>JAEIGA010003160.1_pt1 | contig 25923 bp, 32 predicted proteins | sample 9270691 | NCBI WGS metagenome assembly JAEIGA01 (sample SAMN17057246, study PRJNA624740) | gut metagenome | biome: biome; isolation source: fecal sample | host: Bos grunniens | place: China: Xizang | collected 2019
GGTGTACCTGACAAAAACACTTTTTTGATTCTTGAATCCGCACAAACTTGAATAACTGCTCGGCTTCTGATTGCTTTTGTTGATTCAATATACTGGCACTCATCTACAACAACTGACTTCAAGTTAAAATTCTTTGAAAATTCAACTGCCCAACCCTTTACAGGAATGAAAGCCTTTCTGTATTTCCTACCTTCTTCTTTAACTTTTGCAATTCTTTCTTTTTCTTTTCTTGCAAGTTCCTTGTCTTCATATCCAAGAATGTCATAGTTAATTATAATCACATCAGCTTTTTTTGCTCTTGCAACAATGCGTGAATCAGCATAAGAATCACGACCTGAAATAATAGTTATCTTTAATCCCGGTGTCCATTTGTTCAATTCCATTTCCCAGTTTGTTTTTAAGGATGCTGGACAAACCAAAAGACACGGGTACAAAACTTTCTTAGAAACAAATATTGAAGACATGCAGGATTTTCCACACCCCGGTTCTGAAGCAAGTAATATATTTCTTTCAGATTCAATCATCTGCACTACGGCTTCTTTCTGAAACGGATAAAGACATTCAGGGATGTTGTATTGTTTTATTTTTTCTTCCAATTGTTTCGCTTTATTTTCTTCTGAACGAATGACGGCATCGTACAGTTTTTGAAAAGACGAATCCATTACAATCCTATCCAATGAACCTAGTTCTTTTACAAGTTTCATGTTTCTTGGAAATTCATAGAACACGGATAAAGGAAGACGGTTTCCATAATACACCGTACAAAGATTGTCAAGTTTATCAGTATCAAGTCTTGTAGAATCAACTACAATTTTTTCACCATCCCATATAATTCGGCTCATCTTTATTCTCCACGAAACAACAATTTGAAAATGAAAAATGATGCAATAATTTCTAAAAACAAAATCATAAATTTAATTTTAGATTTTATAAAAAAAAGCCTCGTTGTGAAACGAGGCTTTATAAATTAATTATTTTTCTTTTGATGTTTCTTTTTCATTGCTTTTTTTGACTGAATGTTTTGAAAGTTCGTCCATTTGTTTTTTCATCTCAGCGAATGAATCCTGCATAAGTTTAAGCTGTTCACCCTGAGATTTAATAAGTTCACTCTGTGTTTCAACCAGTTTCTCAAGAACCTTATTGTCAGAATTACTCTGAGTTGGAACACTCTGCTCACCCAACAGATACTCTTGTTTCTTCTGTTCGATGTACGCATAATCTTCCTCGTCAAGCTGCTTGATAAACGCACCATCTTTACCTTTTACCTGAGCTAGACAAACAACAGGATGTGGAAGTGAAAGAAGCCGGATACCCTCTTCATAAGGAACTTCTGTACCCTGTTCATTTGTATCAGGATTTACAAGCCAGATTCGACTTGTCTTGCCATGAATAATTGCCTGTACGAATTTTCCCTGAACAGGCTGCAAAAGCAAAGTTTTCTTTGACATAATTTCTCCTTAATCAATCAAATTGATTCCTCTAATTTATTATTGGCATCTATATCGGCAAAAATTGAATTCACCTGAGATGTCATCGTTATATTCCTCTGTCTTGCAAGATAATCTTCAAGTACAGATGAATTACCACTTTCTTTAGGCGGTTCCAAAGCCTTCATCATTACTTCACCCTTCACCAGAGTTTCCAACAATTTTCGCTTGCTATCAACTATGTCAGTTTTCGCTTTAGTGAGTGTTTTAACTGCTGCAACCATTTGTTCAGGGTCCATCTGAAGAGTGCCATCATCAATAATCGATTGTAAAGCATCTATAGCTTTAGCTGTAGCTTTACCTAATTTTTCTTCATAATCAATAAATGAAGTTGAAGTAAGTGCTGCAAATTGCTCGCGAACATTAGGAAGAACTTCTGACAACTTCTGATTATCCAACACTTCCTTCATATCACATACCCCACAGGATAAACAAAATGAGAATGAACATGCACCCAAAAATAATCAAACCATCCATTATTGAACCTCCATTACAGGAACATACCAATGATTTAAAAATTTCTTTTCTTTATCGACAACAACAAATTCCCGTTCATCAATGTCAATAACGTCATCTTTCTCATAATCAATATATTTATTTTCATCATCTTCAATAAATTTTATATTCTTCAAAGATGGTGAACATAATCGTCTCTTAGAAGGAATGTGCAATTCCTGACCTTCAAACACATGAAGAAGCAATGGAAATTGCTCACCCATAATGAGGTAACCGGCAATAACCTTATCTGTATCAAGTTTATTCTTAACTGCAATGCTAGCAAGTAATTCGTCTGCGTTTTTGAAAATCATAACTACCATCAACCTCCCTGTTTTTCAATCGCCAAGCCGTAAAAGCAATTATTCCTGGTGTATCTTTTTCTTCCTTATAATCATCATAAAGTTCATTAACATTAACATCTACACCCATTTTTTTACAATACTTCACAAAATCGTCAAATATAATAAACGGCGTGTTGTCTTCAGACGCAATAAGGTCAGCCTGAAGAACAGGACTTTCACAATCAATTTCAGTCTTTTTTTGTTTTGTTTTCATATAAAAACGCCAGCATTCGTTATTAATGCGGCTCAAACAAAAAGTCTGAATCGTTGCAATCTTTGGGTCAAATTCAGGAAGTTTTGAAAGAAGTGCTTCCCAGCAGATAGACTGAAATTCCTCATATGTGGTAAAAAGTTTCCAATGATAAAAAATCTTTTTTGTCCAATACTCAAAATCGGTAATAAACTCCTTCGTTATTTTCCCGGTTTCAACATAAGATGAGAATCCAAAATATTTCTGCTTTTTAACAGGTTTTTCCAAAACTTCCTCAGACATCCTAAAGCTCCATTGTACCCATTACACCGTATTTGGTTCCACAACCAAAGCGGATTTTGAGTTCATTGACAAGACGGGCGTAGGCAACGTGTTTTATCGGGTACCACCAAGTATACCTACCACGTTGAACTTCAGTCTGACCTTTGAAAATAACTTTAAATCTGTCAGGAAAAACTGTTTTCTTGTAAACATCAATAATGACACCGACAATAACTGTTTCATTCTTATCAAGATTTCTCACAGGCAGACCATCCTTCCTTCTTGAATGTTAATTGTAGAATTTAATTGCTGAGAAAGCACTTTTTTTCTTGCTTCAGCCTGTTCTTGACTTGCACAAGATTCAATTTTATTGCCTTTATCATCAATCAAATTCCAAATTATTTTTTCTGTAGAAGGATTTAGATTTACAATCCCATTTTTTCCAAATGCAGGCATAAACTACTCCTTGTGAATGATACAATATTCAAGCAGTTTTCCATTTTCAAGAGGATTTACTTGAACATCATAATCATTTTTATAAAAATTCATTGCAGCTTCATAAATCCTGTTTGCAGGATTTTCTTTAACTGCAACCCACGTGACTTCAAAATATTCATTAAGAAGTTGGTCTATCAAAGTTTTCAAATCCTGAATTAACACTGGATTCGGTCTTTTCAAATCAAAGCTGAACATTTTGATTTCAGAAACAAAAGTGTAATTTCTGAATCTTAATGTTAAATCAACTTCATAGGCAGCAAATCCTACAAGTTTGTCACCGGCTTTAGAAAAATAGCTGTGATATTTGTCACCTTTAGCAAAAAGCGTAAGTACGATGAAATCATATAATGTTTTGTTTTCCCACCCGGAAAGAACATCACCCATTAAATACCGATATTCAACAGGTAAATCTTTTCCTTCAGTGGTAAGCAAGGAATTCAATTCAGAATCATTTTCCATAGCTTTATCAAGTTCATCAAGTTCACAAGATTGTAGCGATGAAAAAATTTCTCTGAGACTTTTAGAATTCCTTAAACTTCCAAAACTTGACACAGGCTATTTCTCCAATTTACCAACAACATCGTAAATACTGATGATGTCATAAGTCTTTCCATCCTTAATAACCTCAGTATTCATACCTTTAACATAATAAACATAATCACCAACATCAACACCAATTTTCTTAATGTCCTCGTGATTACCAACACCAACTACTGTACCTTCATATTTACGTTCAGCTTTTGCTGATGTAAGGATAATTCCTGTTTCAGTAACTTCCTCTGATGTAGCAACCTCAACAAGAATTTTATCATTCAAAACTGTCATATATAACCTCCAACAAATTCAATTGTAGAATTCAAGGATTCAAAATCCAATTTTTAGGATTATTTGCATCTTCATACTCCTCTTCACTTAAAGGTAAACCTTCTGAATGTTCTGAACATTCTTTTTCAGCAGTATAAGTGAAAAGGTCTTTTAATAAGCAAAAACCATGAACAGCGTTTTCCTCTCTAGGACAATTTACCCACCATGTACAGTGAGTGCACAACACATCATTCAAGACAAATCTCCTGAATAACCCAACTTCTGTTTTGCAAATTCAATCATACCCTTACGAATACCCTTGAAATGCAAACTCGTTTTATTCAAATCGAATTCATCAGAAGGACCTTTATGGTAAATTTTTTTAACTGTAAGTTTAAACGGAATCCTTTCAACATTATTAATCATCTCATGGTCAGTTTCTCTAAGCCATTCAACCAGACACAGTTCATTTAAAGCATCAGATTTGTTCGGAAATTTTACAGTGTCAGCTTTCTGTGAACTTACGGTAATTATAAAAGTTGAATTGATGCCATAATCTTTAGGAACATTCCAAGGTGAACCTATTCCGCAATAATAATATTTTTTCCGACCTTTTTTCACGACTATGGCATAAGATTTAGTGTATTTCATGATTTCAACCCTCAATGACTGATTCAGATTTTTGTTCAAGAAGAATATCCATTATATCCTCTTCTGAAGGAGGAATTAATGAATTTTTTTCAGCATAATTAATCTTACTGATTAATGATTCTTTAATTTCATTTGAAATTTTTTCACATTTCCTTTCTTTCATGTACGCATATTTTGTGAGAATACGCAACAAGTCAATATAATCATTTTCTCTGAGTAAACTTCCATCTTCATACATCAAAGGTGATATATGATAACGTGTAAGAACATCAGTAAAAATCATCTTAACTACCTCCAGCTACAACAAATTCAGGCTCAAACCATTCATAAACATCCGGATTCAAATGTTCCATGAATTGCCAAGCCTGCCAAATTTCTTGAAAAAATTCATATCCCCATTCAGATTGAAATTTCTCCCTGAATTCAACTCTCCACATGTTTTTCAATATTAGACTTTATTTTTATTGATTTCGTCTTTTTCACAACAGGCTTTTTAGGCATAAAATCTCTAACGTCTCTACCGTCATTGAGTTCAACCATTTTATCCAGAATTTTTTTCAACCTTGTGAGAATCTTCTTATCATGTCGATAATAACCATAAAGCCAGTGGACAACTTCATGGCATTGCGGACCCAAAGGAACATAATGGGAAACCGTCAAATCAGAATACATTGCCGGGTCAAGCAATAAGTGATGAAGCTGGTAACCTTTACAAACAGGCTTCAATGTTATCGGGTCTTTCTTCCCCTTAAATTTCTCACGAAACTTTCTCCAAACGGAAGTAAGACGGAATTTCCCTTTTTCTTTTCCTGTTATAACTTTACCTTTAATTGATTCTATAAACTCTTTTTCTTCTTTAAGTTTTTGTTTACGCTTTTCTTCCCTTGTCATTCTGAATCTCCCTGCTGGAAAGAAATTCTTAATGAATGAGTTTTAGAATCTATTTGGATTTTAAATTCAGGGTCTTGAAGAATCACATCATTTTCACAACCGTGACATTTTGTATGCACTTCAACCTCATGGAGAGCGTATCCTGAATGAGCAAGTGTTTGAAGTGATGTTACTAAATCTACTAATTTCAATTTTTCCATTAACATTCTCCTTTCTTTGCGATATACTGCTGCATATCAAGAATTCTAACTCTTGGTGAATATGAAAATCCTTCGGGCAAATTCATTTTCCAATGGAACCAGCCACTCACAATCATTCCGCACTGTACTTTCCCATTCACTTCAGATTTATCAAAAGCAATCATTCTGTCGAAAATGAACACTTCCTGAAGATTATCCCACAACCCATTTACATTGCGATTGTGAGCACCAAAATAATTAGGTTTTCCAATACAATAGACTTCATCTGCAATCCGTTTAGCTTTTTCAACAAATTTATCAAACAACTTGAATGGTGGATTCATCACAATCAAATCATAATGTTCATCAGAATTATCTTGTAAAAAATCATAGCCGTACATTAAATCCTTTTCTACAAGATTATTATAACCATAACTTCTGAGAACGTTTCCAATAGCGTATTTACCACAACAAGGGTCGAAGATTTTAGAATCTTTTCCGAACTGCATTAAAGACCATTCAACAATTTCCTTTGTCATACAGCTTGGTGTTTGATAAAAATCATTATCGGGTCTTAGATTTTCAGCTTTTCTATTTGCGTATGCTTTTCCCATAAATTAAATTATAGAAAAATAAAAGGCGGTCTTAAACTAGACCGCCAAACAAAATCTAACTACTACCGATTTTCATCATGCAACTTTTCGATTCATCCAGAACTGTTTAATCTCAAACATCACCGATTCAACAATCTCTGATGGATATCCGAACTTCTTACAAATCTGAGCGTTTGAAGGCATGTTTCTTCGCATCTTATTTTCCCATTCACGAGAAAGAATGTATTTGAGAACTTCATTTGCTTCATAGCTTAATTCAGATTCTCCGTCTTCAATAATCCCTTTGGATTCGTCAGATAATTCATAATCAATTGATTTGATTGAATCTTCATAATCTTCGTCAACTTTTTCATTTTTATAGATTTTCTTACTATCTTCGTAAAGATAAATTTCTTTAAACGTATGGTTATAATAATCCCTGAGACGACCTTTAAGATTCATACAGAGATAAGTAGTGAACTTGCTGCCTTTCTTTTCCTCATAATTCTGAAGGCACCAAGAATAAATCATATACCCTTCAGAAAGCAAATCATCAAATTCAACATCTTTCCTCTTATTCTTCATCTTATTGAAGCGAGTAATAACCTCTTTCCAAATCATATTCTTGCAGTTTTCAAAGTCTGTATTATTCATATAATCCACCTTTCTTAATTAAAATTATTCTGCAACCTACGGTTGCTTTCTTTGTTATAAACATAATATAACTTTAATTAAAAATTGTAAAGTGGTTTAATGAAAAAAAGCCTCAATAAAGAGGCTTTTCAATAATTAAATTATCACATCTTCATCAGTGCTTTTTGGCTGCGAAGCATAGAATTTAGCATATTTCGGACCTCTGCCAGGAACATGCTTTACGAGAGAATCTTCAAAGGATTCCCACTTTTCCTCAACCCGTTTGTCAAGTTCCTCTTCCAACCCATTTTCATAAATATAATTGATAAGAGAATCACGGTCCATAGAAAGTGCAAACTCATTTCCAAACTTCTCAGAAATTTCATCATTACCTTTGATGAATGGAAGTGCTGAACCCATTGAGAATCGCTCACCCTCTTTAAGGGTAGAACGATAATCTTCGTACCATTTGTTATCAATGAGCCACTGTCTTACATCAGGTGGATTCATCGGTTTCTTATTTGGGTCTTTTTCCCACTCACAAAGTTTTGCCGCAGGAGCAGAAATATCACCTGTCTTTGTACGAATATCAAACAGATAATCAACCCCTGTTGTAACATTATCAATACCTGTTTGATAATAGTAAGTATAGAAGCACTCTCTGAACGGACGAGGTACCTTTCCTTTTGTTACTTTCAGTTTATTTGTTCCACCAATGATTGCTTTCTGTTCGCCTTCTTCAACAGTAATTTTCTTTGCAGTAGCAAGCCAAATTACCATTGAACAGTAGAAATCGAGTGCTTTGCCACCTGAACGGCTGTATTTCTCAAAACTGAACATATCAGTATTATCACGAATCTGAGAAACGATAATCAACAGAATATTTTTATCTTCAAGAACTTTACAAAGCTGTGGGAAGAATTCCTGTGAAAGATACTTTGCCTTACCCATGCCGAATGTACCCTTCATTTCCTTATCTTTTTCAATAGCTTCAAGACGGTCCTCAGCACGCTTATCCTGTTCATCCGATGTCAAAGCATCAAGAGAATCAAGAACATAAATACCAAACTCATCTTTCTTGAGTGATTCAGCAAATCGTGTGATACAGTAAAATGCTTCTTCAACGTTTGTTGGGGTATCACTCTCTGGAGTATGAATATCAAATCCATACATTGTTTCTGTGTCGAAAGAGTAACCACGTTCAGCGTCAGCATACATCCACTTAAATTTGTCACCATACTTCCATTTAGCATTGGCGATAATCTCATTTGTAATGAATGTGTTATGAGTTACAGTATTACCGTCAGTGATATAGCAATGGTCTGGGTCAGCAAGATAAATACACTTACATTCTTCTTCACCGATGTATCGAACATCTTTGATAACTTTAGCATGTGTCCATTTCCACCAAGTTTTTTTCAAAGAATTTGCTTTTTCAATATTTTTTTGATGCTTAACTGATGAAGCAACCCACTCAGTATTATCAAGACAGATTGTAACTGTATAGGAATCATTGCAATAGACTCTATGACCATCTTTAATATAAAATGGAGATTCCTGTTTTCTACAGATAGCCATGCCACCCAGAGAACGAATCAATTCACAGATATCTTCTGCAAGTTTTTCAGATGATGTAGAGTATTCCAACGAACCACCTTTTGATGAATATCCGTCACCGTCAAACAATCCTTGCAATAATTTAATACGATTATCAATAGATGAATATTTATAACAATCAGGAATAAATTTTGCAATGCTTTTTTCAACAAGACCCAAATCTTTAATCGCTTCACAGATGGATTTTTTCCCTTTTTTTCCACGGCAACCGTCTTTAAGACAAATTTCGTGGGTAAAAGTTGTACTGTCTATTCGAGTATGCAGCTCACAATCCTCTGTAGAATTTACGATATTCTTTGCTCGTTCAATAATATCATTTTCTGAATTCGTAAATTTGACTATCCCTTCATACCCAAGCGTTCCTTCACTAATCAAAATACCTAAGAGCCAAGGGTCTACAGGTAATTCCTTATCAGAACTATCATATTCTACAGGACTGTGTTTCGGAATATAAATTTGCCTAGCAGGAGTAGATTTAATTGATTCCCAATTGTCAACAATTTCTTGTGTAGTAACAATAGAAAAACCTTTACCTTTTCCAAATTGAGTTTCATCGTGATATTGATTTGGACTTTGTACTCTCCATAGATGAGAATCGGCACTTCTTACAGTTGTATGGTCCTGAAATTCAAATTCGTAAATTGGTCTTTTACCCTGCGGATAAACACCAATTACATCTACAGGTTTTCCTTTAAGACTAATAACTTTATCACCGACTTTAATTTCACCCATAGTTTTCCACCCAGTAGGTGTCAAAACTTTTGAATAAAGTGGTTGTGCCTTTCCAGCTGACTTATCTCCACAAATGTTTAGTATTCTTCCTGCCGGACTACCATACACACCTTTGGCTCCACCCATTACCATATCAATGAGTTTAGAACCTGTCTGAAAATAAGTTGTTTCCCTAACCATTATTCTTGCTCCTCCTTTTAAGCATGTTTTCATTATAGATTGTGACAACATTTTCAATGTCTGATTTTCGGGCATATTTTAACCCTCCGTTTTTAAGTCCACCTTTCTGAATCTCAATACCATTCTTCTTAAAATGATATTTGAAAACATGATAAGGAACATTATATTTCTTCACGGCTTCTGCAATGGAGATGCAATCTTCGGGAATATCTTCCGACAATAACCATTCAGTAAATTTATCCTCATGAAAAATGTTTCTTGGCTTATACTTTTCAATAAATCCAAATTTCAACCCGATTCTATAAATCTGCATGTATGAATAATTCAGATTTTTTTCTTTGCATTTATTTACAATTTCAATCTGAGTCAATCTCTTCCTCCAATAAACATAATAATAGAAAAGGCGGAAAGTGTTACCTCTCCACCTTTATTAATGAGATTTAGATTTCAGTTAAGAATTAACCGATACATTTCTCCCAAACATCACATGTTGCACATTCCGGATGTGAATCAGCCTCACCCCATTTATGACCGCAAGGACAAACATTTCCAGCCTGTACAGTTTCAGCAGGTTTCTGAGAAACAGGTTTTGCTTCAGCAGGTTTCTGAGAAACAGGTTCCATAGAATCGAAAGAAGGTTCTACATTCGCATTATCAAATGCCTCATCAGTAGCTTTATCTTCATCAGCTGTTGGAGCAGAATTCTGTGTCGGAGTTACTGCCTGACCTGAAATAATTTTTTCCATATCTTCTTCAGAAACCATGTTCAGGAATGTTGAAAGGTCTACTGAATGAGAAAGAACTTCTTCGGAAAGCGGCCTACGAGGAAGGAATCCGAATCCATCAGGTTCAATGAATTTGTGACCTTCCCAAGATTTTTCCGTACCCATAAATCGAATGGTCTTACCTTCTTCCCAGTCATAAATATCAATTTTAGCACCTGTATTTTCGTCAACCTCAAAAGAAGCTGCTGCATTGATTTTCTGCTCTACAGATTTGAAACCAGTGTCCCACCAGCCGTATTTGCCGGTATTCAAATCATGAACAATGTACAAAACTCTTCGTCTTGCATAAATCTCACCAGAGGCTTTCTTTCCAGCTTCTGTTCCAAGACCCTGAAGTCGTCTTGCTTCATCACAAAGAGGACAGTGTTTTCCAAACTGTTTAAGACAAGGAATATTTGATTTTGTCGGTCCAATTCCTTTGTGAACATAAATATCCAATGAATAAAGTCCATCACCCTCTTCACACTGACCTGACACGACCAATGGATGTGAAGCTGAAGCATTATAAGGAATGATGTCGATTTTGTTAGCACCTGCGGCTGGCTTCCATTTCTCTAATCCTTTTGGAGAGATAAAGTCCTTGAAATTTGCTCCACCGTTTGAGTTACCATACTCACTGTTTCCGATGTCGTGAGCAATCTTAGCAATAGGTTTTTTCTGAAACATAATTTTACTCCTCGGCATATAGCCATTATGTTGTTGTTTCATTGTGAACTTAATTATAGATTTTCACCAAAAACTAAATTTTTAGAAAAGCTGTCCTTTCAATTTACAATCTTTAGTTTCTTTTTTAATCTCATAATCCATAATAGGATTCTTCTCAGCAAACTCAATTCTTGCCTTTGCTATCGGCAGATATTCTTCCGTGAGTTCAATACCAACATATTTATAATTTTCATCTTTACTGTAAAGTTTCATAATTCAATCCTTTCTTTTCTTAATTTTAGAACAACTGACTTTTAGATTTGAAAAAGAATCCGTAATCTTCAAGTCGTTTCTTGGCAGTATTAATATACCATTTTTTATTCAGTTTAATCGGTGGATTCTTACCCTTTACCGATTTATTGTAAATGAAACAATGCTCAGGACTGTTTGCAAATTTACCTGGTTCGGAATCTTCCTCTTTATACTTATAAAGAGGTCCATCATTAATATCGGTCGAAGCAAATACCCGGAATGTGTGCTCATCATAACGAATGTTATTGTGAGAAGCAAAAGCATACTTCTTCGATACCTTGAATATTATCTGGAACTTCATGAAATCATCACAATTATTTACAGTGTCTTCAGGTTTAGCACCATAAATCATATAATTGGTAACTGCTTCATTTACAATAGGCATATCGTTATCCAAATCATTCAATTCTTTAACATAAGCACCCTTACGTTCCATTTTACCCAGCAATCTTATTTTATTGCCATTCTGAGCAATATGACATTTATTTTCTTTCTCATAAGATTTAATGGCAACCTGAATATCTGCATTCATATCATGAATAATAATATGCTTACAGATTTCAACAACGGCATATTCATCAGTAGTCTTCTCTGACATTTCTATATCACTGCTGAACTGTTTCAAATAAGTGAACAGAGCATCCATTTTTTCATCATACTTATAATCATAAAATTCAAAAATGTAATTATTAACATCTTTAGCCATATAGCGGATAAGTCTTTCATCCATACCCAGACCCATGCCTGTACGAATACACCACTCCTGACAAACATGTTTCATAATTCGTTCAGTCTTAGGGTCTTCATCAATTTTAATAATGATACCATCAGTATTTGACTGAATAAGTTCAAGTCTGTCACCCAGAGAATCCTCAAGATGTTCCAATAAATCCATAAGCATTAACTGACCGTTAAGACAGATATTGTTTGCCTGTACCGGGTCAAATGCTTCAGAAACAGGTGCTTTAGTTATACCAAACTGAGAGTTGAGGATGATTTTTAGAGGAGCCTGTTCCTTCTTCTTTCCTGCTTTCTTCAATGCTACACGAGTATCATAGACATATTTGAACTTCTCAGGCTTATCTGCATTTCTGGTAAACATTCCGTAAACAATCATAAGACTTGGATAAAACGATGTAACATCAAGATGAAACATTTTACCGACAATGTGTACCGGAGATTCAGAAGCACCATGAGCACCGCCCCAGGCAAATAAATGAGGTATTCCGCATACATAACTTTTAAACGCAACCTTACCCTCATCTTCTCCACGTTTACCCTTGTTGATAATCTGCATACCGTGTTTCAGTATCTCAGAATAACTTCCGGTATCAGGAAGAAACTCAGTATAAGTTTTATTCTTACACATGGCTGTAAACCAGTCACGAATATAAGCATATCTGTTAAGTTTAATGCAGTCCAAAATCTTAACATTAAATTCATCATTATGCGGTTTTTTATGACAGTCTGTTACTAAGGCAGTCAGTTGACCTTTAGTTTTTAAAATCCATTCAAACGGAAAATCAAACATATCAACAATCATCGTAATACCGTTATAATCATCAATCTTCAGTTTGAAAACTTCAATGGTCTGCTCAACATCATGAATACAATATTTTACAGTCTGATGAATTTCCTTCAAAGAAAGTATTCTCTGAATATCGAATGGAACGTCTGTTTCCTCAATGTCATTACCCATGAAAGCCTCATAGACTTTAAGCGAAGGAGCATTGGCAATCTGAATCATAATATCATACGAAAGCAGTTTAATTTTACGGAAATCATCACAATATTCATAACCCTGTTTTCGGTCACGAATAATGAAATCCGATATCTTCTTCGGATTCTTACCAAGAAGAATACCCTTCAAAATATAATTATCGTAATGCTTGTTATTATAGCCCGCCCATATTTTAAACTGATTATTCCTGAAATAATCATTTAATCCTTTCTTATCATTTACAATAATGGTTTTTGTATCTTCAAGAGGGTCAATCAATACAACAAGCCAGTCATATTCGAAAACCTCAAAATCAAAAAATACCAATCCTCTGTTAAATTTTTCCTTAGTAAAAAATAAATCATGTTGGATTTTCATTGTGCGGCACATTACAGTCTTTTCAGTAACTTCAATATTTTCCACCTTATTTTTTATAATAAGTTTCTTAGTATTAGATGAAGTCGTTGTAATGTCATTAACGTCAAAAATCATTTAAAACTCCTCAAAGTGAACTACCGACAGCCTAAAGGCTGTCAGCTTCATGCTTCACAGATAGAATTTGATTGCCAGTGTTAAAAATAGCATCAGCAACTAGAGATTCCATCTCCACACGCTTAATATTGGTGCGTTCCACACCTACATTATTTTTATAAAACCAAACCATATTTTGAGCGGCGTGAATATCTCTATCCATTTCAACTCCACAGTCACATTTAAAAGTCCTATTCCAAACTTTGATTTCATCATGCCAAACTCCGCAATTAGTGCAAAGTTTAGTTGTTGGAACAGTTTTTCCTAAAACAACTGTGTTAGAATTCATTAGAAGTTTAGACTTCACTCTTCCTAATACAGAATGTTGGACTGCTTTTCCGTGACCGTTTTTGTGCCAATTCTTTAATTGCTCATCTTGAATCACAATAGTTTTATACTGATTGAATTCGTGAACAATCTTGTTGGCAAGGTCATTCTTACGGTTAGTTATCTTTTGATATTCTTTTTTAATTTTAGAGACATCTCTGAACCAGTTCTTTGAGCCTTTTTGTTTTCGTGCCATAGATTTCTGGCATTTCTTCAATCGCTCACTTTCTGGAACTGTTGCTGAGATTTTTTCACCCGTTGAGAGTGAGAAAGCTGTCTCACAACCAAAATCAATACCTAAAATTTCATCTATTTTGTTTTTCTGCTGTTCTCTAGGAACATAACATACAAATTGAATATAATGTCCTGTTGCTCTATGAATTAAACGAGCGTTTGCAAATTCTATTCCGGGAATATTTATAAATTGATTCAATCCATTTACAACCAAAGATTTTGAAACACCTGTTATTTTAATTCTTTTAGATGAAATAATTTTATGACTTACTCCGTACTGTTTCAAATCAATAATTGTTTCTTCTTTAGAGAACTTTAATTTTCCACACTGTTGAAGTCCTTTTGATTTCAAAGTGTGAAGTGTCTTAATGTTGGCAATCATTCTTGAAACAAGACACTGTTTAGATTGAGCAGAAAGATATTTCAATGTTACATGAACATCATTCATATCTTTATCTTTCTTTGTTATTTCTTTAATTTTAGTATTAAACTTTGAAATCTTATTTTCTTCTGATTGTTCAGACCAATTAAGAATATAGTTTTTAAGCCATTTTTGTTCCAAGAAAATTGTATTAAGTGCTTCTTTCTGTGATTCAGACAATTGATTTTCTTGTATTTTAACATCAAAAGTTTTGACAGACATAGTATTATGACGGTTTATTGTTTCCCGTTTTGTTTGAGAAATCTGTTTATTTTTAGCCAGTCTTTCTTGTTCTGTCATACTTACAATATAATACAAAATATTTTGTATGTAAAAGAAACTTTTGGACAAACTCAGCAAACAGTTCAATCTCAAAGCAATCTCAGCATAAACTTAAAACCCACTCAATTAAGAGTGGGTTTCTTATTTACGCTCGTTTTTTATAGTGTGACAGCCACCAATCAGTTCTTTGGTCATAAAGCATTGTAAATTCATTGTATGCTTCGGGATTATCATTTAACTGTTTCAACAATCCATCAAACGGAAGCACAGTAATTACATCAAGCTTAATTTTCTCAAGTTTTTCCAATACAAACTTATGACGACTTTCAAACAACTTGAAATCTTCCTCTTCCTTACAACCATAAAACTCCATTTTCATTGCAAGGAATTCTGAAGCATCATCATAATCATTATCAGCGAGAATGTGAGGGAAATTAGTTCTGAACCATTCAAAACCATTTACTGCAAACCAGTTCTTCATAGGATTCAAACCTAAATCCATAGCCTGTTTTTTAGCTTCCTCTTTAATGATATTTTCACTATCTTTAATGATTTCTTTTCGTATCTGCTTTTTCTGCTTTTCGACAGCCTTATCAACAGAATTATTGAAATCTTTTTTCAGTCGCTCCTGTTCATTACAGAGATTCTGCTCAAAATTTTCTTTGTACATGAGAAGTGAATTGAGCAAAGTTCCCATTGGGTCTTTGAGGTATTCTGTCCATGTAATGTTTGCTTCAGAAAGACAATCTTTCAATTCCTCTGTCTTTTCAGCTTCCTCTTCATCTTCTTCTTTAGATTCAAATCCTTCATACTGCCAGTCAACAGGAGACTTGAAAATGTCAGGATTAGAAGCCGTTGCAAAGTTATATGAAGAGCCACCAAAATCGTAAATCTGAGCAGTTTCACCTTTGTATGGTCTGATGAATCGTCCTACAATCTGGAAGAAAAGAGAACGTGACTTGATGTTTCGGATGAGAATACACTGCTTGACTTTCGGCATGTCAAATCCCGTAGTAAGAACACCACAGTTTACAACACCATCAATCTTACCTTCTTCAAGTTTTTTCAGAACTTCCTGCCTTTCTTCAACAGGCATTGCACCGTCAACATGTTCATATTTGAGACCTGACTTATTCAGTGTATTCATTACAACATCGAGAGACTGCAAGTCAGGAGTAAACACAAGGGTTGGTTTGCCCACGAACTTCATTGCCATCTTTACAAACTTAAAGAAGTCATCACCCATTTCACCCATGATAACGTCAGAATCAAGTTCATCATCATATTTATGCTTAGGTTTGATGTTCTTCAATTTTTCAGCATCAGGATTGATTACCACATTCAACGGAGAAAGATATTCAAGTCTCTGCAATTCCTGGATATTCCATTTGTTAATTACACGTTGGAAAACGGCATATTGATAAATTTTATCTTTATTAAACTTCTGCTTACAATATTCTTTTTCAATAAATGATGAACCATCATTTCGTTCAGGCGTTGCTGTCAATCCGATAATTCGTTTCACAGGAACATTGGTGAGAACTTTTTTCAACGACTGTAAACCAATGTGAACCTCATCGACTATTACAACAATCGGTTCATGGAAATATTTAGACAAGTCTCTATGCAGCAATGTCTGCTTAGATGCTACTGCAATATGATTTCCATATACACGGGTTTGACTTGACCAGATGATGTCAACATCTTCATTGAATGTATGAGCAGCTTGTTTAATCAATTCAAGTTTAGGAACGATGAACAATACTTTCTCTTTCACATTCTTAATGATTTCATTTGCAATTACAGTATTATGTGTTACCGTTACATTATCCGTAATGTAAGTATGGTCAGGAGAATCAACCATAATGCACTGACATTCTTCAAAGCCATCCTCACAAATACTGATGATTTTACGCATCGGCTCATTCTGTCTTTTTCTTAACTTGGAGAGATGTTTTTTACTTGTACAAATCTGAAGTTCATTAGGAACTTTAATATAATGTCTATATGAAAGCTGACCATCTTTTTTTACACCCTTATAGGTGTAATGTGTTATTCTTTCAGATACTTTATCAACACAACCTAAACTTCGGACAAGAAATGCAAAATCATCAGAAAGCTGTTTAGAAACGGTACACCATTCAAAAGTGCAGCTTTCATATTTACCTTTACTTAATTTAAGAGAAACATAACCGTCAGAATCAAACAAACCTCTCAGCAATTCAAGTCTTTGTTCTACAGAAGTAAACAGATATTTGTGAGGAATATACTTTCGTTCTGATTTTTCATTAAGAGCATTGGTATTAATAAACTGACTGATTACATTCTGCTTATCCGAATCATTTCTCGCAATACCATAATCGACACCTTTGCTATAAACAAGATGACAGTTATATACAGATATCTTATCCTGTAATTTAACAAGAAGGTCTTTTTCAGAAATTGAAATCTTTTTATAAGTGTGTGATAAACTGCCGTCACCGAGAAGAAATCCTAGAAGATAAGGGTCAAGTTCAAGTTCTGATTCTTCGTTAAACTCACAAACCGGAAGCTGACACCAGAATTCATATCTGCCAGATTCAATCTGTTTCATAAGTTCAGAAGTAGTCAAATCCAATTTGACTGTTTTCCCGTCACTACTACTACTTTTATATCGACTTCGGGCATGTCGGATAAATCGGTTTATATGTTCCTTTCCGACACGAATGGATGTATTATCTGAGAATGTGATTTTATAAACCTGTTTCACACCCTGTGGAAATATACCTGTTACAGTACATTCCTTACCTTCACCGTCAAGAATTTTCTGACCAAGTTTAACGTCACCCATAGTGATATATCCGTTCTTGGTAAGTATCTTGCTGCTCAACGGCTGTTCCTTTCCTCCGCCTGTCGGAAGAACGACAAGAACATTGTCATCTTTTTCAAGAACTTCATCAACAATGTCCTGCTGATAATTTCTTAATGTCATAGAATAAATCTCCTTCAACAATCGTGACTGCTGAAATAATAAAAATTAAACCTCTTAATGTCTAATATTAGACTTACAGGAGAAATTCACTATGAAAAAAATTGACCATAAAGAACTTAAAAAATTTAAATGGAATAAGGTTGATGAAGTTGTTGAAAAACTCAAAAGCATCATTAACGATGAGGAATATGCTCCTGAACAGAAACTTTTTATGGCAGGATATGTTCTTGACAGAAACAAAGAATATTACATTAACGAATTAAAACACAATTTTAAACTTGCCGAAGGTGAATTAAAAACATACAAAAACAATAATTATATTCAGGACCAGGAATACCGAAAGCAGATGAAAGCTGACATAAATCTTATTTTGAAAGCTTTAGGATTGGTTTCCAAACCAGTAAACAAACCAGTTCAGAAACCTGCTCCAAAGAAAAAAATTATTATTGTCAAAAAGAAAACTGTTTAATCAAAATTCAATGGAATTCCAAAATTAAAGGGTACACCAAATTCATCTTGCATAGTTTTCTCACTACATTCCCTACACGTTTCAATTTCAACAAGAGTATACATTTTGACGTCTTCGCATGAATAAATTGCTTGCTTTTGTTTCCAAGCATGATAAGTTACCAAATCAACATGGTCGAAATGAAATATTTTTCCACATTGACTGCATTTGATGTCTACGGAAATGTCTTTTTCATCCGAATCAGGAATCATACTTTTTCTAATGTTATGTCCCTTCATTATTTTTTCAAGACGTTTCTGGTCTTTTTCCGCATTACCTGTTTTTTGAAAAAATCTGTAATGAGTTTCATCATCAAAATTAATTAATGCCATAATAAGTCTCCTAATTAAAACAATAGAATTTAAAAATTCAATTAAGACATATTTCACACGCTAAGATATAACATTTTCTTGTCACTTTGCTATAAAATTATTTTTAATTTTCCACTTTACAAAATCATGTATTTTGTTATATATTATTCTAAAATATTATATAGGAGAAATTGTTAGGAGGGTATCTTTTCAAGTCACTTTACCCTCTTAGCAATTTAAGTGACTTGAGTATGAGTTTATATACAAAAAAGTTAAATAGCATAAACAATCAAATCAAAGAGTTAGAAACTCCGATACACAACATGCCCGAAGGTAGAGAAAAGACCTCGGCACTCATCAAATTAAATTCAGCAAAGAAAAAAATCAATGAATATACAGATTTAATAAACGGTATTGCAAATGAAGAATCTTTAGCAAAAGAAGAACACAGATTCTACAAGAGCCGTAAATCCTTCAATAATCGTGAAGTTTACAGAAAAGCAAATACAATGCCGTGTGCTGCAAACAAAAACGACAAGCGAAAATCAATCACAACATCAAAGTACAATGACATCCGTGAATTTTTCAAAGATTATAGCGAATATAAATATGTAGCAGCCGGACTCAATTCAACTGTCCGTCAATACATCGTAATTGACATTGATGATTCAGATAGAACCCCTGATGAAATTGCAAAAGAGATTGAAAAAGTTATTGGTAAAAAACCAAACGTAATTAAAGTAAATCCCCTTAACCATCACAAACAGGCAGGATTATTCCTTGACTGTCAAATTGTCGTAAAGCACATTGAAATTGATGATTTAGGATATGCAACCCTTACTAATACAGCATCACACAATGACTACCTCAATCTTGTAAGAGCCTTAAACTCAGCAATACCCGGGGGTGATGTGTGCTACACAGGATATGTCTGTCAGAATCCTTATAATGACCCTGACAATACAATCACGTACCATGACGAACTTTTTGACCCTGATGTACTTCTTGTCCAACTCAAACATTATTTTATAGGCGAATGCTGTTCTGAACTTTCAAACAAAGGCAAAAGATTGATGCTCAAAGCATTCGACTCAGGTGAATGGTGGAAGGATGAGAAACGCCGCAAAAAGACCATTGAAAAGATTGTAAAGAAAGATAATTTTTATAAAGATGAAGAAGATGACAAAATCAATGCTGTCATGGAAAAACTCGACAAGTGCATTGACAACATCCAGTTTCTGAATGAAAAAGGCTATGCCTACAAAAATTCCTATGACAAGAAATATTTTGTCCTAACCTCACAAGTCCTCAAACGATGGAAACTTCAAGCTTCTAAAGACATCACAGATAAAAATGAACTCATCACGCACCTTAAAAAAAATATCCACAACATGGTGAATGAAGTCAGGGAAAACGTTATCATAGATTGTCCCGAAGGCACAGGCTATACCTCACTTGAAGAAACAAACCGCATTAAATCAGATTTCTATCAGTTACTCGGTAATTATGACAACATCGTATGGAAAAAAATCTCATATACTCCAAAAGCCAGAATGATGTCCTTAGTAAAAAGGAACTACTCAAAGCAGTGCAACATGAAGCGTATGGCAATAGCATACGCACACCTTACAAACAGACAAGTAGAACTCTCAATCGCTAAAACCGCAAGACTAATTTATGAAACTGTTAAACATGAAATTTCATATCACACAATCCATGATTTTGTGTTCTCATACAGAAACCTACTTAAATATCTCTCACTCAACCGTAAGAACCTCAACCGTATATTCTACCTTGTTGATGATTTCAAATACTTTGATTATGTTTTCTTCGATGTTTCCAATGCTTCACTTCTTACAGTCAATCCTACGATTCAGGACTTGCTTTCTACAAATTCAGTATCTTATACCCTTAATCATTCATATATGAATATGAATGATAATTTAATAAGAAATAATGATATTGATAATAAAATCTCTCTCTCTCTTACTTATAATAACAAAAAAAATAAAATATTGGATATAGTGTATAGTATAAATGATTATAAATACTATAAATTGGGTATTGATAAGGATAGGGTACCCAGAACAAGAAGAATACCGATATTCACAGTGAGAAATCTGGTAGATTCAGCAATGGCTTAGATTGGCATGGTGACTTTGTGGGATAGGTGTGCCTGAATCAGTTTTCAATGATATTCTATAATTCAAAATTATAGGAGTTATAAATTTTATGAAGATTAACAAACTTAAACTTATCAATGATGTCAGTAAGGCTCTTCCTGGTATTTCGGTTGGAAATATTGCTTTGGAAGGTGCGGATTCACTTGTCTTTTTGGACAGTCACATTTATTCCTACAATGCGATTATTTCCGTAAACATAAAGGAATCTGAGGAACGAAATCTTAAAGGTGTTGTAAACGCACAGGATTTCTATAACTGTATTACAAAACTTCCGGGTGATGAAATTGATATTACGGTCAATGATTCAACTTGGGATATTGTTGACGGTAAAATCAAGGTTTCGATGAAACTTCTGCCAATTGAAAGCGTAATCAACCGATTCAAGAGTCTTGTTACTTCTGATGAAGGCTGGACAGAAATTGACGGAAAGAATTTCCATGATGTTCTTAATGTTTGTCTTATTAAGGGTGATAGTTCACCTCTTAATGGCGTGTATCTTAAAGGCTCTGAATCGTTTTCAACAAATAAATTTATCATTAATAAATGTGTGACCGATAATGAATATCCTGAGATGTGGCTGAGTCCAAGTTCCGTTACTGAACTTTTGAAATGGGATAACTTTAACTCTGTTAAACTTGAAAAACAGTGGGCACATTTTAAATCTGAAGAAGGTGCAGTATTCTCAGTCCGTACACTTGCTCTGGATTCTTATCCTCTTGATACTGTACAGAAAATTCTTGAAAATGTTTTCTCAAAGAAAACCGTTGCTGCTGAAATTCCTCTCAATGAGAATTTCTTTAATGCTATCAAGCGTGCCTCAGCTTTCTCAAATGTCATGGAAGACCATCATGTAATCCTTATTTCGTTTGGTAAGGAAGTGAAAATCAAAGGTTCAAGAGTTTCAGGAAGTTATGAAGAAATTGTCGAAGGAATGACGACATCTTTTGAAACTCCGGTTGATATGAACTTTGATTTGAATGTATTCCTTTCATCTGAAAAGTTTTTTAACAATTTGTCAATTCTTTCTGATTCTGAAACAATTGATACTTCTGAAGCAGTTCATATCGTTCTTAAAAATGACAATAGTATGAAACTGTTCTCATCTATCACTGAAAACTAATTTTTTTTGAAAATCACCCTGAAAAAGGGTGATTTTTTTTTTAATTTTCTTATTGACAAATATTTTATTAGATGTTATATTCTAATCATAGAGAGCAATCGTAGATTGCGTTAATAAATTATTTTTAAGGAGGTTGTTATATGGCAGCAGGAATTTTGGAAAACGACACAATGTTTAGCGGAAGCGGAATCCGCCCATGGCATGGAATCGGTACTGTAATCGAGGGTACTGCTAATTCGGAAGAAGCAATTCGATTGGCAAATCTCGGTTGGGATGTAGTTCAGGAACCAGTTTTTCTTGGAGACGGAACCGCAATACCTAATCTTTTTGCTAATATTCGTTCTGATACACATGAAGTTTTGGGTACTGTAAAGGACCAGTATACAATCGCTCAGAACAAAGAGTGCTTCAGTTTTTTGGATAACATCATTCAGAATTCAAAAGGTGTTGAATGTCGTTATGAAACTGCTGGTTCACTTTTTAACGGTCGAAAGGTTTTTGCTTTGGTTCGACTTCCTGATTCTGATTTGGTTGGAGACAAGGTTGAAAACTATTTGTTCCTTTCAAACGCACATGATGGTACACAGGGTCTTACGGCTGGTATTACAAATGTCAGAGTTGTTTGTAACAATACGCTTCAGATGGCTGAAAAAGGTGCACAGCGTATCTGGAGAATCCGACATACTCAGTCATTGGAATCTAAACAGCATGAAGCTGAAATGAGTTTGGGTTTGGCTCTTAATTATCAGGAACGATTAAAAGAGGATGCTGAAAGAATGGCTTTGGAAAAGATAAACGAAGAAAAATTCTTCAAAGATTTCTTCCACAGCCTGAAATATGTTTCTGAAAAAAAGAAGGAAAAGATTGTTACTTCAATCCGAGACCTTTATATTGAAAAAGATGACCTTCAGAACTTCAGAGGAAGTAAGTGGGGTGCATATCAGGCAGTTTGTGATTATGTTTCAAATAATCAGGAACACAGACAGACCTCAACTTACGGTCAGTGGAAAATGAACAACTTTATGGTTGGTGAACCATTGATTCAGAGTGCTCAAAAGATTCTTCAGGCAGCATAATTGATAAAGAGATTGAAATCCATATCTTTTTTTAAATATTAAAATGTGACACTTTTAAACACTCTTGGATAATTCTGAGAGTGTTTTCATATCTTATGATAGGAGATTTGAATTATGAATAGAAATGTCGAAAGCCTCAATGCTATTTTCAATAAAAAAGTGCATACAAAGGCTCGTGAACAGTTTAAGGATAAAATGTTTGGTACTGATGCTGATAATGTTGTCCTTACATGGGCAATTGGAACCGCTGAGAATCCGATGGGTATTCAGTATTCTGATGAAGAGAATAAGGCTCTGGCTGAAAAGTTTGAGAAACTTCTTTCTCATGGCAGGTTTGATTTTGAAAAAATTGCCGGTAAATACGGTAATGAAGAGAATTCATATTTCATTCCAAATATTACCATTGAAGATGCTAAATCATTGTTCGGTAAATTTGACCAGCAATCTTTCATTTTTGGTCAGAAGGATTATGATGAATCTACAGGACAATATTATCTGGAAATGGAATATTGGGAAAAGGCTGACCGTGACAATCCTAACAGTCAGTACGAATTAAAGGATATGGAAGACCATGTAAATGATACTGCTGATGCCGTAGATTATTTCTCAAAGATTCATGGTTTTAAGTTTAACATTCCGTTCTCAATTTTTCAGGCATCTCAGAGATTCTTTGCCCGCTATTCTTGGAAAGAACCTTTTCAGATTCTTTCTGAAGCTAAGGTTTATATTGAAAGGGCGGCTATTCATAGCGGATTTAATCAGTGGCAATACCGTGCAAGAATGTATCATAAGCCTCAGTCATGGGAACTTTCTGACGGATTGAAAAATTCATATTATGATTCTTGGAGGAAATAATTATGGGTTCTTATTTTGGAACGACCGGAATGTGGTATAAAAACGGCACATTCTATGAGTTGAATAGCACCCATGTTGAATTTTTCCTTCAGAATCCTGAGAAATTAGGATTCACTCAGGAGGAAAAAGAAAGACTGTGTGTTGAAAACGGATTGTCACCGGATGCTACAAGTTGTTCGGAACAGTCTCAGCAGCGTGTGGATTTGATTCTTGAAGTCTTGAAAAGAGGGGCAATCAGAATCAGATTCTATGGTGGTCAGACTTCGGTTCAATGTTATGACCGCAATAACAGTTATGATTTCAAGCAGTTAAAGAATTGTGTAATTGACGGTCTTGGAAAATGCTTCGGAGAATCTTTGACTGTTATGGACACTAAAGGCTGGGGTGACAACATTAATAGTTATGGGTGGGGTACTCAAATTAAGGATTTCATAGCTTCATCTGCTCACAAGGCAAAATGGAACTATGTACCTGACAGTGGATTTTGTGGCAGAAATGGAGAATCCATGAAATCGATTTTCCGTTGAAATCTATAATTAAATTTGTCGGAGTTGTTAGCAAACTCTGATGAAGTTGGATTGGCAAATCGGAAAGACGGTTGGCTCTGGACAGACAGAAATTTTTTAATGAGGTCATGTGATGACTGTTAAAAATTTCAGAGACAAAATCAAATGTGTGAAAAATGGAAATCTATGGATTTCTAATTGTGATAGAGTGTGCTTTGCGACACCAGTCACAGATATTTGTTTCGATTCAAAGTTGAAACATTGCTACCTTTTAAGCAGTAAGGATTCAACCACAATGCTAAAGAAAGACGTACTCAAAATATTATTTCATCTGTGGGGTGGTTCAACAATTTCCATGTATAACATTGATTTGAATGAATCTATTCCGATAGAATCTATATTCACTGAAGATGATGATTGGAATATTCACTTTGCTTAAACATTCTAAAATTAAAATAAGGAGTTAAATTAAAATGGAACTTTATAACAAGTATCGACCAACAACACCGCAAGAGATTCTCGGTAATGATATTGCAATCAAATCGATTCAGAAAGAACTTGAAGCAGGTAGTCATGTGTTTCTTTTTACAGGAAACGGAGGATGTGGTAAAACATCTGCTGCCCGTGTCTTTGCAAAAGTATTGGGGGCAAATGAACTTTCAATTCACGAACTTAATTCTGCTGAAAATCGTGGTATTGACACTGTAAGGGAGATTTCAGAGCAGCTTCGTTATCCGCCTTTAGATGATTCAAAAATGGTTTATATTCTTGACGAAATGCACCAGCAGACTTCGGCAAGTCAGAATGCACTTTTGAAGATTCTTGAAAATTGCCCAGAATACTGCTACTTCTTCTTAGCCACGACAAATCCGGAAAAATTAGTTCAGCCTTTGAAAACAAGATGTTCCATTATCAATTTTAAGCCACTTGACCACAATACAATGTTCATGCTTCTTCGTAGGGTTGCTCACAAAGAAGGTATTAAGGTTGACATGGATGTTCTTCACAAAGTTGCCGATTTGTCCGAGGGTTCTTCACGTCAGGGTCTTAAAATTCTTGGTTCAGTTCTATATCTAGAAAACGATGAGGAACGAAAACAGTTTCTTGAAAAGAATGTTTTCAATGATGAAAAACCTGAAGTTATTGAACTTTGCAGAGCATTGTTAAGACAGGAAGGCTGGGATAAATACGTTGAATGTTTTGAGAAACTTTCATCTGAACTTTCTTCCGGTGCAGAGGGAATCAGACAGGCGATTATGGGCTATGCTTATGCCGTATTGAAGAAAGGTTTGAATCCAGCTGCTGAAGGTATGATACAGTGTTTCTCAAATGCCGATTGTTATAAAAACGGCAAATTCGGTATTTATGTCGGTACATTGGATTTCATATCTTACATGCAATAGAGCAAGAAATATTCACTCGCCTTATGAATCGCTTCCATAGACTAATTATAAATAATAATCTATAATTAATTTCAGTAGGTACGGACTGTACCGAATTAACGCTCATGGAGACTTTAACCTCTGTTGCGTAATTCCGGTTTATCCGAAATTCCAATAA
>JAEIGA010003161.1_pt1 | contig 25921 bp, 20 predicted proteins | sample 9270691 | NCBI WGS metagenome assembly JAEIGA01 (sample SAMN17057246, study PRJNA624740) | gut metagenome | biome: biome; isolation source: fecal sample | host: Bos grunniens | place: China: Xizang | collected 2019
CGAGAGCTCCAACTTCTTGTTGAGCTTGGTAGAGCCTTCGACGCTTGTCCATACTCCGAAATCACTTTGGGCTACCATCGTTGTAGCTGCCAATACCAGGCATCCTGTGCCTAAAATACGTTTAATACTTTTCATAGTTATTCTATTTTACCCGGCAAAGATAGTGGCCAATTCTGAAAAGATTCTGAAAAAACTTATTTTTGCACTAAAAAATGGGCATTTATATAAAAATATATAGGATATCGTGAGGGGTATTGATTCACAGGGGCTGTCATACAGAGCGCAACGAAGTCTCCCGCGCAGTACCATGCGAGATCCTTCGCTGCGCTCAGGATGACATTATTGTGAGAAGAGTTCTTGTGTCATTAGATGCCCTCAATGCCAGCCTCTTCTCTGTTCCCTTTATCCCATCTTGGGCAGACGGCCCACGTGGTTCACACTATTGACCTCGTTGGTCAAGGGTTCGTAGTAAATCTTTACCATCACCGTGTCTTTAGAGAAGTCGATGGCACCAACCTCTACACGAAGGATGTCCAGTCCGGTACGTTTCTTCAGGTCTGCAATGAGCTCGCCCTCCTTTTCGGGAGTGATGAGGTTGATGTTATCATACAACACCAGTTTGCTGGCAACATGCTTTACCCAGTGGTTGCTCTCACATGCCCAGATAGAAAGGATAAACAACAGGTTGGTTGCCAACAACTCTATGTAACTGATGCTGGTTGCCAAACCGTTGATGGCACTTACGGCAATGATGAGGAAAAGGTAGGTCATCTCACGGATGGGTACCGATTCGGTACGGTAACGGATGATACCGAAGATGGCAAACAGACCGAGGGCAAAACCAATCTTCAGCTTCACGCCTCCCATAAGGAAGATGAGCAGGAATACGCTAATTGCGATAAGTAGGAAGGTAAAGAAGTAGTCGCGACGTTTGCTCTTGGGGTAGTAGAACACGCGTACGATAAGTCCGATTACTACAGTGTTAAGCAAGAAACGGACGAGCAATTCGGTGAGTCCATTCCAATCGACCCAGATTGATGGCGATATGGTATCGGCCAAGGCTTGTACATCTATATCCATCTCTTCGGCTGCCAGAGCGAGGGCTTTAGTTCCTCCGGCAATAAGGTTTAATAGGTTTCCCATAATGTTAGTATTTGTTTAATAGTTTTTCAATCTTAGTAAATCGAGGCTTGAAACGGTTGCGTTTGAGGTTGGGGTTCGTGAGTGCCGACCCGATGCAATACTTGCTGAACCCTGACGGCTTGATGCGCAACTCGCGTAACATGCTCTTCACGGGTGAGTAAACGTTGCCATCACGCTTGAGCTCAATGATGACCAAACGGTCGTAAGTGTCGTGTATGTCTGTTTCGCAATGATGGAACTTTACGTGGCAGTCGATGGTGAGACGCTCGGTCTTTGCCATATTTACCAATGTAATGCGTTCGAAGCGGTTCTCTACTTTAGGTACGAGGTCTTCCAACAGATAGTTGGCATGCTTGGCCAATAGGGTGTCACCACCGTCGGGGACAAGTGTGTCTACACTGCCAACGTTCATGCGCTTTTTCTTGGTGCGGCCGTGATTGTTCTTATTCTTCACCTCAAGGAAGGTGTCGCCCGAATCAACGTAGGTGCGTACACGCACCTTCTGTCTCACGAGGCGGCCATTGTGGTGCATCGTGTACATCTCTTCATCGGGGGTGTCTAAGTAAATAGTGTGGTATTTGTTGTATCGCTTGCCTTCAATCTGCTGTACCATATATTTGCCTTGTGCCATCACAAGAAGCTGCTTTAGTTGCTCTGTCGTAGCCAGATACTTCTTGTCGATACGGTTCATCAGCTTAATCTCACTCATTTCAGAGAGGGAAATGGGTGGTAGCTTTTCTAACAGTTCTACAATTTGTTTTTCCATAGTATGTAGATGTGCGATACTGATTTATGCTAAGCACGAACGGTCGAGCAAGAAATATCAAGTTTACTTGATTATTTATTACAGCGCGCGGTAGTACCTTCGCAGTTTATTGCAAAGATAGCAACTTCTCGGGAACTGCGAAACAAAATTGAAGAAAATTGTTTAATTTATACTATTATTGTGTATATATAGTTAAAAACTATTGCAAAAAAGAAAAAAAGCGTCTAACTTTGGCTACTCATATAACCATATTAAACAACAACGATTATGCAAGAATACTTGAACGAAGCGCAAGAGATGATGGAAATGGCCATCCTCCACGTTGAAGACGAACTCGCTCGCATCCGTGCGGGCAAAGCTAATACACGTATCCTCGACGGTATCCGTGTAGATTCATACGGTAGCATGGTGCCCTTGAGCAATGTGGCCTCTGTGACTACTCCCGATGCACGCACCATCGCAATCAAACCTTGGGACAAGAGTATGATTCGTGTTATCGAAAAGGCTATCATTGACTCTCCCGTAGGTATCATGCCTGAGAACAATGGTGAGATTATCCGTCTTGGTATTCCCCCTCTCACAGAGGAGCGTCGTAAGCAGTTGGCCAAGCAGTGTAAAGAGGTGGCCGAGCATGCTAAGATTAGTATCCGTAACGCTCGTCGCGATTGTATCGATGCGCTGAAGAAGGCCGTTAAGGACGGTATGCCTGAGGATGTACAGAAAGATGGCGAAGAAAAGTTGCAGAAGCTTCACGACAAGTATGTGAAGAAAGTTGACGAACTCTACGCAGACAAGGAGAAGGAAATCATGACTGTGTAATATGAATTGAAAATTGAGAATTCAAAGTTAGCTCCGCGATGATGTCGTCGGCGAAGTCGCTTGCAATAATTTTCAATTTTCAATTTTCAATTTCAATCATGCTTGGACTTGTAATTAAAAATACCGGCAGCCAATATATCGTGAAGAGCGATGAGGGTCTACTCATTGACTGCCGTATCAAGGGGAACTTCCGTCTTAAAGGGATACGCAGCACTAACCCTGTAGCTGTAGGCGACAGGGTGGTGCTTACCGACCCTGTGGATGGGGTGTCCTATATTACTGGTATTGAGGAACGTCGTAACTATATCATCCGTCGTGCCTCGAACCTTTCGAAGCAATCGCACATCCTCGCGGCTAATGTCGATATGTGCTTGCTCATCGTTACTATCAACTATCCCGAAACCTCAACGACCTTTATTGATCGTTTTCTTGCTACAGCAGAGGCCTACCGCATTCCCGTACATATCGTATTTAATAAGGTCGACCGTTATGATGATGCTGAGCGACGATACCTTGATGCTATAGTGCATCTTTACCGTACCATTGGTTATGAATGCTCGTGTGTGTCGGCCCTGAATAATGTGGGGCTCGACGAGGTGCGTGCTGCACTCAATGGGAAAACTACCTTGCTCTCGGGCAACTCCGGTGTGGGTAAGAGCACCCTTATCAATGCCCTCCTGCCTGACCTTCGTTTGCGTACAGCAGAGATCTCAGAGCGTCACAATACTGGTATGCACACCACAACCTTCTCGGAGATGTTTCCCTTCGGTGATGGAGGCTGGCTCATAGATACACCTGGTGTCAAAGGCTTCGGAACCTTCGATATGGAGGAAGAGGAGATTGGTCATTACTTCCGTGAGATATTCACCATCTCTGCCGATTGCCGCTATGGTAACTGCACCCACACTCACGAACCCCATTGCGCCGTACGCAAAGCCGTCGAGGAGAGCCGCATCAGTCAGTCACGCTACGCCTCGTACCTCAGCATGCTCACCGACAAGGAGGAGGGCAAGTATCGGGAAAGGTACTGAAATTATAGGATTATTTACTGTAATATAAACACTTAAACCTGTTAGAAAAAGTTATTTGCCTACAACTAAAAATCTAAAAAATGAAAAAGAATCCTTTAGTAATTTTACTTGCTGCTTTGTTTTTCGGTAATACTCCGATGACAACTGCTCAGACGGTCGATGTAGACCGCACCAAGTATCCCGATTATTCGGAAAAGTTCAACCCTGATTGGTCGCTCATGCCACCTGCTCGTGATGCTAAGGCTCCTGCCTATAGCCGCGCACGCACCCAGCGTCCCGATCATGTTAATAATGCGGAAACAAAACACTTCCCGCCCGTATTCAACCAGCATGGTGGCTCGTGTGGATCGGCATCGCGTATCAGCTATATGTTCAGTTATGAGTTAGCCGCTTACCGCGACCTCGACGGCTCTGATCCATCAAATCACTATCCTTCACATTTTGTATGGTTACACACCAATTCGCCCGGCAATCAGGGGAAGGATGCGTTTGTGATGCACGTGGGTGTGCCTTCGGCAGCCACCTATGGTGGACAGACCTACTCTTCGCTCTTCGGAGGACAGGACTGTGCTGACCCTGACTTCGGATGGATGCAGGGTTATGACAAGTGGTTCGAAGCAATGCATAACCGTATGTTGCAACCCTCGAACTTCCCTGTGAATGTGGGTACTGAAGAGGGACGTGAGGCTGTGAAGAACTGGTTGTGGAACCATAATGGTGATAACTCTTTTGCTGCAGGAGGTATTTGTGGTATCGGTGTTGCTTCGGGCGGTATATGGAAAGATATTCCTAAGACAGCGAACAACAATGCCATCGGTGTGGGCGGCAAAGGCTACGTACACCAATGGGGTACACAAGTGGATCATGCCCTCACTATCGTGGGCTATGATGACCGTATCGAGTTTGACCTTGACAAGGACGGTGTTTATGGAGAACCTGAGGCTGATGAATTGGGCGCGTGGATTATCGTCAACTCATGGGGCTTGTGGGAAAATGCGGGATTCATCTATTGTCCTTATGCTCACGGAGTGCCGGCCTTCAACGGTGACGGTACTGTTCCCAATAACTTCTGGACTCCCGAGATATACCGCGTACGCAAGGACTATCGTCCTCTACGTACCATCAAGTTGGAGATGGACTATAGCCGCCGCAGTGAGATAGCGCTCAGCGCTGGTATTAGTGCCGATCTTAATGCGACCGAGCCTGAGAAGACTGTATCGTTCGTACATTTCACCTATGCTGGTGACGGTAACTATGGTAATAGCAATCCCGCTCCTGAGGTGCCCATGTTGGGTCGTTGGGCCGACGGTCAGTTACATACAGAACCTATGGAGTTCGGTTATGACCTCACTGACCTCACTGACGGTTATGACATGAATGCTCCCCTTAAATACTTCTTCATCGTTGATACCAAGTCATGGGCCCAGGGTAAAGGTACCATACACAATGCCTCTATCATGGACTACCAGTATGATTTGCAAGGATTGGAGACTCCCTTTGGTGTAGGCGAAGGCGTAGAAATCAAAAATGCAGGCAACAAGACCATTATCTCTGTCATTGTATATGGTAGTAACTATAACGCACCGCAGAACGTGACATTCAATAATGGAGCACTCGTATGGGAGGCACCTCAACGTTCTAATATGTCAGTAGCATCATATTGTATCTATCATAACGGTTTGCTCGTGGGTAATGTACCCGCAGGTACTTGTACCTTTACACCCAAGGCAATTTCTGCAGGTGAGTATGCCGTAAGTGCGCTTTATGACGATGATAATGAGTCTTCGAAGATTTCGGTAAAGACTCCTGTAGCTGCATCTGATGTCAATATGGGTGTCAAGTTTGAACAGGCAGGATTCACCATCCCTGATGTATTCGGAACTAAGTATACACAAGCTACCATAGAATATTGGATTAAGCCCGCAACCCTCACCAACTGGAACCAGAGCGGTGGCCCCGGATGGGGTACCTTTATGTTCCATGCGAACAGTGGTGGCGCGTTCACCGCAGGTTGGGATACCTCGAATCGCCTGAATACCAGTACAGCGCTTAAGACTAATCAGTGGAACCATGTGGCCATTGTCGTTGACGGAAATAAAATGACAGTATATCTTGATGGTGTCAGTCGCGGTAGCGTTACTTCACAGTCTTATAGCGGTATTGGCGGATTCGGTAATCTCGTATTCTCATCGAACGGAGCACAAAATGCTCAGAATGCACAGTACGATGAAATACGTATTTGGAATACGGCACGCACGGCTGCTGAGATTAAGGCATGCAAGAATGCAGAATTTGTGGGAAGCATTATGCCACAAGGACTTGTCGCTTATCTCAAGGGTGATTTGATTACCGATACCGAAGGCAATCAAGTGATGTTTGATTGTGTGGGAAGCCACCATGCTACTTTGCAGGGAAGCTATTCTGAAGTGAGCCAGAATATGCCAACCTTGGGTACTCCCGAAGCAGCACCCACTATCAGTATCAATGCTCCTAAGGAATCTGTATACGCAGGTATTCCCGTAACACTTAGTGCGACTTATAACACTGCAGTTACCCATTTGGAATGGACGTCTGAAGCTGCAGGTATTGAAAACCTCGCTGTGGCAAGTCCCACAATGACATTTGCTGCCGTAGGCACACATGCAGTGTCGGTAACAGCAACAAGTTCTGATGGAAGTACTGCGACCGCTACATATGATATTACTGTTGAGGCTACTCCTGAAGTGGATGCTACATTTACGATGACTACCCGCAACGTACCGGCAGGTGAACGCGTTACCTTCTTGGCTGCCAAGCCTTTGACTGGATATCTTTATAAGTGGGAGATGCCTGGTGCCGAGGAGGAGACGGCTGAGACGGTAAATGCTGCTACGTCGTACATTACACAAGGTACTTACACCGTGACGCTCACTGTAACTGCTCCCGATGGAAGTCAGAAGAGCCACTCAGAGCAGATTGAGGTAATGGAGGTTGCTCCCAAGGCAGACTTCAATATCGCTCCTGCCGTAGTCGTCAAAGGAGAGGCTGTGAGCCTCATTGATAAGTCACTCTATACTCCTACCCAATGGGAATGGCGTGTCAGCAATGGTAGCGCAAACTACATCGCGTATGACCAACACAAAACATTTGCGATAGACAAACCTGGTGTATATTCGGTATCGCTCACTGCAGCAAATAGCTCGGGTAACAGCAGCGTATCGCGTAAGAATGCCATCACAGTAACTAACGCCGACAGTAAGAACGGACTTCTCTTTAGTAATGAGGCTGCTGCTGTGATTGCTGCAGAGGTGCCTCTTGCCGCAGGACAGACGGATTTTACTATTGACTGGTGGATGAACTGCGAGCAATCTGCAGGCAATTCAAACGGTATTGGAGAGAGTGATGGAACAATGATAGTCAAGACCATAGATGGTGGTAAACTGGCACTCTATATCAATGGACAAAGTGCTGTGACTGCTGATAACTTTATCATTCCTGATGAGTGGCATCACTATGCAATAACTTTCAATAAGGGTAAAGTCTTGTTCTATCGTGACGGATGGGTGAGACTTTCTCGCACGATGAGTACAACTACTGCACTTTCCGAGATTGGAACATTCCGCATCGGCGGTTCTAATGCTCCCTTCAATGGAAGTATCGATGAATTACGAGTATGGGGTAAGGTTCTCACCGAGGAGCAGATGAAGGTATACTCCAATGCTCCCGTTGAAGATGTTGCTCAGGCCGAATCTGAAGAACAACTTCTCCTATATTACAATTTCAACCAAAGCGGAGGTGACGTACAAGATGCTACTTCGAATGCCAATCATGGTGCTCGTACAAACTTTGGCCCTGATGGTGATGCTTGGGCACTCTCTAAGGGTGTCTTCAATCTAAACTTTGAGGAGAATGTCAGTGCTGATATTACCGCACAGTTCCTTACCAACTACAGTAAACCCTTTACAAATGGTAATACGTGTGTGAATCCTATCCTTTCGTCACGTACTTTTGCTATTCAGGGCTGGACACTTGAGAATTCTGTTACGGAAGGTAATATCACAACAGGGGCTCACGTCGATAAGGGAAAGTCGTCATGTCTGACAGTTACCACCAAATGGGATAATTTTGCAACTTTGCTGAAAGATCATAAGGTATATCAAACAGTTACGTTGGCTGCAGGATACTATACCTTTGAAGCAATGTATGACAGTAACTACGAAGGACAATGTGGAGAAAGTTATATCGTTGCTGCCGTAGGAAATACATTACCTGTGACTGCTGAGCTCGATCAAGCATTGGCATACAGCACAATGAAACCTAAAGAACAGGCAACTACCAACAAGGTAACCTTTATCCTTACTGAGGAGACTACTGTGAGCCTGGGATTGCTTGTCAATATGAGTGGACAAAACTGTATGACAATCCAAAGTTTCAGTCTGAAACGCGACAATGTTGTGATATATAGCAAGTCTTCAGATATCGTTGCCTCTATCGCACAATTGAGCAACAATCAACTCTACTATATCTCACAGCCCCACCATGCGAAGGGAACTACCGCATGGGCCGTAGCAGAGGAAGATAATGCTCTGAAATCTAGCAATGATCTTAATCTCACAGTTGATAAGACTGATGCACGTCAACAGTTTGCATTCATCAGCAACAACAATGGTACTACTCTTTATCTTTACCATGCTGCTGAAAAGAAGTTTGTCAATAAAGACGGTGCATTGGCAGATGTGCCTACAGATGCTATCTACTTCAAGGAGGGTGCATATGATACGACCTTTGTCGCTTACTTTGATGAAGCACACTATATCAACGTAGCGGGTGACAAGGAGATGGCTATCAATGATTATGCGACTCCCGATGGCGGTAATTCAAATGTGATCTTCCCCGCGGGAACCTTTAATCCCAAAGAGGCTCTTTCAAAATTCCCTGCTATTGAGGTGGCTGGTATTATCCTCAGTCATAGTGAACTTACAGTTGAGGAGGGTAGCTCATTGACACTTACCGCTACAGTGACTCCCGACTATGCTACCGATAAGAAGGTCACATGGAGTACATCGGATGCTGATGTTGCTATTGTGGTCAAAGGTGTAGTGGTGGGTCTTACACCAGGTACGGCTATTATTACAGCTAAGGCTGGTGATTTGGAAACGACTTGTACTGTAACTGTTGTAAAGAAAGCTATACCTGTGAGAAGCATTGTATTGGATAAGACAACAGCTACAGTAACGGAAGGTGATACTTTGGAACTCACTGCTACCGTAAACCCAGACAATGCTGATGATAAAACTGTGACATGGAGCACTTCGGATGCTACTATAGCTACTGTCGATAACGGGGTTGTTGTTACTCTGAAACCTGGTACAGTTACCATCACCGCAACTGCAGGGGGAAAGAAGGCTACCTGTACGGTGAAAGTTGAAGAGAGATATATACCCGTAACTGATATTGTATTGAACTATACCGAAGCAACAATCCATGTAGGTGAAACCCTGGAACTTACGGCAACTATATTGCCGGAGAATGCAACTGACCAGATGATAACATGGAAGTCGTCGAACACAAAGGTAGCTGCTATACGAAGAAAAGTTGTGACAGGTATTGCTGAAGGTACAGCAATCATTACAGCGAAGTCTGATGATGGCGTAGAGGCAACTTGTGTTATCACGGTGAAATTGCCTGATGGTATAGAGAATGTGACAGATGAAAAGCGTATGACTATCTATGATGTGACTGGACGTCTCGTTCGTCAAGATGTCAAGTCTACCGATGGTTTGGAACAAGGCGTGTACATTATCAATGGACGAAAGACTGTGATTAAGTAGTCTTTTAGATATTAGGATAAAAATGAAGTAGGAGATAGGTATGAATCTATCTCCTACTTGTTCTTTTACCCGTTTATCATTTTTTTGTGATGAATCAGAAGATACTGCCGCTTGCGGTCATAAATATTCAAGTAATCTTGATATTTCTTGCTCGCTAATTCGTATCTTTGTCACAAAAAGAGATGAGGCCTCGTGTAATATATTATTTGTTGCTACTGATGCTTGCTCTAAGCTCGTGTACTTCGCTCCGGTATGCGGGAGTAGGGCGGGTACGTAATTATTGCATAGATAGTCCTGATGTCCCTGAAGAATTTGATGGCTATCGTATCGCTTTTGCTTCGGACTTTCATCTGAAGAGCAAGTTTAAGGAACGTCAGTTGCGTGGTACGGTGAAGGCATTGCAGGCATTAGCTCCCGATGTGTTGATGTTAGGAGGTGATTATCAGGAGGGATGTGAGTATGTGGAGCCGCTCTTTGCAGAATTAGCGCGAGTGTCTCCTCCTGATGGTGTGTATGCAGTGTTAGGTAACAATGATTATGAGCGATGTACCGAGCAAATACGTGCATCGATGTTGCGGTATGGAGTTCGTCTGCTTGAGGGGGAGGTGGATACATTGAGAAGAGGTGATGGATATATCGTAGTGTGGGGTGCCAATCCTTATGCGGGGAGATATCCTACGTCACCTGTAAAAAGTATTCCCTTATCTGTTCCTGATAATGATTTAGAAAACTCAGACTCTTTTATCGTGCTTCTTACCCATACGCCTGATTATGTGGAGGAGCCTGAGGTCGCAGCCGCTGATATGGCTTTGGCTGGGCATACGCACGGAGGGCAAGTTACACTCTTGGGATTGTATGCTCCTGTTACGGCCTCTCGGTATGGCACACGCTTCCGTACGGGATTACGTCATAATAGTAGAGGAATGCCCATTATTATTTCAGGTGGACTGGGTACTTCGCGTTATCCTATACGCTTCTGTGCACCGACAGATGTTGTGGTGGTGACACTGAAGCGCAAGAGATAGCTCTATTTTGTGTAAAAGCCGTGCTGTTTAATATATTTCTCGACTTCAGGGTGTAACATCTTTGCAGTGGATTCTCCTGCTGCAATGGTATTACGCACTTCTGTAGAGCTGTAGGGGAAAAGAGGTGTTGAGTCTTGAGGAGTTTTCGTTCTGATGGTACCTTCAATTCTCAAAGTTAAACCATCGGAAGAGTTTCTTGGATACACGATTATTGGGATCTCTCGCGAGATATCTTCACTGCGATACCAGCGATGGAAGTTCTGCCAGTTGTCTTCACCGATGATGAGATTAAATGTGTGTCCAGGGTATGCCTCGCGCAGAGCTTGCAAGGTATGATAAGTGTATGAGGGGCGAGGAAGGTGAAACTCGAAGTCGCAAGCTTGCAGCATAGGATAAGGAGCTACTGCCAGTTGTAGCATGGCCAAGCGATGCTGCTCATCGAGCAAATCAAGATTTTGTTTCAGGGGATTCTGTGGACTGACCATCATCCAAACTTCATCGACCAACCCTTGCTCGCAGATGTATGCGGCAAGGGCTGTATGACCGAGGTGTACAGGATTAAACGATCCTCCGAAAATTCCAATGCGCTTCATTTGTTAAGAGATTAGGAGTTACGTCTCCTTATGTTTATCCTTCAATGAAACTTCTGATTATCTCCAAAGCCTCTGCTTGGGCTGTCTCAAGGTTATCATTAATGATGACTTTATCGAATTTAGGAGCAAAGGAAAGTTCGTATTCTGCTTTGTCGATACGCTGCTGAATTACTTCGGGGGTATCGGTAGCACGACCTTCAAGACGACGTCTTAGCTCTTCTACAGATGGAGGTTGGATGAAGAGTGAGAGAACTCTGTCTCCATAATATTCTTTGATATTGCAACCACCTACTACGTCAACATCAAATACAACGTGTTGGCCTGCTGCAAGCTGACGTTCTACTTGCTCCTTTAATGTTCCATAGAAGCGATCGGGATATACCTCCTCATACTCAAGGAAGTCGCCAGCTGCAATGCGTTGACGAAACTCTTCTGGGCTAAGGAAAAAATACTCTACTCCATGCTGTTCGCTACCACGTGGCGCACGACTTGTGGCTGAGATAGAGAATGTTAATCCTAAGCCTTGTTGCATGAGATAATTAATAATAGTAGACTTTCCTGATCCTGATGGGGCTGAAAAAATTATGAGTTTGCCAGTCATGTTCGGTATACTTTTACAATTACATTACATTTAGTACCTGTTCCTTGATCTGCTCGAGCTCGTCCTTCATCTTCACTACAATGTTTTGCATCTCAGCATGATTGCTCTTGCTGCCAGTAGTGTTGATTTCTCGGCCCATTTCTTGGGCGATGAAACCGAGTTTCTTTCCCTGACCGTGGCCCTCGCTCATAGTCTCTCGGAAGTAGCTGAGATGATTGGTGAGACGTTGTTTCTCTTCGTTGATGTCGAACTTCTCAATGTAATAGATGAGTTCCTGCTCAAAGCGGTTGTTGTCGTATTCGACACCGAGGTTCTTCTGTAGGCTATCAAGTATGCGTTCACGAATCTTTTCAGTACGTTCTTTTTCATAGGGAGCGATGCTGTGGAGTAGTTGCTCGATATTATCAAGCTTTTCGGTGAACTTCTTTTCCAATGCTGCTCCTTCTTGACGACGGAAGTCCATCAATAATGTTATAGCTTCTGTAATGGCTGTACGTGCTGTTGTCCATTCCTCTTCGGTAAGTTCTTTAACCTCGGTGCGTGTCATTACATCGGGCATACGCAGTAGGGTAGAAAACCAATCTGTGGGTGTAGGTATGCCAGTAGTACGACTTATCTCGCATAGTTGGTTGTAGTAACTCTCCACCAATGCCTTATTGATAGGCGTTGCTTGTTGGACTGCATCTTCTTCAATCCAAAGGCTGAAATCTACTTTGCCACGTTCGAGTTGTTGGGCGATGAGCGTGCGTATCTCCATCTCTTTTTCGCGATATAGTGGGGCTATACGTGTAGAGAGATCCAATGCTTTGCTGTTGAGTGACTTTATCTCGGCATAAATTTTCTTGCTGCCAAAGGTTGCTACAGCCTTGCCGTAGCCTGTCATTGATAGTATCATATCTCTTTTATCTTTATTATCTTTGCTTTTTCGCGCAAAGATAGCGCTTTTGTCGTATAAAATCTTTAATTTTGCAAACAAATCTGTAGATAGTATTGAATATGGCTTGTATATTACACATTGAGACAGCTACGGATGTGTGCTCGGTAGCGTTGAGTGAAGACGGAGCAGTATTGTTCTCAAAAGAAGATTTCGATGGTCCGCAGCACGCAGTGACTTTGGGCGTTTTTGTTGATGAGGTGCTTTCGATGGCAGATAGTCATGCTAAACCCATTGATGCTGTGGCAGTAAGCTGTGGCCCAGGTTCGTATACGGGACTTCGCATTGGTGTTTCAATGGCTAAAGGAATCTGCTATGGTCGCAATATTCCATTGATTGCTCTACCAACACTAAAAGTGCTGAGTGTTCCTGTACTTTTAATGGACGAGCTACCCGAAGATGCGTTGCTGTGTCCCATGATTGATGCTCGTCGTATGGAAGTGTACTCGGCAATCTATGACCGTGCGCTAAATCCTGTTAAAGAGGTAAGTGCAGACATCATTGAAGCAGATAGTTATAAGGAATATTTGGATAAACAACCGGTATATTTCTTTGGCAATGGGGCGGCAAAGTGTAAAACGGTAATCACACACCCGAACGCACGCTTTATTGACGATATACAGCCTTTGGCTCGCTGGATGTTCCCTCTGGCTGATCGAGAGTTTCTTAACGGAACTTTTCAGGATGTAGCTTATTTTGAGCCCTATTACTTGAAGGAGTTTGTTGCTACCGTGGCAAAGAACAAAGTGTTTTAGAAAATATACGTATCGATGAAATATAATACGCAAGAAAAGAATCTGCCACTGCCCGAGTACGGACGTGCCGTGCAGAAGATGGTAGACTATGCTGTGACTATTGAAGATCGCAATGAACGTCAGCGTTGTGCCAATACTATTGTTGCCGTGATGGGTAATATGTTCCCTCTGTTGCGTGATATGCCTGACTTCAAGCATAAACTGTGGGACCATCTTGCAGTGATGTCTGATTTTAAACTAGATATTGATTATCCTTACGAAGTGGTGAAGCCTGAGGAGATGCATGCGGTGCCGCAACGTTTGTCTTATCCGAAAGGCGCCATTCGCTATCGTCATTATGGACGTTGCATCGAGGAGATGATGAAGAAAGCATGTTCGATGCCTGATGGAGAAGAACGTAACGAATTGTTGCGTCTCATTGCTGCACAGATGAAGAAGGAGTACATACTATGGAATAAGGATGGTGTGGAAGATAGCAAGATTGTTGAGGATATCTGTGAATATTCTGGAGGACAGATTCGTCTCAGTGAAAATGAACTTAATCTGGGAGTATATCACGCACCGGTACAGCAAAATAGCAACAACAAGAACAAGGGAAAGAACCAACGTCGTAAGAACAAGAAAAAATATTAACCATGGCCTCATTTATCATCGAAGGCGGGCATCGCCTGCAAGGAGAAATTACTCCACAGGGAGCAAAGAACGAAGTGCTACAAATTCTATGCGCTACGTTACTTACGCGTCATAAAGTGATAGTAAACAATGTTCCCGATATTTTGGATGTGAACAACTTGATAACCATGATGCAGTCGATGGGTGTACAGGTTGATCGTCTCGGAATGGGACGTTTTAGCTTTGAAGCTGTCAACGTTGATGAAAGCTATCTTGAGAGTGATGAGTTCTTGAAACTTTGCTCTAGTTTGCGTGGCTCGGTGATGCTCATGGGACCTCTGCTTGCTCGCTTTGGCCGTGTGCTCATAAGCAAGCCTGGAGGAGATAAAATAGGCCGTCGTCGTCTTGATACTCACTTCCTTGGTTTGATAAAACTTGGAGCTTCGTTCTCTTTTAATGAGGAGCGTGGAATCTATGAGTTGAGCGCTAAGAAACTTAATGGAACCTATATGCTGCTCGATGAGGCTTCTGTAACTGGTACGGCCAATATTATTATGGCTGCCGTATTAGCAAAGGGAACGACTACCATATACAATGCAGCATGTGAACCTTACATACAGCAATTGTGCCGTATGCTTTGTCGTATGGGAGCCAAGATTGATGGTATTGCCAGCAACCGTTTGGTGATTACGGGTGTAGAGGAGTTGCAAGGTTGCGAGCATACGGTGTTGCCTGATATGATTGAAGTTGGTAGCTTTATCGGTATGGCTGCAATGACCCGTAGTGAACTTACAATTCGTAATGTGTCACTTGAAAATCTTGGTATTATCCCTGATAGCTTCCGTAGGTTAGGTATTATTGTAGAAGAACGTGGAGATGATCTCTTTATTCCACGTCAGGAGCATTATCAGATAGATTCGTTTATTGATGGATCTATTATGACTATTGCTGATGCTCCTTGGCCAGGTTTGACTCCCGACTTATTGAGTGTATTGCTTGTAACTGCTATACAGGCTCGGGGTAGTGTACTCATCCATCAAAAGATGTTTGAGAGTCGTCTGTTTTTTGTAGATAAACTTATCGAGATGGGAGCTCAAATCATTCTTTGTGATCCCCATCGTGCGGTGGTCAACGGACACGATCATGCTATTAGTTTACGTGGTCATACTATGACCTCACCCGACATACGTGCGGGTATTGCCTTGCTCATTGCTGCGATGAGTGCCGAGGGTACCAGCCGTATCGATCGTATTGATCAAATAGATCGTGGATATCAGAATATTGATGAACGTCTCAATCGTCTTGGAGCTCGAATAACTCGTGTAGAACTATGATACGTCCCGAAGAAGTCTATTGCATTGGTAAGTTTACCCGTACTCATGGAGTTCAGGGTGAGATGGCATTAGCCTTTACGGATGATGTGTTTGATCGTGTTGATTGCCCCTACCTTGTATGCTCTATGGATGGTATACTTGTCCCATTCTTTATTGAAGAATATCGGTTCAAAAGTCGTGACGTAGCACTCATCAAGTTTGAACGGATTGATAGTTCTGAGGCTGCAGCAATATTCACCAATAAGGAGGTCTATTTTCCCAAATCTTATGCAGAACAAGCTGAAGATGGAGAATATAGTTGGCAATATTTTGTAGGCTTTGAAGCTGAAGATTTAACTTATGGTTACTTGGGAGAGTTGGTTGATGTGGACGAAAGTACAGTCAATACACTTTTTGTGGTAGAGCGTTCCGATGGTGAGGAACTGCTGATACCTGCTCAAGAGGCGTTTATCGAAGATATTAATCACGATGAACGTATAATAAAGTTTAATTTACCTGAAGGATTGTTAGAATAATTATCCTCTATCTGGTATGTGTTGTGAAAAACCGTATATTTGTACCTGATGTATGAGTAGTAAAAAAGACAAAGAAGGGCTTTGGCAGAAAATCTCGAGCCGCTATGATGTTGTGGCAACGAGACGTGGGTATCATAATATCGAGTATCGCTTGTCGGTGTCAAAACTTGGTGTTGCTTTTTGTTCGTTGGTGGCAGTGGCTCTTGTGGCAATTGCTACAACGGTGGTGCTCTTTTATACTCCTTTGAAACGATATATGCCAGGTTATGTGAGTCCGGAACAACGCGAATTGATGCTGGAAGCTTCGCTTCGTGTGGATTCGTTGTACGAAACGGTACAACGCCATCAACTTTATGTGATGAATTTGCAGGATATTCTTCGTGGTGAGATTAAGATTGATTCAGTTAGTACCATTGACTCGCTTACCATACTTCGTAGTACTGACCTTATGGGACGTACTGAACGCGAGAGTGAATTTGTGCGTCAATACGAGGAAAACGAGAAGTATAATCTTACTTCGCTGCCTTTGCGTAAGAGCGATATGGAGGGTTTGCATTTTAGTACCCCTCTTCGTGGTATGCTATCTGACTCTTTTAGCCCCATGAATAATCACTATGGTGTAGATATCGTTTCTACAGGTACCAATCAGAATGTTGGAGCAGTACTTGATGGTACGGTTGTGATGTGTGGGTATACTCCCACTGATGGCTATGTGGTAATGTTGCAGCATGTGGGTAATTTGGTGACAGTGTACAAGCACTTGTCTACAAATTTTCGTCACGAGGGCGAGAAGGTGAAAGCAGGTGAATCCATTGGTACACTGAGTAAAGCTTCTGATAAGCAACGCTCACAGACATTTTTGCATTTTGAATTATGGCACAAGGGTACAGCTCTTGATCCTACTCAATATATTTCATTCTAACAGAAAATATTTATACTATGGACAAGCATAAACAATACGACAATACTGTAGGTAAGCGTCAGATCGCTATTCTCGGTTCTACAGGTTCCATCGGTACCCAAGCATTGCAAGTTATAGAGGAGCATAGTGACAAGTATGAGGTGTATGCACTTACTGCTAATAATAATGTGGATTTGCTTATTGCACAAGCTCGTAAATTCGTTCCAGATGTTGTGGTAGTAGCCAATGAAGCGCACTATGCAACTTTACGTGATGCATTGGAAGACCTCCCTATTAAGGTGTATGCTGGTGCTGATGCATTAGCGGATGTAGCAACAGCTGAGCCTATCGATATGGTACTCGCCTCTATGGTGGGCTATGCGGGTCTTCGACCTACAATGAATGCTATTCGTGCAGGTAAAGCTATAGCTTTGGCAAATAAAGAAACTTTAGTGGTTGCAGGTGAACTCGTAACTCAATTGGCTGTTGAGAATCGTGTGCCTATATTACCTGTAGATTCTGAACATTCGGCTATTTTCCAGTGCTTGGTAGGTGAGATGAACAATCCGATAGAGAAACTGTTGCTTACCGCATCGGGAGGTCCTTTCCGTACTTGGAGTATGGAGCAATTGCAACATGCGACACGTGAGCAGGCACTTAAACATCCCAATTGGGATATGGGCGCAAAGATAACCATTGACTCTGCTTCAATGATGAACAAAGGTTTTGAAGTTATTGAAGCAAAGTGGCTTTTCGATGTTGCTCCCTCACAAATCGAGGTTGTAGTACATCCGCAATCAGTGGTGCATTCTATGGTACAGTTTGCTGATGGTTCTGTGAAGGCACAGCTTGGTACTCCCGATATGCGTCTGCCTATTCAGTATGCTTTCAGTTATCCGCAACGTCTGCCGCTCAGCACGGAACGTCTTGACTTTTCAACATTGTCGAGTCTTACTTTTGAACAGCCCGATTCAGTGCGCTTCCGTAATCTAGCTCTCTCTTTCGAGGCTTTGGAACGTGGAGGTAACATGCCCTGTATTCTCAATGCTGCCAACGAGGTATGTGTGGCGGCCTTCCTCAAAGAACGCGTTGGCTTTTTGCAGATGAGTGATGTGATAGAACGTACCATGCAGAAGGTTGATTTTATTACTACACCCACTTACGAAGATTACGTGGCAACTGACGCAATAGCACGTCGTGTAGCAGAAGAATTCATAACTTATAATTCATAACTTAGACAAATGTCAATATCTTTTATTCAGATTGTTCAAATGCTCGTATCGCTATCGCTCCTTGTGGTGATACACGAGATGGGACATTTCCTTTTTGCACGTCTTTTTGGCGTACGTGTAGAGCGTTTCTCGCTCTTCTTCGGTAAACCTATATTGCGCTTCAAACCTAAGCATAGCGAAACCGAGTATGTTGTAGGTTGGCTCCCCTTTGGTGGCTATGTAGAACTCTCGGGAATGATTGACGAGAGTCTTAATTTGGAGCAGATGAAGCAACCTCCTCAGCCATGGGAGTTTCGTACTAAACCAGCATGGCAACGTCTTATTATCATGATAGGTGGTGTATGCTTCAATCTTATCTTCGCTTGTTTTATTTATGCAATGATTCTCTTCAAATGGGGAGATACTTATACTCCTTTGGATAACAGTAAGTATGGCATGGAGTTTAATGAACGTGCCGAAGCTATGGGATTCCGTGATGGAGATGTTTTATTGAGTGCTGATGGTGAAGTCTTTGAACGTTATGGTGCCGATATGTTGCGTGCCCTTACTGAAGCTCATGAGGTAAAGGTGTTGAGAAATGGTAGTGAAGTCGCTATCGTTATGCCCGAGGAACGTAGCATGTTAGACTTTAACAAGGATGTCCAGCCTTTTATCAGTTTTTACGAGCCAATGGTAATTGATAGTGTGATACCTTCTACTGGAGCAGCTCAGGCTGGATTGTTGTCGGGTGATCATATTGTCAGCATTAATGGAACATCAGCCAATACTTGGATTACCTTTACTACGGCTCTTAAACAATTGCTTCAGAAAGAAAAGTCTGGTGAAATCGTTAATCATGATATCACCCTTGTCTATACCCGTGAAGGTGTTGCTGATACTGTAGTTGTGCCCACTGATGCCTCTTTCAGAGTAGGAGTGACCATAGCACCCTCTTATTCAAGTGTAACTAAGAAGTATGGTTTCTTTGCCTCTATTCCTGCTGGTATTGCTTATGGTTGGAATACTCTTGTGGGTTATGTCAGTGACTTTAAGTATATCTTTACAAAGGAAGGGGCAACTTCACTTGGTGGTTTCGCTACTATAGGTAGTCTTTTCCCCTCATTATGGAACTGGCTCACTTTCTGGTCGATGACAGCCTTTATCTCTATTATTCTTGCATTTATGAACATCTTGCCTATTCCTGCTCTCGATGGTGGACATCTCTTGTTCTTAATTTTCGAGATGATTACAGGTCGCACTCCTGGCGATAAGTTTATGGAGTATGCCCAATATACAGGTATGATCATCCTCTTTGGCTTGATGATCTATGCCAACTTTAACGATATCCTTCGCTTTTTCCTTTAATCCGGGAAATAATGAATGTGTAGTCAAAGTCCCTTTGCCATTGGTGGAGGGACTTTTTTTTGTTTCCTGTAGTTCGTGAATATTGTCATTATTAAAAAGAAAAAACCGCTGTATTAGTACAGCGGTTTTGTTTTCTATAGAAAGAGGGGGATTACTTCGCAGCTTCCAAAGATGCCTTACGGAATTCCTTCATCAACTTCTCGAGCTCGAGAGATGCCTTACGAGCACGTGTGCCGGCAGCCTTATTACCCTTTTCTACTTGCTGAGCTGCATCTGCAGCGAAAGCAGCATACTTTTCCTGAATTTTTTCAACGAGTTCTTTCATTTCTTTTAGATTTTAATTGATTTACGGATGCAAATATAGTAAAAATCAAGAGAGTACAAGCATTTTTGGGAAAGAAATCAAAAAAAAGTAAAGTTTTTTTGCATTACATAGGCCCAAAACCACCGGGAGGGGGAGTAAATCCGCCAGGAGGAGGCGTGAAGTTTCCTCCCATGGGCATCTCGGGACGATTGCCTGGGGGCATGGGGAAGCGACTGTTGTTACTACTCTGATTTCCTCGTGCTTGACTGCGTGACTCACGATCACCGAAGAGGTTGAGACGGTAGATGAAGTGTACCATAAAGTAGCTGTTTACGGTATTGTACCAAGTATCGCTTCTCATTGTTGCATTGATAACTCGGCTCACATTGCTCTGCTGATGTAAGATGTCAAACATTTGCAGACTTACGGTTGCTGCATTCTGTGCGAGGAAACTCTTTGAGACCTGTGCGTTCCAAATAAGTTCATCTGTGTTGAAATCTGGATCGCTATATCCACGGCGGCTGTTCATCGAAATATCTGAAGATAATTTGAGGTTCCACCAAGGTAAATTAATGTTGGTTGATGGTCCATACGAGAATATATAGGTATCGAGATTTGCTGTGGGCTGCAATTCGTTACGAGCACGGTTATAGTTGAGCGTTCCTTGCATGGTCACTTCGAACCACTCGTTCTGATAGGTGCCCGAGAGGCGTTCAGAGAGGCTAACCGAGCGGGTTGCTGTGAGGGGGAATTCTCCTGTCTCTGTAGCAGTACGCACATATCCTTCTTGATAATTATAACGCGCGTTGGTTGATGAACTCACCTTGTAATGTTGGTTGGGTAATGCGGTATTGTAGGCAATACCAGCACTGGCGTTCCAATTACTCCACAAACCATCCAAGTTTGTAGGCTGTGATATGCGTCCTCCGGTCTCTTCGTTATAAGTGATTTTATTAACGATGCTATTGAGCGTATTATTGAATCCGATATTGGCAGAGATGTTACGCAAAGTTTCTATCTTGTAATCCTGGAAGCGCACATTAAGGCTATTGTTAAATGTTGGCTTCAGACCGGGATTACCCATAGTGATGTTCAATGGGTCGCTATCGTCAGTGATGGGGAGCAGGTCTGTCATTGACGGTTGGCTGCTACGTCCACGATAATTGATGCGAAGATTTGTCTGCTTGCTCCAACGATAGCGGAAGTTCATTGTAGGAGTAAAGTTGAATACGGTACGTATTGTGTCTATGTCATGTCCCATGTACTGGTATTTCATCTTGCTTCGTTGAGGAAGTAATGAGAATCCTACATTCATGTTATACTTGTCGCGAATGAAGCGCAGCTGAGCAGTAATATCGTGGTCCATATTCTCATAAGTGGCAAATCTACTGAGCTCCTCACTCTTATAGCGTTCATAGTCGTCGGGCAATATCCACTCGGGTAACTGCCATCCATCGATGTCGTCAGGAAGGTCATAAGTAGAGCGTTGGTTGTCGTTATAGCGATAGCTGAATTGGTAGCTCATTTGCAAGAATGTTGCCTCCCACAAAGGTTCGCTCCACATGGTACGAGCATTGTAGTTATAGCTCTTTGAGGGTGTGGTATTGTATCGGTTAATTGTTGATGTGCTATCACCTCGTTGATAGAATCTGGTAAAGGAGGTCGAATTAGAAAAGTTCTCGCTCATAGAGTATCCGCCTCTAAGGCTTAATGTCAGATTACGTCCCTCATTGTTGAGCTTGCGATTAATGGTGAGATTACCATTAACAGAGGTGCTTTCGCTACCACCTGCCGATTGACGACGGCTGTAGTTGATGCGGCTATCGTAGAGAGTGTCTACCCACGAATCATCCAATGGGTCATTTGCATGGCTTATCTCGTCTAATGTTTCATAAGGGTCGCGATTGAATGTTGCCGATTCGTTTTCCGAAGCATTTGCTGATGTCGAGTACGATACACTGGGGCGGAATACAAGGCTGGTCATAGTATCTGGGCGCCACTCAAAGCGTAAATCAGCACCTACATTTAGATTCTGGTTGCCTGATTGGCTTCGGCTGTTAGAGAAGGAGTTTTTACTTCCTTGTGTCAAAAAAGTTTCTGAGGCCGATTGGCTCTGTACATCAGAGTCATTATGTCTGAAACGTATGCCACCACCCAACTGATATTGGTACTTGTTCTTCTCCACCTCTTCACCGAAGTTCTTAGCCATAGAGAATCCACCCATAGAACTTTGGTTCATACCGTTGCCGCCACCACGACCGCCACGGCCACCCCCACCGGGGAAGCCCATATCGTTGATGTTATTTGTCGATAGTATTACCGAGTAGTGCTCATTGTCCTTAAAACGATTTACCATTCCCTTTACCGTATAAAGGTTGTGAATATCATAGGCTGTCTCCTGTGTAGGACGTCCATAGCCAAGGTCTATATTTGAGAACCATCCCTTCTTGGCATCAGCCTTTACGGTGAGGTCTAACACCAGTTCCTCTTCGCCATCGTCAATACCGGTCATTTCGGCCAAGTCGCTCTTTTTCTCATAGCTTTTCACTTTCTTTACCATGTTTGCCGGCAGGTTTTTCATGGCGATACTCTTGTCTTCAGAGAAGAATTCTTTACCATCTACGAGGATCTTTTTTACCGTCTGTCCGTTGTATGATACGGTACCATCCTCAGCCACCTCATAACCTGGAAGCTTTCGGATCAGTTCTTCAAGCATTGAGCCTTCAGGAACACGGAAAGCCTCTGCATTAAAAACTACTGTATCGTCTACAATCTGTACTTGTGCCATCTGTGCTTCGATGACTGCCTCCTTCAAGAGCAATGCGTCACTTTTGAGCATAATGGAGTCAAATCTAAAGCGATGGACGTCGTTGGTAACTGTAAAGTCACGAATTTCGTCACCATAACCTACGAAGGAGGTTTTCAATATATATTTTCCAACTTTAAGTCGTCCCTCTATTTCGAAGTCTCCCTTAAGGTCTGTGGTTGCTCCTTGCATAAATGTGCTGTCGGGTAGGGAAAATAACTGTAAGGTAGCCATGCCTACAGGCTCGGAGGTCTCAAAATCAGTGACATGTCCAGTAACCTTTACACGCTTGTCTTGCGCATAGCTAATACCTGTACAACACAGGGCGAGCAAGAACATGAGAATTGTTTTTTTCATATTGTTTAATTCTGTTTTATCTTGTTTGGTTAATGTTCTATAATGGCCAACGTTGGTATGACTCCTTTGGACTAAAAAGGTTTAAGTGAAGATTAAAAAATATTACTCATTTGTTGTATATACTCTATGTCGAAGCCATTCTCCGAACTCCTCCATCGTATGTGTCGATAGATACAGCTCCTGCTCTTTTACCTGAATGGGGGCTCCTATGTATAGTCGGGTGGGTTGGTGATGTTTGTTGAATAGTTCAGCAGGGAGTCTAAGTAAGCGTACGCGCCAATTGATAAGTCCTAATATATAATATAGGTATGAGTTCCCATCGATAAAGTGTACTGGTACTATTGGTACGTGTGCTCGAGCTATCAGACGTATGATAGCTGGTTGCCATGTGCGGTCACTCACGCGTCCATGTCGCAGGTCGAGGTTACTCACGGCTCCAGCAGGAAAGAGCCCCAAGGCTCCTCCATCATGCAAATGTTGTAAAGCATGTCTGATTCCGATAATGCTTTCTGTCGTGGGAGTGGTACGTTCTGCACCTGTGGGGGTGACTGTGATAAGTGAAGGGGCCAATGCCTCTATTCGTTGTAATATGCGATTGGCCATAATCTTGTAGTTTGGGGTCTTGTGTCCGAAGATGTCGGCCAAGATGATACCATCAATACTCCCGTAAGGGTGGTTGCTGATAGTTATATAGGGCGGGGTAGGTAATTGGGTAAATTCACGCCCTTTCATGGTACATCTCACCTCAAGCTCTTGTAATACGCTATGGGCAAAGTCTGCTCCTCTAAGGTGAGCATTATGGTCATATAGGTCGTTTGCTCTATCTATCGACAGTATTTTTATGAGCCCATAGGCGAGAGCATGCCCGACTTTACCGCTAAAGAGGGGGGTCATAAGTTCTAAGTCGTGTGGAGTAAGAAGAGGCATTATGAAATAAAAATTAGAAATGAGAATTTGTTAATAAGGTTTTGGTGGGTCAATTCTGGCATATTCTTTGGTGTCCTTCACAAAGTTGCTTAGATATATGATTACAAGTACTATTAATATGATGGCTCCCACGAAGTCGAAAGCTCCGAATACGACTTGAGTCTGACATACTGTAAAGAGTACCATCCATTCACGCAATGGAGCTATACTCACAAATAGTGTATTTACTGCTATCATGATAAGGCGGAATTCCGTTGGCCCCATGCCTGCATATGTCAGCTTGAATTCTCCCTTTAGATGAGCATTTATATATACCGAAATGGATAGTAGTAGGTATACCGCTAGTACCGCCATGGCAATATAGAGGTTTAGCATATCGCTAAGTCCAGCTCCAATAGACATGATGCCCATTGTGATACCATCAATGTTATGATCCAAATAAAACCCATAGACTGGTCGTTGTGTTCCCCTCACTCGGGCCAATGTGCCATCGAGCGAGTCACCATACCAGTTGATGACAAATCCTAAGGATGCTACCCACAGACATCCAATGTGGTAGTTCGAGAGAAAATATCCCACAGCAACTACCACAGCACCCACCACTCCAATGATTGTAAGGAAGTCAGATGTTACCCATCGTGGCTGTCGTTGTGCCAACCATACGAGTGCTGTTTTTTCCGCTTTACTTAATAATGATGTGAGGATTCTGTTTGACTGCTCCTGTTTCATGACATTTTCATTTTAGAGTAATTATTCCTCAGGACTCCTCGGGAGTTCCTGTCGTGTATAAAGAATAATTATTTTGTTAAAAAAATGTTCAATAGTTGTCTGATGAAATCAGGAAAAGAGATCATTCTTGCCGAGACTGTCTTATATATCGAAATATAGCAATTGCTACACCGCGACAAACCTAAAATGGAGTTGTTTTTTTTCTAAGTATAATTTAAAATAAAAAACGGTCAACGGTTTCAAACCGTCGACCGTTCACTTTGTGATAGCCACTTTATTTGCTCAAATCCTTGGTGCGGATGTGGCGGAACTTGAGGCCTTCGCCGTGACCCATGAAGCCGATGTAGCCGCTCTTGTTGAAGAGGCCGGGATGGTTCTTGTTGTCCACGGTGTAGGGGTTCTTGTTAGAGCCGTCTTCAGAGACGTTGTGACCCTTACATGCCTTGCGAATGTTTCCCTCAGTGATGACTTCGCCATTGACGGTCACTCTGATGTAATCGCCCTTCACGTAGATCTCTTCGGTATTCCAAGTGCCCAACTCGGGTGACTTGATGCGCTTAGCGGGTATGATACCATATACAGAGCCATGTACCTGATACTCGCGCAAGTTCTTGTAGATGGGGGCATCGTGGTGGAGCACCTGAATCTCCATGCCATGGTAAGCAGCATCTAAATCTCTCGGAGTACGGATACCGATACCATTGTTTACACCCTCCTTCATGAAGCAGAATTCGAAGCGGAAGATGAAGTCGCTATACTCCTTCTCGGTGTAGAGGTTACCACCATTGCCGTAGTTGGCGCTAACGCAAATGGCACCATTCATGGGAACATAATCGATGGTGTTGCCTTCCCATTTGCTCATGTCTTCACCGTCGAACAAGAGCTCGAAACCCTCTTTTACCTCTTGGGGGGTGAGGCTATACTTGGGTGAACTCTCCACCTCGGGAAGCTTCTCGAGCATACCCTTGATGTCGTCGATAGCGTAGCCTGCATCGGCATCGCCTACAGCCTCATAGCACTTGATAGCTTTGTTGAGCATGTCGCGGATTTGGTCGCCACCCAAGGTGGTGATATTCTTTGACACGATGGTACGTACGGCAGCTGCAGCAGATACCGCAGTCTCCTTCTTATCCATGTAGGGCTCTACGATCAAGAGTGCTTGATAGGTATGGGTGTTGCCCAAAAGGTTAATCAAACGGTTCTGCAAGTTTGCATCTGTAGCCAACGCCAAGGCAGCACTAAACTGCTTGAACTTCTCGATCTGACGCTGGTCACCCTTTTCTACCAATGTGGTGTAGCGATTGAGGATAGCCTGTGAGTTTGCCTTGTCAGCCTGTGCCATCTCGAAGAGCACGGGAATCATATCTTTATTGTCGATAGCGA
>JAEIGA010003162.1_pt1 | contig 25913 bp, 17 predicted proteins | sample 9270691 | NCBI WGS metagenome assembly JAEIGA01 (sample SAMN17057246, study PRJNA624740) | gut metagenome | biome: biome; isolation source: fecal sample | host: Bos grunniens | place: China: Xizang | collected 2019
GGATGTGACTGTGATAAGCGTGCTTACGCTTGATCTTACCTGTGCCGGTGAAAGAAAAACGCTTCTTTGCAGCGGCATTTGTTTTCATTTTTGGCATTGTTACAAAAGTTAAATTAGTTAATAATAGCGCGCAAAGGTAAAAAGAATAATTTAAAATTGCAAATGATTTACACTACTTTTTAGGTTGTAGCTTTATCGTAGCCTTTATAGGGAGGTGATCAGAGAGCATAACACACTCATCTACCTCATATTTCTGGACATCAAGGCCCTCGGAGTAGAGAATATAGTCGATACGCAACATACCATACATAGGTCTGAAGGTATAACCATAGCCACTACCACACTTCACAAAGGCGTCATTGTGGTTCTTAATCAACTCGCCATAGACATACGACATTGGGGTATCATTAAAATCACCACAAATGATATTCTCGTATGGGGTTTCAGCGACAACCATGCAGAGAGTATCTACATAACTAGCACGGATGGAGGAGTTATCAGCAATGCGATTGACGATGCTACGCATGCGGTCACCATCCTGAAGTATGCGTCCCTCGGCAATATCCTCACTATCGCTAACCGTGATATTCATAGAGTGGAGATGATTATTGAAGATACGCACCGTATCCTTGCTAACAACAATATCTACCCACTGCGAAGTGCCTCGTCCCTGGCCAGAGATATCTCCAGACTTGATAATAGGGAAACGGCTATAGGTGCGCAAAACAACCTCTCCGGCCTCCACAACATCGCGCTTATAACACTTACCTGCGCCATAGCGAGCCTCAAAAAGAGAGTCTATACGCTCCACACCACGCATAGGCAAAGCATACTCCTGGAAACAGACTACATCTGCAAGCTCGCTACTAGCGAGAAAATCGACATATCTGCCAACAGCATTGCAAGAACGATCGTCATAAAAGCCTCGGACATTATGACTCATAACACTAAACGAGCGCCTATCAGCCTTAACCTCCACCTTGCGAATGAAATCTATATTGTAGAAATCAGATATACGGAAGAGACCAGGAATAAGGAACAACGCCACGATACCTGCTATCTTCCAGTGACGCGACACAAGCCATATAAGAGTGCAAATCGCAACACTCATATATAATATAGGAGCAAAGATGCCAACTATGGTGAGCGACCCAAATATTGAGGGGGCTACATATGGGGTTAGGTAGGAGATTACAAGAGCTACAGAGAAAGAGATTGTAACGGCCAAAAGCAGTATTGTAAATAATACGCTTAAGAACGAGCGTCTAGCGCGGCCACGAGATCTTCCGAATGGCTCGTTGCTATAGGTCTCACTATTACTTGACATAGTAGTATTAGTTAAGTTTGTTTGTAGTAGTTAGTTATAATATTGGTTTCTATCCTTACGCTGCCACCACAGCATAAGAAGCCATCCCCAGAACATACCGCCTAGATGCGCAAAATGGGCAATACCATCCTGCGCCTGAAAGATGATAAGCAGAAGCTCTATGACACCATATATAACAACAAACCACTTGGCCTTCATAGGGATAGGGGGAATAAGCAACATGATAGTAGCGTTGGGGTGAAGCATACCAAAGGCTAGCAACAAACCAAATACGGCACCCGAGGCACCTACGGTAGGTGTTAGCATATAGTTCCACACCTCATACTGGGTATTCATATTCATAATATCTACCTCGGCCATACCCAGCTGCACAAGGGCTGCACCTACGCCACAGACAAAGTAGTAGATAAGGAAACGCCTAGAACCCATCTCCTCCTCAAGACCTCGGCCAAACATCCACAACGCAAACATATTGAAGAAGATGTGCGAGAAGCCGCCATGAAGGAACATATATGTCACAGGCTGCCACACCTCAAAGAATGGGCTACCAATGGGGAACAGCGCAAAAAGACCGTAGACATCATTAGTATCTAACAGCATCGTAGCCATATAGGCTACAACATTAGCTATAAGCAAGTTATATACAACAGGGGTTCTTGAATTCATGGTTTCTAGCTATAATTTTTTGTAAGTTTTGAGCGTAGCTCCGCCATTGTAAGCTCCGCCATTATGGGAGATCCCGAGGGTGTAAAGCTCGGATTTGTACTCTTCTCAAGACGTGATAATAACACCTCTACATCTGCACTACGTAGACCTCGGCCATAGCCCTGACTGCCACGGCGTGCCATAAGCTCTGCCATGCGGCGCTGCTCCTCCTCGAGAGGTAATGCACCATTATCTATACCATGGAGCAACTCATAGATAAGCTCATCGAGAGGCAACGACATATCGACAACAGCTGGTCGGCCCAGGATTGAGATGCGCCCCTTGCCATGATACTCCACCTCAAAGCCTAAAGCGGCAAACTCCGTAGCATGCTCCTCCATTAGCTCATACTCCTCCATAGAGAGGGTAAGCTCCTCGGCAAAGAACATGCGCTGCGAAGGTGACGAACCTGCAAGCAACGAACCTAGGATATCATCATACATAACACGCTCCTTGGCACGGCGCAGATGCACAATAACAAGGCTATCGCCATACAACGCCACAGCATAGCCACCAGGGAGCGCTATAGTCTCGCTAAAGGTGCGGCTCTCGGGCATTGCCTGCGACTCGATAAAATCGAACTCCTGCTCTGCATCCTCCTCAATATACTCTATCGTGGAGGCACCAAAAGAGGGAGAGTGAAGGGTATAAAACTCCTCATTATCCTCAACCACAGTAGCAGGCCTATCCTTAGCCTTGGGCATGGCACCATCGTAGGGGACATCAAAGCCTGTGAAAGGGACATCAGGCATAGGCGCCGTAGGATCTATATACTCCGAGGCAAAGGGGTTATATGAGCTATTGGTAGATGATTTAGGAACCTCGTAGACACGCTGCTCACGCTCCAAAACTGGGATATTGAGCTGTCCCTCATCCGAGAAGTCCATCATGGGCACCGCACCTGTCTTGGCGAGAGTCTCACGGACTGCAGCCTGCAGAATCTCAAGGATGACATCGTGGTCAGCAAACTTCACGGTGGTCTTCTGTGGATGGACATTAACATCTACCCTATCGGGGTCCACGGTGATATATATGAAATAGGAGGGCATGCAACCCTCGGGGATGAGCTTCTCGTAGGCACGAACGATGGCTCGCTGCATCTGCAAAGAGTTGAAATATCGGCCATTAACGAAGAGATACTGCTCATTATTACGCTTCTTGGCTGCCTGCGGACGACCCACAAAGCCCTCAATACGCACCAGCGAGGTATTCACCTCTACATCTAGTAGATTCTGCTTAATGTGCTTTCCTATAAGATCGACAATGCGGCCACGGCGATTTGTGGGACGCAGCGAGTACTGAAGCGTATCATTTTGTCGCAACTCAAACTTCACATCGGGGTTACAGAGTGCCACACGCATAAACTCGCTACGTATCTGTGATGCTAAACGCGAGTTATCACCATCTATAAACTTACGGCGCGAAGGGACATTATAGAAGAGGTTACGCACTATGAACTGCGAACCACGTGAACATGACACAGGCACCTGCGAACGGAACTCTCCACCAGCCATGGTAGTCATAGTACCTAGCTCATCCTCCTCACGGCGTGTGCGAAGCTCCACCTCGGCAACAGCAGCAATAGAGGCCAGAGCCTCACCACGGAAGCCAAAGGTGTGGAGACGATATACATCCTCGATAGAGGATATCTTGGAGGTGGCATGGCGGTCAAATGCCATACGCGCATCGATAGCCGACATACCACAACCATCATCGACAATCTGTATCAGATCCTTACCCCCATTGCGGAAATTGACACGCACAGAGGTAGCACCAGCGTCAAGGGAGTTTTCCATCATCTCCTTGACAACATTGGATGGTGCATTAACCACCTCGCCAGCCGCAATCTGATTGGCAACAATCTCTGGGAGTAGCTTTATACGATCCATAAAGGGTTATTTATCAACCTTTTTATAATTCTCAATCTCCACATCATCGTCATAGATATTCAACGTACGATTCTGCCTATTCCACTCCTCTATCTCGTTGATAATCTCGGGAGTAAGAGTCTCAAATTCATTGAAATCTATATCGCCATGCTTCTCATACAATGTAATGTTCACCTCACCATCCGAGCCATCCTCGCGCATATCACCAACCTTAATAGTCTCCAACGACTCTGAAGCAGCCATAGCCATCTTCTCCTCGTTGGCTCGCTCGGCAAAACGCATGAAGCGTGGCACAAAGATAAGCACTACGAAAGCTAGCACCACAGCGATAGCTAGGTATTGCCATATACCCGACATAGCACCACGCTCACCCTGCGAAGCATCGCGGGCCTCACGCTGCGTGCGGATATACTTTCCTGGCACATACTCTCCATCATCAGCCGAAGAGGTGCCATGCAACTCACGTCTACGGCGGTCACGCTCCTCCTTCACAGGATCATAGTAGCGTGGCACGTAGTTAAACTGTCGGGGATGACGCTTATGTGGTCTAAAAAATGACATTACGATATACCAAATATACTCTTAAAAAATATCTCTAATCCTCTTCTTCAACCTCTGAAGAATGATTTCATACGCTCCAAAATATTCTGATTCTCGAGCTTCTCGGGGTCCTTGAAATTTGGTTGCTCGGCAAGCTTCTCTACAAGCTCGCGCTCCTTCGTTGTAAGCTCCCCTGGGATGGTTATATCTACCATCACCTTGATATCACCACGGCCACGGCCATTTACATCGGGAAGACCCTTACCACGTATACGCAACACCTTTCCGGCGTGTGTGCCTGGGGCAATCTTTATGCGCACACGGCCCTCGATGGTAGGCACCTCTACCTCACCACCAAGGATAGCGGTGGTAACGGTGATATTTAGCGTATGTGCCAAGTCATTGCCATCGCGTACAAGCTCTGGATTATGCTCCTCCTCGATAACAACTATCAAATCACCATTCACACCACCCTGACGTGCAGCATTACCCTTACCACGAACTGTGAGCGCCATACCCTCGGCAACACCCTTTGGGATGGTAACCTCGATAATCTCACTACCGCGCTCTGTACCCTCGCCACCGCACTGCTCACACTTATTCTTGATTATCTTACCAGAACCCTGACACTCGGGACATACACTCTGCGTCTGCATACGTCCAAAGAAGGAGTCCTGAACAGTGATGACATAACCAGAGCCGCCACAACGCGAACATGTAGCAAAGGATGCCGAGTCTTTTGCTCCTGTACCACCACACTTCGAGCAGGCCAAAGTCTTGTTAATCTTCAGCTTCTTCGTAACGCCCTCTGAAATCTCCTTGAGCGAGAGCTTTACGGTAACACGGATGTCGCTACCACGACTAGTGCGTTTCTGGCGACCGCCTCTACCGCCGAAGCTGCTAAAGCCACCGCCAAAGGCACCACCAAAGATATCTCCAAACTGCTCAAAGATATCCTCCATGGTGAAACCTCCAGCACCGCCAAAGCCACCAAAGCCGCCGCCACCACCTGCGCCATTCATACCTGCATGGCCAAAACGGTCGTAACGCGCACGCTTATCATCATTCGACAATACGTCATACGCCTCGGCAGCCTCCTTGAACTTCTCCTCTGCCTCCTTATCACCAGGATTCTTATCGGGGTGATACTTTATGGCTGCCTTGCGGTATGCCTTCTTAATTGTATCTGCATCGGCGTTACGCTCTACACCTAACACCTCATAATAATCTCTCTTCTCTGCCATAATACTCTTCTATAAAGGCTACTACTCGCCTACGACAACTTTAGCATAGCGCAATACATGCTCACCCATCTTATAGCCTCGCTGCACACAATCTATAACCAAGCCATGCTTATCCTGGCCAGCAGCAAAACGTGCCACAGCCTCCTGCTCCTCCTCATTAAACGGAAGACCTACACACTCTATTGCTGTGATACCTGCGGCCTGAAGCACGCTCTCAAATTTCTTCATTACAAGCTCCTCACCCTGACGCAACGCCTCAATATCCTCGCTCTTATGTGATGCAACTACGGCACGCTCCATATCATCGAGAATTGGAAGTATAGCCTTCCATGCTCCCTCACAGCCACGCTCCACTAGCTCCATCTTCTCCTTTAGGGTACGCTTGCGGAAGTTGTCAAACTCCGCCTGCAGACGAAGATACTTATCACGCCATGCTGCAATCTGCTCCTCGAGGGATGGTTCTACTGACATATTGTCACCTCCTGTCACCTCCTCGGCTGACACAGTGTCAGCTGACGTAGCATCTGCAGCACCATCATTGGCTCTCTTTGCTGCATCTTCTGCATTTATATCCATCTCTTTTTCAGACATTTTCTTATTCATATATAGTTTATTATTTATCGTTTCTATACCCTATTGTTCAAATTATATGCCTAATATGAATATTGTAGGGCGCTTGGCAATATCTGGCACACCAAGTTTACGCCACTGGGCAATGGTGTGGGTGTGAATATACTCATTCGGAGAGGTGATATCCGCTGCCACGGCAAGCCTCATCTGCGGAGAGAGGCTCTTTATGAGTGTATCAAAGAGCTTCACATTGCGGTAGGGAGCCTCAATAAACAGCTGCGCCTGATGCTCCGTGCGAACTCTATGTTCTAACTCCTTTAACCTACGCTGGCGCTCCCCATCTTTGATGGGAAGGTAGCCCACAAAGGCAAAGGATTGACCATTGAGCCCCGAAGCCATAACAGACATAAGTATAGAGGATGGGCCGACAAGAGGCACTACCCTAACATCGTGACTATGTGCTAACGCCACTATATCGGCACCTGGGTCCGCAACGCCAGGAACTCCAGCCTCGGAGATAACACCTGCAGAGCGTCCCTCAAGCACCGGCTTGAGCATACGCTCCACATCTGCCGAGGAGGTAGTATGCTCATTAAGCTCCACAAACTCCAACTCCTCAATCTTTCGTGCCACACCAGCTCGGCTCAAAAATCGGCGTACCGAGCGTATGTTCTCCACGATGAAATAATCGAGGCTATTCATAATATCCAAATTGGCCTTCGGAAGCACATCCCACACATCACGCTCATCGGATATTGGGCATGGAATCATATATATAGTACCCTTCATTATCGCTCTGTATATATGCGTTTTACACGCTGTGAAATGGATGTCATTATCTCGTATGTGATGGTATCCAATACCTGGGCCATATCCTCTAGTGTATTGCCTCGCTCCACGCCAAAGATAGTCACCTTATCACCGACCTCTACACCTGGGATATTGGTAATATCTATCATAGCACTATCCATGCACACTCTGCCTATAATCGGCGCACTAACGCCATTGACACGCACACTCCAACGGCCATTTCCCAGGTGGCGATCAAGGCCATCAGCATAGCCTACAGGGATTGTAGCCGTGATAGTATCACGCTCCAGGCGTGCTGCACGGCCATAACCTACAGACTCACCCTTCGCCAAGTTCTTAATTTGCACAATACGTGTAGAGAGCGAAGCAACGGGGATTAGCTCCTCATTATGCTCGTAGCCTATACCATAGAGGCCTAAACCCAAACGGCACATATCAAAGTGTGACTCGGGGAAGCGCACTATAGCCGCCGAGTTGGCAATATGACGCAAAGGTGTGTAATCGAGCCACTCGATAAGTTGCGAACTCATATACTCGAAACGCTCTATCTGCTCGTGGGTAAAAGCATCCTCCGATGGCATATCAGATGTGCTTAAATGCGAAAATATAGAGGCTATATGTAACACCGGATCGAGATGTATGGCACGGCCCAGTAGGTCTACATCATCCTCCATAAATCCCAGGCGGTGCATACCTGTATCGAGCTTAATATGTATTGGATAGGATGTGCGGTGCGCACGAAGAGCAGCGCGGCGAAAGGCATCCAACGAGTGGAAGCTATATATCTCTGGTTCGAGGTCATGAGCAATCATAACATCGAAGCTATCTTGGTCGGCATTTAGCACAACGATAGGCATTGTAATACCCTTGGAGCGCAACGTAATACCCTCATCTGCAAATGCTACAGCTAGATACTTAACGCCCTCGTGTTGAAGCATACGCGCCACATCTACATCGCCCATACCATAGCTCACAGCCTTGACCATAGCTATCAGAGGGTGCTGCTGTGGCAGATGACGGCGAAAATAGTTAAGGTTCTTCTTCATGGCGGCAAGGTCTACCTCCAAGGTTGTGGTGTGCGTTCTACGCTCCAAAAGACGTGCAAGACGCTCAAAACGACTATCGCGGCTACCCTTCAACAATATCACCGAGTGCGCCCAACGCTCCATCGTGAAGTTCTCTATAAGTTCGTCAGTGGTGTGATAAAACGATGAGTTACGTGGAAAGAGTGAGGCATAACATGAGATATTCTCACCCACACCAATAAGCTTATCAACACCTGCACGGCGTACCGCCTCGGCAACACGACTATACAGCTCCTCTGATGGCATGCCACTTTGACGAATATCCGAGATTACAGCTACACGCCTGCGACCCATAGACTGCACATGAAGAGCATCGAGAGCCACAAGCACAGAGTTTATATCGGAGTTGTAGCTATCATCGATAATCATAGAGTTATCTATGCCCTCCTTTAGCTCCAAACGCATAGATACCTTGGCCGAAAATATAGCACCATCAACGCCATATCCCAACTTACGCATCAGCGAAGAGACATGTAGCGCATCTACCGATAGGGCATCGCTCAACTCCAACGAGTAGTCTACGCTCTCCTTGCTGCTATCTATAAGTTCGCGATCACCATACAACTCATTGATACGTTTTGCCAATGCTGGATACTCGCTGCTATATATGATTGTCTTGGCACCCGATGCCAAGCGTAATTTCTCCTCTATCTTCTCGGCATCTGACGAGAAGTTTGCCGAGTGTGCATCACCAATCGAGGTGATAACCACAATATCGGGCTTTATCATCTGCTCGAGGCGCTCCATCTCTCCGGGTTGCGAGATACCAGCCTCAATAAATGCAACACTCTCATTGCCATTAAGCATGAGCAACGATAACGCCACGCCAAGTTGTGAGTTATAACTCTTGGGCGAGGCAAATGAGCCTACGGTATCGGGCATTGAGCGTGCCGCCCACTCCTTAACTATTGTCTTACCATTAGAGCCTGTGATGGCAACAACATCGCCCTTAAACTGCGACCTGTGATATGCCGCAAGAGACTGTAGAGCCGCCAACGTAGAGTCTACCCTAACCATACCACAACGCTTGGTAGGAAGCTCCGTATCGCGCTCAACAATATAAGCCTCAACACCACGCTCGGCCATGCGACCAATAAACTGATGACCATCGTGATTCTTACCATCTATAGCTGCAAAGACAACACTCTCTGTAGCTATAACACTACGTGAGTCGGTGGCAATCTCCGTAACACGTAGATCCTCGCCAAGCAACTCACCGCCCACGATGCGAGCTATATCCGACAATAGGTAATTCATATATCTTATACTTTAAACGTCACAATAGTTATTCCCGAGCCACCACGGTCGGCATGATCATCTGCAATGGTAGCGACATCCTTAACACTACGAAGATAGCGGCGTATCTCCTCCTTCAAAGCCCCTGTACCCTTGCCATGAAGGATGGTTACGGTGGATACTCCAACCATCAAAGCATCATCGACCAAATCCTCGACAGCCTCAAGAGCCTCTACAGCACGCATGCCACGTACATCGATATTATCGCGGAAGTTAAGTTTGCGCTCACGGATATCTACCGACACTACAGTACGTGCGGTTGTTGGACGTGTAGCCTGACGATACTCCGCCGAGGAGACAGCCTTAAGTCTTGAGACATCAACCATAATAAGCATCTCACCAAAGGCGACCTGTGCCTTCTTACCCTTGAGCATCTTAACAACACCTGGAATATCCTGACCCTCGAGCTTCACCTTTGTACCCACCTCTATCTTCTGCACAACAGGCTCCACAGCCTTTTCTACTACTACGCCTCCTGCCTGCTCACGCTCCTCGGCACGCTTTTCGCGGCGCTCACGGCGGCGTGCTAGGCGCTCCATCTCTCGTTCTATACGCTCATCGCTAGCCAACTTCTTGGCCTCATCAACGCCATCCACAAAGTTCTCCAGCTCACGGCGTGCCAGACGTGTAATCTCCTTCTCGGCCTGCGACTCACGGATAGTGCGGATAGTATTTTCGATGGTGCGGCGTGCCTCGGCAATCATCTCCTCTGCCTCGCGGCGTGCCTTATCGAGAATCTCACGGCGCTCATCCTTGATGCCCTGCAAGCGGTCGGTGTAGGTTTGCTCCAGCTGCTCTACCTTTCTATCTGTAACACGTATACGGTCGCGCTTCTCCGCCCAATAACGCTTATCGCGGGCTATCTCACGTAATTGCTTCTCGAGGTTTATATGATCCTCACCAGCCTTATCCATAGCCTTTTGCACGATATCCTCTGGCAAACCTATCTTTCGTGCCACCTCTATAGCAAATGAGCTACCAGGCTTACCCATCTCGAGGCTAAATAGTGGCTGTATGTTACGAACATCAAAGGCCATAGCTCCATTTGCAACGCCCTCATTTCGCGATGCAAAGTATTTTATATTTGCGTAGTGCGTGGTGATGACTCCATACGCCTTACGCTCCACGAATCGCTCCAAGATAGACTCCGATATTGCACCTCCGATGGTAGGCTCCGTTCCAGAGCCAAACTCATCAATAAGAATCAATGTTCGCTCCGAAGCCTCATCGAGCATAGCTCGCATATTGACCAGATGCGAAGAGTAGGTGGAGAGGTCATTCTCTAGCGACTGCTGATCGCCAATATCTATCATCAACGAATCGAACAACGGAAACTCCGAGTTCTCCAATGCAGGAACCAAGAATCCACACTGCACCATATATTGTAGTATACCCGTGGTCTTAAGACAGACAGACTTACCACCAGCATTAGGGCCAGAGATGACAAGTATACGGCGAACCGAATCTAGTTCCATATCTAGGGGTACAATCTCCTTGGACTGACTACGCAACGTCTGCTGCAAGAGTGGATGTCGCGCCTTGCGCAACAACAACCTACCCTCGGTAGAGATGATTGGTCGCACCGCATCATTAGATATTGCCCATCGAGCCTTCGCACGCAAGGAGTCTATGCGGGTAAGATACTCCTCTATGCGCATCAGGCCATCTACCTGTGTACGTAGCGTTGCCGTAAGCTCGGTGAGGATTCTTACCACCTCACGCTTCTCGGAGTATTCCAGCTCGCGAAGCTCATTGTTTAGCTCCACAACCTCCACAGGCTCCACGTAGAATGTTCTACCTGTGGCCGACTCATCGTGAATAAAGCCTGCTATCTTACGCTTATTAGCCGCAGCAACAGGAATCACAGCATGACCATCACGGATAGATATCATAGCATCAGCATCTACAATACCCGAAGCTTTAGCCCTCTGCAACACCTGCTGAAGGCGTTTAGAGACCTGCCCCTCATGCTCACGTATGGCACGGCGTATAGCCGACAGCTCCTCGGAGGCTGACGAGCGCACCTCACCCTTATCATCTATAACGCGCTCTATGGCCTGTTGTAGCTCGGGAAATATCTCCACGCGCGATGTAATAGCCATAAGGCGTGGATAACTACCCTCGCGGCGTGATGATAAAAAACGTACTATGGCCGCCGCAGAGCGCAGACCACGAAGCAACGTAGTACACTCCTCAACAGCAAGGTATGAACCCTCAACAGAGACCTTCTCAACAATGGCTCGCAGGTCATCCTGCTCCCCTATCTCGGCACCATGCTCCATAGATATCACTAGGCGCATCTCATCAGCAAGTGCGAGACGCTCCTCGATATCGCGGCGTGAGCGCGAAAAGCTCTCATTAGCGATGACTTCACGCGCGGAGGCCATGGAGCAGAGATCCATAATCTGCTCACGGATACGGTCAAAACCTACCTTTTGCTCAAAATTCGATGGATATATCATATCCTACTTCTCAATGTTTATGGTGGAGGAGTAGCGCGGGTTACTTCTTACTCTTCTTATCCGCCTTTGCCTGCTTCTTCGCCAGCTTCTCATCAGAGGTTCCGAAGAGCGAGAAGTGAACATAACGCTTTGGATTAGCCTTCAAATCCTCCAACAATACTCCCAGGTTGTCACCTGCAACAGTAAGCTTATTATATAGCTCGGCATTGTTGAGCAACATACCTACAGAACCCTCACTGCTAGACACCTTTGCTAGGACATCATTAAGAGATACTACCGCAGTGTTAAGCTTTGCAATAAGCTCCGCCTCGGCCAAGTCGGTAGTAAACGTATCGATATTCTCAAGCATAGACTCCACACGTCCGGTATTCTCGGCCAACACCTCAGTAAAGTTATTAAGGTTGCTCATAGCACTCTTAATATCGTCTGACGAAGAGTTCAAGATACCATTAATGGATGTAGTCATCGACTCTAGGTTGGCGATAAGAGCTGTAATAGAGTTTGTATTGGTCTCCAAGAGTGCATTAACACCCTCGATAGTTGTATTTAGACCCTCCATAAGTTCGCTACCCTGATCAGCCAACATACCAACCAAATCGGCCTTGATACGTCCCTCAATCACAGCACCTGGCTCTATAATATCCTCGGCATCACCCTGAAGAATTGCAATCTCAACACCTCCCATGATGCCCGCAGCACCCATCTCCGCGATAGAGTTTGCAGGAATCATATCACGATACTCGCTCTCGATGGCTAGCTCCACCTTTACCCTATCACGCTCCAAGGTTATCTCCTGCACATTACCTACTGGCACACCGCGTAGCTTAACACGCGAAGACTCCTGAAGTCCCGACACATTGTCGTAATATACATAGTAGCTATCACTTGTGAGAAGCACATTTTGTCCTCCAAGCCACTTGATACCCCACCATGATACGGCAATTACCACAACGGCAAAAACACCAATCTTAAACTCTTTTCTGATTTTCATATCTCTCTTAATTTTAATTATTTACACAACTCTTTTACTTTACGATAGCTCCATCGCGATACTTCACCACAAAGGCATCCTTGAAGCTCTTACGAGCCTCCTTCAAATCCTTCTGTGCATCAGCAGAAGTAGCATAGCTACCATAGCAGTACTTATATTTGTAACTTCCGCTACCCATAATCTCCTTTACACGACCCTTGTAGCCCTTAAACTGCGAGTCGTCTACATTCACGCGCTTGGCACTAGATATCAACTGAATGGTGTAGCCCTCATCTACGCGCTCACTCTCACCACTCTCCGCAGGCTTCGTCTCTGCGACATCGGCATCCTCGCCACTCTCATTGTCACTATCTCCATAAAGGGTCTTAAAGTATGTCACTATAGCATCACTAATTGCCGTTGCCATCTCCTGCTTGGCGCCCTTTGAGATAAGATAGGAGTAGTCGCTACTATTTGTGAGGTAGCCCATCTCTACGATGACACCAGGACACTCGCTATAGTACAACACGGTATATACCGTTCCTGCCTTAACACCCTTATTCACAAGGCCATATTTCGCCATATTCTCGCAACACTCGCTGGCAAAGAAACGGCTATAAGGCTCATTTTCCAGCTGTCGCGACAGCGCCATCATGAATCCCTGCGAATTGCGATCTATATCCTCGGGGTTGATGAAGTCACCATCATCGGCATATCGAGAGCCGACAAGTCTATTTTGGTTCATCAGCTTCTCGTTGAGCGTCAAAACCCAAACCTCGCAACCCTTAACCTTTGTATCTCCCAATGCGTTGCAGTGAATACCCACATAAAGATCCGCACCCTTGTTATTGGTAAACTCTGCACGTAGCTTATTATCCGTAGATTGAGACTCGTGGTATGCCGAGTCACAGCTACGTGTGAGGTATACATCGAGGTCGGGCATCTTGCGGTTTAGCTGCTTGCGCACCTCCTTTGACACCTCCAACACATAGTTTGACTCCACAATGTCGCGATGCACCTTACCAGGGCGTGGGCCTCCATGTCCGGGATCTATGACTACCACACGTTTTGGCTCTGTCGAGGCGCTATATTCTGCAGCGATAACCTCGGCTGCAAAAACGCTTACTACAAATATTAATATTTGAATTATGAGATTTCTCATAAATTTACTAAAAAATGTGCAAAAAATTATTATCTTTGTCGGTTGTAGCCGCGCATACTAAAAGGTTCACAACCTTAACGTGCTATAAAACAAGGCCTATTATTGGATGTTTTGCCGACATTGTCGGCAAAGTTATAAAAAATTATTGAATTTTGAGACATTTATTCATAAAATATCTAACCTCAACGCTCCTCATAGCGGCGTTTCTCTGCCTCTCCTTCGGTCTTACCGAGGCGGGCGCAGGAGGCTTTGGTCTATTCCAGACCAGAGATAGCGCTACACTACAGGCAAGCAAGCGTGATACTATGGGAGAGGATTTGCTACGCCCTAGTTCACGACTACAGAGCATAAAGAGTGATACCACTGCTAAAGAGGAGGAGAGCAAGCCTCGCCGCAGCAAGGGTAAGATGTTTGATGACATCGTAGAGGGTAAAGCTACAGACTCTGTGGTGTTTGATGCTCGAAATAAGATGATATATAGCTATAGGGAGGGTGATGTTACATATCAGGGTATGAACCTAAAGGCCGACTTTATGCGCGTCAATATGCAGACCAAGGATATATATGCGCATGGTATACCCTCTGACACTGTAGATGGCAAGCCCACGACAACACACCCCGAGTTCTCGGATGGTGGCACGCCATACTCTATGGATACCATCACCTATAACCTCGACTCACGTAAGGCGAAGATTAAGGGTATTGCGACACAGGAGGGTGATGGTTGGCTTGTGGGAAGCAGCGTAAAGATGCACCCTGACGAGTCTATACATATTGGTAATGGTATGTACACCACATGTGAGCATACCGACCATCCACACTTCTACCTAGCTATGACACAGGCCAAGGTAATCCCCGGCAAGAAGATTATTACGGGCTACGCCTACCTTGTAATGGAGGATGTACCTATCTACTTCCCAGGTATCCCCGAGGCCTTCTTCCCCATTAGCCTAGGCCCCAAGTCGGGAATACTGATGCCTACCTACGGTGAGGATAAGAAGGGTTTCTTCATCCGCGACCTAGGATACTACTTTGTGATTGGCGATAACATGGACTTGGCTGTTCGTGGTGGTTTCTACACACTTGGTTCGTGGGAGGTGTCGGCAGTATCGCAATATGTGAAGCGCTATAAGTATAGGGGTAACTTCAACCTTCAGTACTCGGCGATACGCTCGGGAGAGAAGGGTGAGGCCGACTTTGTGCAGCAGAACAACTATAAAATCCAGTGGACACACTCGCAGGATGCCAAGGCGAACCCTGGATCTACCTTCTCGGCATCGGTGAACCTCACCTCTAGTGGTTATAGCAAGTACTCTGCGACAAACGTAAACGACATCCTCGCTACGCAGACCAACTCATCTATCTCCTACTCGAAGAACTGGGAGGGCACGCCATTCTCGTTGGCGCTGAATATGTCGGTGTCGCAGAACTCCAAAAATAAGACTATCGCCGTTACCCTTCCTACCATCACCTTCAACGTGGCGAGCTTCAACCCCTTCAAGCGCAAGGAGGCTGTGGGCAAGACACGCTGGTATGAGAAGATTAAGATGAGCTACTCTATGAAGATGACAAACACGATAAATACCACCGAGGATGAGATCTTCAAGCAGGAGACGCTCGAGAAGATGAAGAATGGTATCCAGCATACCATACCTATCTCTACCTCGTTGTCATTGTTCAACTACATCAACATCAGCCCATCGTTCAACTACACCGAGCGCTGGTACTTCAAGAAGGTGGAGCAGGAGTGGAATAACGAGACCAAGAAGCTCGAGACCCTAGACCCCGAGTTTGGCTTCTGGCGCTTGTATAACTATAACGCCTCGGTGTCGGCAAATACTACGGTATATGGTACCTACGTTGCCAAGAAGGATAAGCGTAGGTTGCAGGCTGTGCGTCACACCCTCACGCCCAATGTAGGCTTTAGCTACGCTCCCGACTTTAGTCGCCAGAAGTATGGCTTCTACGAGACCGTGCAGACCGATACTACGGGTAAGTTTAAGGTATACTCGCCATTTACGGATAACGCCTACGGTGTTCCGGGCAGTGGCCAGCAGCTGGCGCTGACCTTTGGTCTTTCACAGTCGCTGGAGGCGAAGATACGCACCAAGGATACCGTTAAGAAGGTGAAGATTATCGACCAGATATCTATCAATGGCTCGTATAACTTCCTTGCCGACTCTATGCGACTCTCTACGTTCCCTATCTCGCTACGTACTACGGTCTACCAAAATATAGCCCTCAACCTATCCCTCACCCTCGACCCTTACGAGGTTAGTCCGCAGGGTGTTCGCTACAATAAGCTTATGTGGAGCCGCGGTCTTCCTGGCCGTGTGCAGTCTGCGAGCTGGAGCTTTGGCTATACCTTTAGGTCGCGCGAGGATAAGTCGCGCCCCGCGGCTAACGACATCACGTCACTCCCTGCGGAGTACTTCAACTCGTGGTCCGACCCCTACGGCCAGCTTAACCCTGCTATGCGCCGACAATGGATGGCTGGCCAATACTATGACTTCTCCATACCGTGGAACTTTGGTTTCAACTATAGCATCAGCTATAACGCCCAACTCGTTAATAACGGTACTACGGGCTATAAGAAGAATATCCAGCAGACTATCAACTTCAACGGTAGCATCAAGCTTACGCCAAAGACGATGATTACCGCCAACTCTGGTTTCGACTTCACTACACGTAAGATGTCGATGACCTCTATCTCTATTGCCCGCGACCTACACTGCTGGCAGATGTCGTTCACATGGATTCCCTTTGGCGCACATAAGAGCTGGGCCTTTAACATCGGTGTTAAGGCTGCATCGCTTGCCGACCTCAAGTACGACAAGAGCTACTCACAGTACGACTATATGTACTAACCCCTCACACAGCTACCCTGCTGCACCCCTTGTTGTTATGATGTACGTCATCCCAAGGAACGGAGTGACGCAACAAAACATCGTCATCCCGAGGAACGGAGTGACGTGGGGAACTGTAGGGGAGTAGATAGGGAGTCGGGAGGAATGGGTTGTTATTGTTAGGGAATTTAGAGAGATTAGGGAATTTAGGGAGAGAAGTGCGCATAACGCAAGGCCAAACCTCCCTAATCTCCCTAAATAAAAATAGCAAAAAAAATTGGGCGAGAGAATTCTCTCGCCCATATTAATAGCACAACTTTCTTATTTGGGAGTATAGGTCCTATCAAAGACCTATACTCAATATTAGCTAACTAGCGCAAGACCTATTTGTAGTATAGACCATGCTCAGCAGCACTACTGTACTTCAAGTAGCTGCTCCATTTACTGTATGACTCCTTCTTACTAAACTCACCTGCTCTATCAGCTGTAATTACTGGACCACCAACAACGAGGTAACCCTCCTCATCAACGTAGAGGCCTACATCATATACAGACTTAGCAGTTCCAACAGTGAATTTACCCTCAGCATCAGCTGTCATTGTCATACTCTTGAATCTACCACCAGAAATAAGACGATATGCTGTACTATCGCCATAACATGTCAAGTTTTTGTGGAAGACACCACCAGTCACTTTCAACATTCCAGCATTCAAAGAAACCTGAGCATTGAAAGTTCCACCATTGATTACACAATAAGCAGCACCCTGTCCTCTCAACGGACTACTTACAAAACCAAGAACGTTTTTAGGACCTGTTAGCTGATTGATTGCATAACTACCATTGAAAACACCTCCGTTAATAGTTATCATCATGCGGTCGTTAATCTTCTCGCTATTGTAGTAATAGATACACGATTTACCTGAAGCAGTAATACCACCTGGGGTTGTCGCATCTGCATTAATAGTTAGACATTGTTTAGCAGCAGTACCAACGCCTTTTGGTAGAATCTCGATAGCATCCTTACCGCTAGCTGCGGTCATAGTATATGTACCAAGATTAAGGATATGGTGCTCTGTTGACATCAGCGTAATAACATTGTTAAGTGTTACATCGCTCATCAATGTTAGAGTTGTGTTGTGTGTCCAAGCTGCGATAGCCTAGTCAATGTTTCCATACTCAACATTACCAACCTTGGCAACAGCCTTAAACTCCTTAACAATGAATCTATCACCATTCTCTGCAACTACAAAACCGTCAGCAATAGAGATTAGATGACTCGCATACTGAGCAGACTCGCGTGGGTCCGCAGAGAAGTCACCGCCAGAAACTAGGGCTGATGGCTGTTTTGATGCATCTCCCAAGTTATTCTGTATATCAATTATAGCTTTAACAGCATTGAATACACCACCATAAATCTCAATTTTAGCTGCTGTATCTGCAAGGAGTAGACCTCGAGCAGCAGTAGCAAGAGAATTATCGCCGAAGTTATCATTTGAGAAAGTTCCACCGTTGATAATAAGTGTACCGCCAGAGTTAAGAACACCTGCACACCAAGGACCATGTGATGTACCCTGGTTGTTAGCCTCCTCTGCAGTGATGCACTCTGTAGAGTAGGTACCACTATTAACAGTTACAGTTCCTCCGCCATTAACAGAGATAGCCATTGAATTGTAAGGTGCTGTATACATTCCCTTCTGCTCAATCTTAACATTGTTCAATACAATGCTACCACCAGCAGCCTCAACACCACCACCATAGTTTGAATAAATCTCAGTGTTGTTGATAGTAACCTCTGTTTTGCCAAGAGCCTTAACGTTCAAGCCATTACCACGATAGTTGTATAGCTTTACGTCCTCCAAAGTTACCTTTGCTGTTCCCTCTGTACGAAGAGTACCATAAGAGCCTTTACTGTATTCACCAGCAGCCACCATAGTACCATTCTTAATGGTAACTACAGACTCACCGTTTACCTTGATATTACGATTATTGATATTCGCTCCATCTGTTACAGTAAATGTCTTATCATTCAAGTCGATAGTAATGTTCTTGTCAGTAATCAAAACACCATCTTTCTGCTCAACACTCTCTAACAAGACAATAGTGTCACCATTAGCAGCCTCATTTACCGCCTTCTGTAGAGTTCTATACTCAGTATTGCCAATCTTGGCAATAACAGGCTTAAGCGCGATAGTGTAAACACCATTATTCTCATTTACAGCATAGTCATCACTGACAAACTCTGAAGGATCCTCAGTAAATGTACCACCTGTGATGTAGAATACCTGAGAATTAAGCTCATTACCAGTAAAATTACGGATATGAACTTTACCGTTGAATGTACCACCATAAATGTAGCAGTTCATCTCATCAACATCGGTACCGAAAGCAAGAAGGCGAACAGCGCTATTGGTATAAGTATCAGCATTAAACTCTCCACCTTTGATAGTCAAAGTACCCTTGTTTGCCGCAGCACTTGGAGTCTGGAAGTCAATAGAGCCATTGAAAGTACCACCGTTGATAGTGACGATAGTGTTGTCATCAGTTGTACACCAAATACGCATTGAGCTATAGTTAGCGCTATTGGTGAATGTACCACCATTGATTGTCAATACACCATTGTTGTCAATTGGATGAGGGTAACCATTAGATGCTACATTTGCAGAGCTATTATTCTCAACTGTACCAGCATGTATAGTTAATTCACCGCTGTTTAGGATGGTGTTAGAACCATAGTTACCACCATTGCCAGTGTCTCCATATACAATCTTACCGTTCTTGGCAGCAGAGTTATCCTCAATGATTAGAGTACCTTTATTGTGAATCATAGCGTAAACACCTGTCTGCTCCTTTGACTCGCTGATTGTATAACCGTTAAGATCGAGTGTCAATGTTCTACCCTTTTCAACTAAAAGAGACTCGGTCTTATCAGCACGTGTTGAAAGTGTACCTGCGCCAAGAAGGTCGTTGAGGTTGATATCACCATTCAAAATGATGTGGTTTACATCCTGATCATCAAATGCAGTTTTAAGTTCCTCTGCAGTATCAATCAACTGAAAATCTGTGCCGTCTTCCCAACCATCAACAGTAGCATCAAAGATAATCTCATCAAGCTGAAGAGAATCTGGATTGATTACAGCAGCAAAGTTATAAGCCTTACCAATCTCCAAAGTGATACCACTAATAGAAGCAGTCTTGCGGTAAGTATAAACATGTTTACCACCTACGTAAAGGTTTACATAGAAGGTAACATCATACTCCTGACCCTCACCTGCAGGGATTGTCAAACGGTCATCAGCTGGAGAAACTGCGTTACCACCTACTACAGCTGTACCTGTATCACCAAAAGAAAGGGTGATATCTCCAGCGTGGCCACCCCAAGTGTACTCGTTATTGTCAGCTGAAAGGTTGATAGAAGCTGACTCTGGAGCTGTCATAGTGATACCGCTAACTGTGAAAGTGTAGTTAGAGTCAGCAAAACCATTCTGGAAAGAGAACTTAACCTTTGACAAAAGGTGGTTAAACTCTAACGCAACCGCACCCTGATTGCTGCTAGCATTGTCTACAGTAGAAGTAGCATAAATCAAGTCCGTGATACCATCGTTTGTGAAGGTAACCACACCAAGACCCGTGTTGGTAGCATTATTTACAGTTACAGCGTCACATGGAGCCAAAGCAGCAAAGAAGTAATGCTGGCCAGGAATCCAGTACTGGGTGTTGTTGTAGCGGTAGTTAGGACCACCATACACATGTTCTTTACTAAGGATAGGAACAGATGTTTCGCCCTCGCCCATAAATGCCCATACATCAAACTCTGTGAGATCACTCGTTTGTTCGTAACCTACACGGGTTACATTCTCTACGTGAGTGTCAAAACCAATCGCAGTGCGATTGTCCTGAACACTGACAACATCGTCCTTTGCACATGCTACCAAACCTAGGATAGCAAGAACTGATACGAATAATTTTTTCATAAATTTTTTAAGTTAAAATTGGTAATGATGCAAAAGTGCGCATTTACATCATTACCTAATATAATACGGAGGCAATTACATTACCGCAACGGTAATATATGACTTGTCGTAGTTAGAGAGAGTGCTGTCAAGGTAAGCCTTCATCTCCGCATTTACAACGTAGATTGTCATTGTAGGTACTGGAGCAGCCATATTTGTGAAGGTATTACCCTCGATTGTGAACTCTGGAGAGAGAATCCTAACCTCGGTCAAAGACTCGCAATCGCGGAACGCATAAGTACCGATGTAGTTTACTGATGCAGGAATCTCAACAGAGACAAGACCTGTATTGCGCAATACATCTTTCTCAAGGCGAGTGATACCGTTAGGAATGTTAATAGATGTCAAAGAGACACACTCTGCGAATGCTCCCTCACCAATAGTTTGAACGGTTGCAGGAATTGTGACATTAGCTAGCTTCGAGCAAGACTGGAATACAGCAGGGCCAATCTCGGTAAGAGTGTTTGGCAATGCTACAGTCGCCAACTCTTTACACTTGCGGAATGTACGGTTACCAACAACCTCGACACCCTCTGATACGGTTGCAGATGTCAAGGCGAGAGACTCCTCAACTACGCCACGAACTGTTGTAGCCTCATCAGCTGCAGATGCAATCACTACCTCACCAGCCTGTGCAATGTAAGCAACATCATTCCACATGAACAATGCAACCTCGCCATTGTCTGCAAGAGCAGCTTTTACATCAGATGTGCTCTCGGTAACAGAAGTTACACCAGCAGTCTCTGCAGCATCAGCAACAACCGCAGGCAATACATAGTAAAGACCATCAGACATAAGTACATCATAGCCTGGAGCAATCCACTCTGCTTTTGGTTGCTGGTCGAATGAGCCACCCTTGATAATCAATGTACCATTGCAAGAGATTGTGTTATTCTTACCACCAGAGAAGTTACCACCCTCGATAGTTACAGTAGAACCTGCCTTTACAGTCAAAGCACCACCACTATCAGCCATAGTACCCTTAGGACCGATGAATGTACCACCCTTGATAGTAACATTAGCAATGCTAGATGCACCATCACCAACGTTCAATGCAAAGAGAGTAGATGAAGAGATAGGAGCAACCTTGTAAGTACCGCTATTGATAACAGTATTACCTGACTCAATACGCAAAGCGTGACGTGCAGACTCAATAGTAACATTGTCAAGAGTTAGATCACCATTAGAAGTGATACCGCTAACAGTGTTATCTTCATTAACAATAGTACCATTATTTACAACAGCCTGAACACCCGCTGCTACAGCTACATCACCATTCAAGGTATTGTTGTTAAGATTAATAGTTGCATTAGCCTCGATTGCAAGAGTCTCCTCTAGTGTTACATCTCCAGTCAAAGTAGCCTCACCACCTAATGCTGCAGCCATGAGGAGAGCGTCGTTGTCAGCAGAATCAACCCAACCCTCAACCTCAGGAGCGAATGTAATCTCATTAAGCTGAAGAGAATCTGGATTGATTACAGCAGCAAAGTTATAAGCCTTACCAACCTCCAAAGTGATACCACTAATAGAAGCAGTCTTTGGGTAAGTATGAACACAGTTACCACCTACGTAAAGGTTTACATTGAAGGTAATATTATACACCTGACCCTCACCTGCAGGGATTGTCAAACGGTCATCAGAAGAAACTGTACTACCCTTCGATGCATTAGAAGTAGGGTTATCACCAAAAGTAAGGATGATATCTCCAGCAGTGCCATCCAAAGTGTACTCGCCAGTAGTAAGATTGATAGAAGCTGACTTTGGAGCTGTCATAGTGATACCGCTAACTGTGAAAGTGTAGTTAGTGTCAGCAAAACCATTCTGGAAAGAGAACTTAACCTTTGACAAAAGGTGGTTAAACTGTAACTCAACCGCACCCTGATTGCTGCTAGCATTGTCTACAGTAGAAGTAGCATAAATCAAGTCATCGGTACCATCTACGTTTGTGAAGATAACCTCACCAAGACCCGTGTTGGTAGGATTAGCTACAGTTACAGTCTCACGTGGAGCCAAAGCAGCGAAGAAGTAACGCTGGCCAGGAATCCAGTACTGGGTGTTGTCGTAGCGGTAGTTAGGACCATCATACACACGTACACCATCAAGGATACATGTTTGGTTCATAAATGCCCATACATCAAACTCCTTAAGGGGGTTGTCATCGGTGTAACCTACACGGGTTACATTCTCTACGAAAGTGTCAAAGCCAATCGCGGTGCGATTGTCCTGAACACTTACGACATCGTCCTTTGCACATGCTACCAAACCTAGGATAGCAAGAGCTGAAACGAATAATTTTTTCATAAATGTTGTAAGTTAAAAATTAGTAAAAATTTGTTTGGTTTTGTTTTGGTTTTTCTCTTTTATATCTTGTTTCCTTTTCTCGTCATTGCGAGGCGTTAAGCCGTGGCAATCTGTCGTCATTGCGAGGGTCGCTAGACCCGTGGCAATCTCTCTTTTTAGGGAATTTAGGGAGTTTAGAGAATTTAGGGATTAGCTTTCCTCTTGCTCCTTGCTCCTTGCTCCTTTCCCACATTACAGATCCCCACGTCACTGCATTCCTCGGGATGACGGTGTTTATAGCGTCATTGCGAGGCTGTTAAGCCGTGGCAATCTGTCGTTCGCTGCCTCGTCACAGCGGTAGATCCCCACGTCACTGCGTTCCTCGGGATGACGCTTGTTGTCATCGTCATTGCGAGGCTGTCAAGCCGTGGCAATCTGTTACTCCGTAGGCATCAAGTCTCGCCATGTGGGGTTAATCTTTCCGATTAACTCAACCTTGCGTTGCCGAGACCAACTCTTAATTTGTTTTTCTCTGGCAATAGCCGACATCATCGTTGGATGATCCTCAACCATAATCAGTCGGGTAAGTCGGTACTTTCGCGTAAACTGCGAGCCTACTCCGTTTCTATGTTCAAGAACTCTTTTGCATATATCCGATGTTACACCTGTATACAACACTGTTCTGTTTGCGTTTGTCAGTATGTAAACACACGGTTTCATGGCGTTTATATTTTTTCTTCACAGCGGTAGATCCCCACGTCACTGCGTTCCTCGGGATGACGGTGTTTATAGCGTCATTGCGAGGCGTTAAGCCGTGGCAATCTCTCTTTTTAGGGAGTTTAGGGAGTTTAGGGAGTTTAGGGATTAGCTTGCTCCTTTCCTCTTTCCTACATTACAGATCCCCACGTCACTGCGTTCCTCGGGATGACGTTTGTTGTCATCGTCATTGCGAGGCTGTTAAGCCGTGGCAATCTCTCGTTCGCTGCCTCGTTACAGCGGTAGATCCCCACGTCACTGCGTTCCTCGGGATGACGCTTTTTTTGGGGGCTATAGGCACACTCAAGCGCCTATAGCCAAAAGTTGGATGATTACTACTTTGAAACAGTCCAAACAGAACCATTCTTTGTAGCAACATAACCGTCAGCAACCCACTCTGATGGATCAAAGTTAAATGTACCACCAGTGATGATAAGCTGACCACCGTTTGTAAGAACAACCTTCTTATCTGATGCTACGCCACCAAAGTTACCACCCTTAACATAGATAGTAGCGTTATCAGCCCAGAAGTATGAATTTTTTGCACGGTCATTGTAGAATGTACCATCGTTGACAGTGATTGTAGAACCGCTTTGCGCACAGAAAATGTAACGTGATGTACGCTCAGGTTTGTGGTTGATAACACCGTTGTTGAATACTACATTTGCGCCGCCTGCTGCATATACACCTGCGCGTGTGAAGTTTGCATTGTAAATCTCAACGTTATTATCACCATAAATCTCAAGAGCATACCAATAAGAGGTTGGTGTAGAACCTGCATTAAGCTCGTTGTTCTGGAAGTCGAAAACTACGTCACGCTCAACCTCAAAGCCAGTACCTACGCTCTCAATTTTCTCTGTAACCTCTACAACTGAAACATTGTCGTTATCGAGTGCAGCGTTAAGCTCGTCAGTTGTTGCAGCTGCAGCATAGTTATTAGGGAATACTACAAGATTAGCAGGGCCGTTGAAAGCAAAATCTACAGTAGGAGCTACATACGCAGCATCGTCATTGCCCTTTGTGAATACTACCTGATAAAGCTCATCAGTAGTCAATGTAGTAGCCGCATCAACAGAGATTGCCAAACCAGCAACAGTAACCTTACGAGCGATAACTGGCTGCTTTGCCTCGATAGTAGAACCCTTAACCTCGATAAGATTTGCAGGGTTGTTACCATTTACACGGATACCATACTCACGAGTCTTGATAATTGTGTTGTTGATAGCTGCCTTGCAATACTGCAATGAAAGACCACTCTTACAGTTCTCAATAGTAGTGTCGTTGATAGCAACATTTGCCTCACCGCAAGATGTTAGCTGCAACATAGAGTGAAGACCGTTAGCCTCACATCCCTCAACAACAAGGTTACCGTTAAGAGACCAGAACTTTGCAGCTACAGCAGCATCAACAGCAGCACCAGTAGCAGTGAAAGTACAATCCTTGATAACTACGCTATCTGGGTAGCGGAACTCTGTACCATTCTCCTCACCACAGTAGATGAAAGCACCACCTACCAAAGAAGAAGCATCATCAGTAACGAAATCAATGTTCTCGAATACTGTTTTACCACCCTCATAACGAGAGTTACCATCGATGAAGAAGCAACCCTTGAACTCGTGATCGTTACCGTTGATAGCAACAGTAGCATTTGCCAACTCTGTAATAGTTACATTACCCTCGATGTCAGCGCCCAAGATGATTGATGTGTTGCCAGTAGCAGCATCCAAAGCAGCCTGAAGCTCATCGCGAGTAGAGATAAACTTAACAGTATCCTCAACAGCACCACCGTTGATAGTCTGCTCATCCCACTCATCAACCTGAACAGTGAACTCGATAGCGTTAAGGTTCAAGTTCTCCTGGTTGATAGTAGCTACAAGGTTGTAAGCGTGACCAGCAACAAACTCAATGCCTGAAAGCTTAACCTCCATAGGACGCTCCAAGCCCTTCTCTGTACCGTTGTA
>JAEIGA010003163.1_pt1 | contig 25910 bp, 15 predicted proteins | sample 9270691 | NCBI WGS metagenome assembly JAEIGA01 (sample SAMN17057246, study PRJNA624740) | gut metagenome | biome: biome; isolation source: fecal sample | host: Bos grunniens | place: China: Xizang | collected 2019
CATAGAAGGTGACATCGAGGAGAAGTTCTACATCAAGCCGGAAGAACGTGCCCAGGGAAAGACATCCCCATACGCTTTCAGGGTGAAGAAGATCATGCTGCTGGGAAATGTGACCGACACCTTCGTCAAAGGCTTCTCCATAAGCATCTCCACCCCGATGCTCTCTCCGGAATTCAGAGAGAAGCTGGTGAAGATGATCAAGACCAACAAGGGTAACGTGCCGCTCACGATGTACCTCTACGACCCTGAAAAGAAATGGAACATAGAATTCCTCTCACGCAAGTTCAGAGTGTCAGTGACAGCTCCTTTCATCGAGGAACTGACTACAGCTGGTATCAAATACAGCGTTGTGAAGAAATAAATTCATATATTTGCATCCATGACGAAGTCGAATGCATATATTGATGACAATCACCTTGTAACATCCATGAAAAATGGAGATTACAAGGCGTTTGAACATATATTCAGAAAGTACTATCCATCATTATGTGCCTACGCCCACAGATTCGTAGAGATGGACGAAGTGGAAGACGTAGTTGAGGAATGTATGGTGTGGCTCTGGGAAAAACGTGAGTCTTTGAACATAAACAGCACACTCAGCCAGTATCTATTCTCTATGGTCCGCCACCGCTCGCTGAATGTTCTGACTCGCAAGAACATCTCGGAAAAAGCCGCAGCATGGTATTTCACATGCCTTAAGGAGGAATCTTTGTCTAACGTAAACACATACAATCTGGAAGAACTCAAGAAAAAGATTCAGGAAGGAATCATGTCCCTTCCTGAATCATATAGAAATGCATTCGTCATGCATCGCTTCCAAGGCATGAGCTACAAAGATATTGCGGCAGAAGCCAATGTCTCCCCTAAAACCATTGATTATCGCATCCAGCAGGCGCTCAAGTTACTCAGAAAGTATCTTAGCGACTATCTTCCGATAGAAGTGGTTGCGGTAATCATGACATTTATGCAGGATTTCTCCTAAGACTTTCTTTCTATTATTGCCACATAGCCTCCTGCCGGAGCAAAACGAACTGACACCTTATCGCCTGCCTTCACCTGTCTGGTTGAAAACCTGTAGTCTACTGCATTTTTCCATGCATTGACTCCATCTTCCCATATTTTCATTTCCCAATCCCCCTCAGGAAGGAAGTTCAATTCAATAACTGCATCTTCGGCATCACCGGAAGACATCGCACCCACGAAATATCTGTCACCACTTCTTCTGGCCACAGCTATATTCTCACCAATGGTTCCCCACAAAGGAATTGTATCATCCCAGACAGCCGGCACTTCTTCCAGGAACGGCAGCCAATGCGGACTGGCATCATATTTTGACGGACTGTCGGAAAGCATCTGGAGAGGACTCTCATAAACCACATACATGGCCATGTGATGGCACCTCGTTCCCTGACTCATCGGATCATCATGCCTTATTCTGAAAAATTTCTTCTGCGTATTGACCATTGATCCTGGTGTGAAATCCATTCCACTTGCCCATTGACGAAGATACGGGATGATCAACTGATGCTTAGGGGTTGCCCTTTCGCTCCATTTGTTATATTCCAAGCCGACTACTCCCTCACGGGTCATGACATTGGGATATCTCGCATGAAGACCGTCAGCCGGATAAGAGCTATGGAAATTGACCAGCATCTTCCTCTGTGCAGCAGCCTTCGCCACCCTTTCATAGAAACGGACCATCTCCACATCATTCCTTTCCATGAAATCCACCTTCACTCCCTTGACACCCCATGACGCCATCAGGTCAAGTGCCTCCTCCAGCTGCCTGTCCATAGTCACCCAATTTGACCACAAACAAACACCGACTCCTTTTTCACCGGCATGACGACAGAGCGAAGGCATATCAACATTCGGATTCAGAGTCAGCAGGTCATTCCGGCCAGACCATCCCTCATCAAACAAGACGTACTCAAACCCATGCTCGGCTGCATAATCTATCATATACATATATGTGGCGGTATTGATTCCTGCCTTGAAGTCAACTCCGATGATGTTATTACAATTCCACCAGTCCCAAAGCAGTTTTCCGGGTTTCACCCAACTGAAATCATCAGTAGTCCTGTCCGCCAGAAGATATATCAGCTCACTATCAAGAATTGTCGCATCGTTTCCGAGTGGAAAAACTCCCGTGACTCTCCAAGGAAAAGAACGCCTCATTCCGCACTCTACGATATAGTCTTCTCTCGAAGTCACATAGCGCTTACTTCCTCTTTCACGCAATTCCTGAGAAGCAGGATACGCGGAGAGGGCAATATCAAAACCTCCGTCAACAGCACGAAGATAGGAACCGGAATATTCATGCAGATCAGACTCCGAAATCAGAAGTCTGGCATTTTCAGTAGTCACCATCACCGGTGTAAGCGTCAAACGGTCTTTTGGTAAATCGCTCAATCTGGATATCGTGTAGTCCTCTTCATACCAGCACTGAAGATCCTTGGTCAGAAGAACATAAGATTCATAGTCTTCTGAAAACCTGTATCCGGATGTCTCTCCATATACCTTTTCACAACTATCCGCCTTGCCGACGAATCTGTAGGCGACACCATCATCGTATGCTCGGAATTCCACATCATAATCGCGGAAGACGAGAGTCATGGAATTGTATTTCTCAACAGACTGCGAATATTTGCGAGGAACAGGAAAAGACACAGGAGCCTCGAAACTTTTGCGGACATCCCTACGTATCCGCTCTTCCGGCCCTCCCCACAGATGATCTCCAACATTCATGGTAAGAGGAGCAGAATGATACTGCAGCCGGCCGTCATATTCCAAATAATATGAGAGTCCTTTATCGGTCCATCCTGCTGTCAGTACAATTCTGCCGTCCGGAGAAACAAGCACATAATCCTTTGATGCAGCACAAATACTGCACGCCGCGGCAAATACCGCAATCAAAACTGTTATTATTCTTTTCATGACATAAAAATTATCTTACACAATCCACCAAGGTGTTCACCAGTCTTTCATTTTGATTCTGGTCAAGAATGAGATATTCATGCAATCCTTCTGGATCCTCAGTAAAGGTTGTCACCCCCTTGTCATCCACCCTTATCCATCCTTTAGGAGAACGAGCAAAGATTCCCAAAGAAGGTTCAACAGCATCCAGAACCGTTGTAAGATCCCACGTCGGACGGTCATACGGCATATGTAAAAAATGCGAATATGCCACACAGAGCGGATGTCTGACCGGATCTCCGAAGTCGTTCATGATACTGGTCGCAGGATACTTGGCTTCCTTGCCCACTTCAAAACCGCTGGTTGTAAGCGGAACCGGACATCTCTCATACACAACTCTAGAAGCATCCTTATCTTGCAGGACATTCCACTCCGCGGCACCGTTACCCCTGAAATCACCCGACATCAGACACAGACGAGACACCTTGCTACGCATCAGTTCTTCTCCTCCTTCCATCTCCAGAAGACGGGCTATATTTGTAAGGGGGCCTGTTGCGATCAACACAACCGATTTATCTTCAGACTCCTTCAAAAGTCTGAAAATCTCTTCATGAGACCGTGGAACACCTGAATCAATGTTCCTCACTGGGGAAAGAAGGGGCTTACCATTCACAGAAGCCGACAACGTCGGAAGAAGGAAATTACCTTTATCCGGATTCGGGCCATCATAAACATAACCAAGAGGAATGTCATCAACACAATTATAGCGGCAGAATGAATCCACAAACTCTATAGCAAGCGGATTTGCCTTGCATATGGTTATTCCTTTAATATCAACAAGACCGTCACGCTGATAATTGAGCAGCATCTGAAGAGCAAGTGCATCGTCTATATCATTCCCCATATCCGTGTCAAAAATGACAGCCTGCGGTTTCCGCGCAAGATCCAAAGGGAGGTCCTCTGCAATCATCCAGCCATTGAAACCAGCTTCCACCACCTCGGTCTGACCGCAGAATACCACCTCAAACTTCCTGTGAAGATTGAGATGAAGATTAACGATCTGTTCTTCATGAGGCTTCACTATCATCCTGTCGCCCCTTACCTTGATTTCACAGTTATATCCTACCACCGAACCATCTTCACGTTCCACAACAAAGGCATTGGTCAGGAATGTCTCACCCAGACATTTGAACACCTCATGTACATCATTATCCTGGGAGTTTCTTGTCTGCCAACTGCTGACCATAGGCACATAGTCCTCTCCGAAAACAAATTCCTTATTAGAATACATGTCCGGATGAGGATTTCCGAAATCAAGAGAGTCCGGGTCAATGCCTGCCACCGGCTCATGCATCTGCTTTGCCTTAACATAAGGATCAAGCACAAAAGCCCACCTCAGTTCTCCAGTATCCGAATCTATGAGGTTGGCAAAGGCTCCCATTGCATTCCAGGTCTCAAGAAGCCATCTTTCCTCTCCTGTCAGCAGATATGCATAGTAGGTGGCGTATGCCCTCCAGGCACTCCAGCCATGAGGAGAGTTGAACATGTTAGGCATCATATGCACATCATACTGAGCCTCCCAGTAACGCATTGTGCCTCCTCTCCTGCGGGCATCCGGAATCTGAAGCTGGGCCAGGCAATCGTGACTGTTCAAGATATCGAGCATTGCATCGGTATAATACTTTCTTTGATCATGATTTGTCTGCATCAAGGCCAACAGCCCCATCTGGAGTGCAGAGCACGATATCATCCCATCTTCAAAAGTGATTTCACCCTCCGTGTGGAAATCACCTTGAGAGGCGACGAGCTGGTCTATTGCCCGCTTTGCCGAGGCATAGTGACGACGCGAAGCCTCCTGCCACTCCAAGGCTTCCTGCCCCACTGAAGTCAAAGCCAACTTGCTTTCAGCTTGACATAGTTCAAGAATGCTTTTAGCCACATATATGACACTTGTATATATTGTCTTCCATTTGTTCCTATAGGCATCATCTCGTTTCTGTGCATAACCGATAAGCCAATCGGCCAGACGCACAGCCGCCTCAAGGTCCTCCTTGTTGCCATAAGCCTCAAACCTGTCCACGAACATTCCTATCGTACTTGCCGTATTCTGAATTCTCCATTCATAATGAAGAGGGCGGGACAGATCTTCGCCATAAAGCATCTTCATCTGACGCTCAAAACGGCATGACAAGGTATCATCGATCTCCTTTTCAGGGAAATATCTGGCTGCCAGAAAGGCCGTATGATATCCATACCAGCTTTCCACATGGGATGTTGCCCGCTGCTTATGCGTCAATGCTCCTTCACGTGCCTTTCTCATTGTCCATTCCCACGACCTGTGAGCAGTCAGATTACCTTCTGTAACATACCCTTCTGACTTCACCTCAACAGTATATAAGCCAGGCTCACGCAATCTGCACCTGACTTCCGACACTCCGTCTCTTTCATTCACACACACCTTCAGTGTCTTTCCCTCCGGATCAAATACAAAAACTTCGGGATTACGGCCAAGAACCTCGAAGACAGCTGTCTGACCTGGACTATACGAAGTCTGGCGCATTCTTATCATTGGTATTCCTGCTGCCTCATGAACAGCATTCTCATAGTCAGACAATTCATCAACAGGAATGAACATTATCTTCCATTCAAGACTCTGACCAGGGAGGAGCCTCCACCTGTCCTGCGGGTGATGTGAAGGCAATGGAAGGGCATTTATCAGATCCAGATTAACGGAACCTATACGATGGCCATAAAACCAGTATCCTTCCGGCTCCTGGTATGCCAGATTATAGTCCACACTCCATGATGCAATAGGATCCTTGCTTACTACTGCCAGAATCTTTCCACCAGGAGTCTGCAGGTAACCGTAAAAATGAGTCCTGCTGCAATACAACAAAGTGGGGAAATACTTGTCCAGCCATTCGGGATATTTGTCCATATATGTATCAATGCCCAGTCTGAGACCAGCCTTTACCGGCTGAAAGGGTACTGACGCATCATTCTTCATGGTCACATTCCAGACCATGAAACCATTCTCCTGAGTCTCTTCCACAACACACGATACGCCTTCAAAAGGCTCACTATTCTCCATTTCCACATAGAATTCCGGAGTCTGAGCATACGAAAAGACTGCGGTCACAACAAGAACCGCCATAAAAACAAATGATTTTTTCATGATAATCTACAACGATCTGATAAAAGACTCCACGATAAGGCTTTCAAATCTATGGGCGGCTATATTGGGATGACTGTTCTGTGAACTCACCCTATATATGCTGTCCCTGTCATGGCGAACATCCTCCGGGCAAGATTTAAACTTCTGGGAGTAGAAATAAGGTACATTATCATCATGCTCCTCATCCAGACATGGTATTCCATACTTGAGGCAGACTGCGGCTGTGGCCAACGAATATTCCTCTGTCTTACAATCATTTGACGCTATGACACCGACCTTTGCATACGGTCTGTTCTTCCTGACCCACTCCAGAACGATATTCCACGCTCCATAAAAGGTGTCAGCTTCGGTATCATCTATACTACCTACCGGAACCTGCCAGGAATCATTGATTCCGAACTTGAACAGGATGTAGTCAGCATCCTCCGGAATCGTTTCCATCTTGTCGGTAACAAAACATTCATTCTTTTTCTGTGCAGGAAGGGCCAAAGTGGCTCCACATTTTGCAATGTTGACCAGCTTCATCCCGTTGCGTCTTGCGATCCAATAAGGATAGGTCATATAGCAACCCCATTCTCTGTCATATATTTCAGGACTTTTGCTGTCGATATTCCCGGACTTGTCAACATAATCCCAGAAATCTCCTTCCGTGAATGAATCTCCGCATGCAACAAGAGTCTTTCCCTCCAGAACCCTGCGACCAAGAACCCGCATTTTTTCATATTCCTCGATTCCGTCCCGAAGCCTCTCGAAACGCACTGACGAACGATTGTCCGGATAGACCAGGAAACAGTCACCAGAGGCATAATTGTCATAGCGGGAATCCGTCATCGGATCCTGCGGCCAGCAGTTATATGCCCAGCGCAGGAAGCCGTCGCTTCGGCGCGAGATAATCTCCATTATGGTCTGATATGACTCTCCCGGAGCTGAGAAAGTGTAACTGTTGGGGACTGCGTCAGCACAGCTGGTATACCATGTGCTGACCTTTCCCTCAGCCTCACGTTTAAGAAGAATGTCTTCCGGATATCTCTGATTCCATGCTATGCAGTAGTCATGAATATCATCTTCCAGTTCCGGATGCCAGTTGCCGGCAAGGGAAATCTTGAAATCAGGATCTGCTTTTCTGATTACCTTGATTGTCTGCTGCATGACATCCATCGGGCGTTCGTCCATTGCAATAAGGCATTTCTCGAACCATCCTTTCTCCCTGAGGTGCCTTGAAAAGTCCTGGAGCATACCTGCCCAGAATTCCTCATATTCAGGTTCTCCCGGCTTTGCCCTGAGTTCTTTGATTGTAGCGGTGGCCTCGTCATAATATTGGAATGACAGCCTCCACGGCACCATGGAATAGCAGTTTATCTGCTTGTCTATGCCAAGTCCCATCATGAATTCCACCCATTTATCAAAGACCTCATAACCATATTCCCAGGATCCGTCCGCCTTCTTCACCCATGAGACCATACTCATATAAGGGTCATAGACCTGACCGTTCCATGGCTTATGGGTTATGCTGGCAGTGATAACCTTCTGTCCGGCATCGGCAAGACGCTTCATTACCGGTTTCATCACTTCCATATGCCCGTCACTCCACAACGGAACGTCATGCCAGCGCGCCACGGCAAAAGGGTTCTGCCATAGGTCCAGATGAAAAACCCACTGAGAAGGTTCCGGCAAAACATCCTCCTCCACAACCACGTGAAGATCAAGCCTTTTCAGAGTCTTACCATCCTTTTTCAAAGCCAAGGAACCCTTGTATGTTCCCGGGACTGCATCGGAAGGGATGCAGACAGACAGCCACACGGGATGAATACGCCCGGGTATCAGATCAGCAGAAGTCATATACTGATCTATGCAGTCTGCCACAAGAACGGAGTCAAACTTTGTGTGGTCCTTACGGGAACCGCAACCGTGTCCGTCCGGTCCAAGTCCGTCAGCCATGACATAAGTAACAAAACCGGTTTCACATCCTTTTGTTGGAATGACGCAGCCTTTCGGCCCTTTCAGGTCAGAAAGTACGTATGAAACATCTCTCAAAGAATCTCTTGTCCATATCTCGGCGACGGCAGAAAGCCTTTCCCCTCTCCAACCTCCGACCTGTTTCATAACAGTTTCCTTGACTCCCGGATGCGAACGTTCAGTATATCTGATATCCACATCCCCCCAGGAGAAATATACATCCGCTTTCCCGCCATGAGCCCCCGCCATACAAGAGATGCCCACAATGGCGACAAGCAGCAAATAGAATTTTCTGCTCATAATCATATGGTTTTGCCTATAAGGCAATTTAACGCCGGTCATTCCTAAATATCAGAGGATACTCATATTATACAATATTGTGTTATTCGGTCGTAATTCTCCGATAAGGGTACAATTTAAAAAAAAGAAAAATGTGATGAAAATAACATATATGTGACCAAATGCGAGAAATATAAAATTTGTAAATGAATATTTTTCTTTATTTTAAACAGAGTCATCTGCTGCCTCCCGAACTTTGTTCCAGCTAATTTTTAAATTTATTGTTATGGAAGAAAGAAAGCAAAAGTATGTGGATATCCTCAGCAATGGTGGATTCAAGGCATTTTTCGGAGATGAAAGCAACAAAGAGGAAGTAATGATGCTGATGAATACATTACTGCCTGCACACAGACAAGTGAAAGATATAGAGTATCGTCCGACTGAACAACAAGGACCGGTCATCGGTCATAGTAAGGATTTCCAGTTCGACTTCGTCTGTCGCGACTCATCTGGCGCAATTTTCATTGTTGAAATGCAGAGGTATAAGGAGGAGGCCTGGTTCAAACGATGTGTCAGTTATGCAAGTCGTGCATACGACAGACAAAACAAGGCTGGGTTTGACTATGATGTCCCGCCAGTGTATCTCATAGGACTGATGGGAGTTGATATCAATCATCCTGATAAGGAATATTGGAAAGATCAATACATATCGGAATACACATTCCGAGAAAAAGAATGTCACGACTTGCTGGATGAAACAATTGTTATTATCTTTGCTGAGTTGACCAGGTTTCATAAAAGCGAAGAAGAGTGCAAGACTGAACAGGAAAGGCTTATTTACCTGCTGAAAAACTCAGGGAAGATAACAGCACCACCAAAATGGAGCAATGAAAAAGCCTACAAAAGCCTTCTGGACGCAATGACAATCGGTGGATTCAGCATAGAAAAGAAAGAACAATACGACAAAGATATGTACGACGAGAAAAGACGAAATGGCGAATTGGCCGCCGCTCGGAGTGACGGACGGGCAGAGGCAGAGGTTGAGATGGCCAAGAAACTTAAGGTTCTTGGAATTGACATCAACACCATTGTTCAGGCGACCGGACTGAATAGAGAAGCAGTTGAGAAATTGTAGCTGTTTCTCTTCTGATATAAAAAAGGCACGAAGAGGTCTTCGTGCCTTTTTACATTTAATTTTTCCGCCACTTGTTCCGAGGCAATAATGCTTACACTAAAGTGTGCTTTTACGGATGACCATATGGTCTATATACCAGACTTTTGGCTGACCTTCAACATAATGCTGACTAACATAGAAGCGGCCGAACTTGTAATAGTTTGAAAGCCATTTATTTGTTGTTCCGTCATCATTATATCCTTGATATCCGTCCGGAAGGGCATTGGCTCCATTGAACCATATCTGATTCAATGGAATCGATATCTTTGTCCATGTATTTGCCGGGATTGGCGTTCCTTTTGGTGCCGAGGTAAAGTCCTGCCATGCAGTCTGAGATGTAGCTGTATAGTATCCGCCTTCCTTGACAATCTGCGTCGTCAGTCTCACATTTCCTTTGATGTCTGAATCCGCCTTGAAATAGAATTCAATGTTATAAAACGCCTTTGACTGCTCTCTGAGATCCCAATAATCCTGCGCGGAACTGTCCCATAAAGAAAAGTAGAGTTCAGCCCATTCCGGAGTTGCATCTGCCTTGATACAATATTCGCCTGCCGCCTTATCATCTGCATACGAGACAGAATAATCACTTGTCTTTGTTATGCTGCCAGAAAGATTTACTCCTTTGGCGGGAGCATCATCATATATGACAACCTCCAGGGGGTCTGCCTGGCAAGTGAACTCGACGCTGGACTTGAAGATTTCCGTCTCCGTCTTGATCTGAGACACAAGATAGAGGGTCTCTCCCGACTGAACGCCTGTCGACGCAATATGCTCTGAACTGAAATAAGGATAAAGCTTGACCTTGGAACCCTTCTCCATCGTACTTATGTTGACCGGGTTGAAACCGCCAAGAGGATCACCATCCTTAGAACCGGAAATCCAATACTCTGTTCCGTCCTGCCTGTCAGTCGTAAGTGTGGCTACTGCAGCCCAGCCGTCTTCCATTTCAATGGTAAATACAGGTGCCACAGCAGGTACAGGATCTGTCGGAGTGTTTACATCAGCATTGCCTTCATCCTCAGTTCCGTCTTCCTTGCCACTACCCTCCTCGTTTTCCTTATCCTTGTCCGGATCAGGCGTCTGGGTGGTATCCGATGGTTCTGTCTGAGTCGTGTCAGACGGAGTCTGGACCGAATCTGAAGGATGCTCTGTCTGGCCGTTGTCCGGATCCTCAGGAAGAGGGTCCGGACTGCAAGCCATCGAGAGGGCCACGAAAAAAGATATTATTAAAAAAAGGTGTCTTGTTTTCATGGTGCAAATTATTGTGTTTTAGGACGCTACTTGTTTATAGTGCTCTTGCGAATTGTGAAGTGGTCAATGAGGAATACGGTTGGATTATTATCTGCTGAATATGCAGCCTGCTGAGCATTGATATAGATTCTATCTACCTCCTTATAGCTATATAACCAGCCGTCACGTCCACCAGCGTCTGTATATCCCTGATATTCATTCAAATCTATACCAGAATAATTAGTTGCACTGATTTTCTTATTAAGCCATATCTGATTCATAGGTATCGACACCTTGATCCAAGTGTTGGCTGGGATGGTTGTTTCTTTTGCCAAGTTAGTGAAGTTCTGCCATGCACTCTGATAATTAGACAAAATTCCTGTTGTTTTTCCAATGTTATATCTTATTGCAGTATATGTATTACCGTTTATATCATTATCAGCCTTCACATAGAATTCCATATTGTAAAGTGCCATGGCCTGAGACTGTAGATTTACACATTTGTTAAGTTCGTTATCCCAAATGTCAAGCCGCAACTCAGCATAAGCTTGTGGTAATTCCGCTCTGATACAATATTTCCCAAATGCCACGTCCTCTGAGTAATCTGCAGCCTTTGTCGAGCCCCATCCCGCAAGTTTAGCAGTGTACTTCGTATTTGAATTCAATGCGTCATCATACAACACCACCTCCAGCGGATCCGGATGATAAGTATATTCAACACTGCGGAGATATGTTTTTGCTCCATTCACGTACTCAGTCACAAAGTAAAGTTTGTCACCATCTGCAACTCCGGTTCCTGCTACGTTCTCAGAACAGAGATAACCACACAGCTTGACAATAGCACCTGCTGCAAGAGACCCCATGTTGACAGGAGCGACCCCAGCAAGTGGCTCACCGTTCACTGTCTTTGAAAGCCAGTATCTCGTGCCGGCACCAGGAGTAGAAGCAAGCGTAGCTGTTGCAGCCCAGTCATCATACGAAATCGTGAACTTAGGGGCAAGCTGCTCATATGACACTGCACCGAGTTTCTGAACTGAGCCTGCCGCCAGAGCGGAGCCTTTTGTGTTGGTAAGAACCATCGCACAATTGTCAGTGTCCGTAAGAGTAAGGGTAAATCCGTCCTTATAGTCTCCTGGAACGACGGCATTATAGACTTCACCAGAGTTGAAAGAGCCGGTAAGAGTGAGTTTTCCTCCACATGACTCCGTCACATATGCTCCGGTCGTCCAGTCATATGTATATTCTCCGGCTCCCACCTTTCCGTTGAAAACATACTCTACAGAAGAGAGAGTCACGCCTTGTGCAACAGTGAGAGGCATATCAAGAATAGAGCATACAGGATTGAAGACTATCTTTCCGTTTTCCTGCCATGTAGCCACCATCGGAAGATCATTTGCAGACTGAAGTGCAAATTTCTGTTCTGCAGAAATTGTAAATGTAGCTGAAGTTCCAGAGACAGAAGCGGCCGGATAAAGGGCAACATATTTTCCATCCTTAAGGGCAGCCTCAAAATCGCCTTTGAATTTGCCGTCGCCTGCCTCAGTCGTGTAAGGTTTGAAACCGTCTGCTGTATATACATAAATGACATCACCTGCCTCCCATGACATTTCAAGTCCGGAAAGTACGGTCTTTGTGAGTTCGCCTATAGAAGCCTCGAGTTCGTAAAGTCCGACAACTTCCACCTTGTCTTCTGTTTCAGGAGCCACAGGCTCAGCCTGTTCCTGTGTACATGCTGAAAACATGAATCCGCTTAAAATGCAGATTGAAAATATTCCTTTGAGTTTCATGATTCTTATTAGTGTTGATTTCAGATTAGACTACCATTCCCAGGTTTCGTTTTCCATTTTGAAGTTGACTATACTTGCAGATTCGCATAGTACGCCCTCAGTTGCAACGGATACCGTCTCCACTGAAGGTCTTTGATAATTATTAGTTTCCATACTCATATAAAATTGATTTTATTGGTTAATATCCTGGATTCTGGTGGACGATTCCGCCTCCCTCATTGATAATATCCTGCGGAAGTGGGAATATTACCATGTAATCAGCGGCTGTCGACGATTTCTTATATTTTCTTGAATATTCAATATATTTCCCATGACGGATGAGATCCTCTCTGCGAGTGCCTTCAAACCAGAGTTCATGGCCACGCTCCAAAAGAACAGCCTCCAGAAATTCCTGGACCGAGGCAAAACCGGAATAAGGTTCCAGTCCTGCACGCACATGAACCATATTGAGCAGATCCACAGCCTCCGATGTCACGGCATCCGCTTCGCGAACCAAAGCTTCCGCCAGGAGCGTGAGTGCATCCGCGTAGCGGAAGACAATCCAGTCTATCTGACTGCCTTCTCCGATTGCCTCCGGATCTTCGCCATATTTGATAGGCAAAGCACCCTTGGCAAGACGACGTCCTGGATTCTCTTCATTATACGTAACCTGAACCTGCTTCACGGTTCCATCTGACTGCACCTGCTCCTCTGTTGCCGTATATTCGCCAATCAGAACCTTAAGCCTTTCATCTGACGGGTCAAAGGAGTTATAGAAACTCCACAACACCTTGTATCCGCCACCCCAGAGGGTCAGATTCTGATTATCATGCGGATAGTCTGACGGCATAGCATGAGTGATCCAGAGCTGTTCGTTCACTCCCTTCTTGCATTCACAAGCCCAGATGGTCTCCTTGTTTCCCTCATTCTCCAGAGTGAAGATATCCGCATATTCCGGCATCAGCGTGAACCCATATTTCGGATCCATAAGCTCGCGGCCGCATCTGACAGCATCACTCCAGCGTCCCTCGTGCATATAGAACTTCATCAGAACCATCTGCACAAGAGCCTGCGTGAAACGGCCATAACGGGAGTCCCCCTTTTCAAGCACCACCGGGAGGCCGTCAAGAGCGGCAAGAAGATTATCCTCAATGAATTTGACCGTCTCTTCCTTGCTGCTTCTCGGTGCTATCACATTCTTTTCGGGATTTGCCAGCTGCTCCTCAGTTGCAATCTGAATCGGCCCGAAAAAATCATAGAGAATGTATGCAAGCCATCCACGGGCACAATACAACTCAGCCTCCATCCTTTTCTTTGCAGCCTCATCCATCTCCACACCTCGAATCCTCTCTAGAGTGTTGGTCATCTTCGTGATGCCGTTGATGTTGTTTCTGTAAAGCTTCACCACTCCATGGGTAAGATTTGCATCCGGATTGAGATAAATGATCTCAGACCAGAGGCTTGGATCCCACACGCAGTCACCTATATCCGTGGACATGTCACCCAGGACATGGACTCCATCGTGATTGCAACAATAGAGTCCGTCATATGACCTTGATCTGAAAGGAGCATAGGCATTACCTACGACGAGAGCCTCACAGTCTTCCTGATTTGCTGGAAAAACCGTTGTGTTGATAGCTCCATAACGCTCAGAGTCCAGCGTACAGCTGTCAAGGCAGAAAGCCGCTGCGACAGCAAATATGATTACAATATATCTTTTCATATAACTCATACGTCAGAAGGTTATGTCGAGACCGATTGAGAAGGAGCGCACATTTGGATATGCATAGCTGGAATCATCGGTTTCGAGATCAAGACCGTCATATCCCGGCTGGATTATGAACGGATTGTTTATATCAAAATATACGCGCAGTTTGGAGAGTCCCTTTTCAGGAAAGAGGGTATATCCGAGGGTTATATTGCGACAACGGATAAACCATAATTCCCTCAGATAGAAGTCAGCTATGCCATACGTGCTCTGATTTGCAAAATATCCCGGCCTGACCGCACTTTGGTTGTCATGTCTCCAGACTTCCTTTGCAGTGTAAGGATAAGAAACGCCGAACTGGAGAGAGGAGAGGTTTCCTATCCAGTTATCCTGGTAGGACCCCCAGTTCAACAAGCCGAACTGGCCATAGAAATAGACGTTCAGATCAAAGTTCTTCCAGTTTAAGGAGTTGTTAAGTCCGAGGATGAAATCCGGGTCTGTCGAGCCATACATCACCATATCTGCTTCATTGATACGTCCGTCAGGCTCCCCTGTCTTTTGGAAGATACCGTGCTCATCTACAACATAGTTTCCGGCTTCATCATAGAGGAACCCGTCCACATCCTTGATCTTCACCTGTCCAGGTAGTGCACCCGGCATATGAGGAACAGTCTCCCCCACTTGCACCAGTCCGTCAGAAAGATATCCGGACTGGAACCTGAGAGGTCCGTCATATACCGAATAGGACTTCGGAACCCATGAATCCGCACGCTCCAGCCACCTGTCGCGATAGAGAGAGAACGTGAAGTCCGTGGTCCAGCTGAAATCCTTTCTCTTGATATTCTGCGAATTGATGGTGAGTTCGAAACCCTGGCTCTGGGTCTTTCCTATATTATCGGCAATGGAATAGACTTCCTGCAGTTTTGACAAGGTGCGGAAACTCAGGAGATCGGAAATGACCCTGTTGAAGTATTCTGCCGTAATGTTCAGCCTGTCATTGAAAAAGCCCAGGTCAAGACCGAGATTCCACTCGCTGGTTGTCTCCCATGTAAGATTCGGATTGCCGAGCTGTGACAGAGCGAGGCCAAGGTATTCCGTCTCACCGAATGACTTATGATACTCCACTCCCCATTCGTTTGACTGCTTGAAGTAGCTTTCCACCTGGTATCCGATATTGGAGTTTCCTGTCTGTCCATAACTGAGACGGATCTTACCCATGTTCCACCAGGATCTGACACTTTCCATGAACGGTTCGTCTGTGAAGAGCCATCCGGCAGACACCGACGGAAAATATCCCCAACGGTTACCTGGAGCGAAATTGGATGCGCCGTCAGCTCGAAGCGTGGCAGTAAAAAGATACCTGTCAAGGAATGAATAGTTGACTCTCGCGAAGAAGGAAGCCATTTCGTTCTTTGAAGCGTTCGTTCCCACTGTCGGCTTCTCATACTGACCTGTACCCATGTTGTTGTAGAGGAAGGCATCGGTGAGAAAGTCGCTGTTTCCAAGCCAGAGAGACTCCTTGTTGAACTGCTGGAAGGAGTATCCTGCCAAGGCATTCACATTGTGCCTGTCAAACTTTTTGGTGAAATTGGCAGTAAACTCGAACAGATAGTCGTTCTTATCCATCTGGCTGATGTCAGCCTGACCGTTCATCTTCTTTCCATAAAGGGTTGTCTTAGGAAGATATACCCTATGCTTGGCATTATTATAGTCCACACCGAAGTTTCCCTTCAGCGAAAGTTCCGGAACAGGCTTGACCTCGACAAACGCCGTTCCCAGCACTCTGTTCTTCGTGGTAGTATTTGTGATCTCAAGAAGAGATACCGGATTTGGTATATATGTTATGTAAGGATTCAGCGCAAACTCTCCGTCAGCATCCTTGACCGGAAGAAGCGGAGAATATTTGGTTGCCGAAACAAGCAGGGAAGCATATTCGTTCTGACCCGCTCCCAAAGGCACATTATTGGTTTCGTTACGGGAGAAGGTTGCATTGACGCCGAAAGTGACAATCCTTCCAAGTTTCTGCTCAAGGTTTATTCTTCCTGTGTAACGCGAAAGGTCATTGTTCTTTATGATACCATCCTGATGGAAAAAGTTTCCTGACACCAGATACTTGGTGTTGTCATTTCCTCCGGTGACAGACACGTTATGCTGGTGCTGATATCCCATTCTGGTCACTTCCCTGAACCAGTCCGTATCATTGGCCGGATTCAAGATCTGAGCCTTGGTGAAATATGGCTTGAATGCCTTCGATGCCTGATTTGGAAGTTTCCCTCCATAGACTCCTATACCATTCTCCTGAAGCCAGACTTCATAGGCATATTTATTGGCCTCTTCCATTGTCTCCCTGGCATTCATCATCTGGTACTCCTTAGCCATCTTCTGAACACTCGCAGAGCCAGAATATGACACCTTGGCACGTCCTGCAGCACCTTTCTTGGTGGTAACGATGATCACACCATGCCCGGCACGGGAACCATAAATCGCCGTAGCTGAGGCATCTTTGAGGACCTCAATGGAAGCGATGTCATTAGGGTTGATGGATCCGAGGATGTTATCTGTGGAACCTGATGCATAGTAGCCGATTTCTATGTTTGCGTCTGCTGACGGATCGACAGGAAAGCCATCTATGATGATGAGCGGTTCATTGGATGTCGGAGAAGCGGCACCACGAATACGGAATGAGACTGAAGCTCCGGGAATCGCAGTGGTCTGGTTCACCTGAAGTCCTGCCGCCTTGCCAGACAGGGCGTGACTGATGGAAGAAACTGTTCCTGCTGTTGATTCCTCAAGCTTTACCTGTGAAACCGATCCAGTCAGATCACGCTTCTTCATCGTACCATAACCGACCACAACTGCTTCTTCCAGGATTTCCTTGTCCTCATGGAGAGTCACTACGAGCCTTCTGCCATCCTTCGGAGTGACAATCATTGGCTCATACCCCAGGGCCTGGACTTCCAGAACGGCACCTGAAATGGAGGTCTCTATGGTAAATTCACCATTAAAGTCTGTCACAACTCCATTAGTTGTTCCTGCCTCCAGCACCCCGGCTCCGATCACAGGTTCACCTCCAAAATCAATGACCTTTCCGGAATATATTCTGATGTCAGACTGTTTCTCTACTAAATCTGCCCCCTGTTCTGATTTTTTACGGGAAAGCACAACTTTTCCATCCAGAACAGAATAGACTATATCGGTTCCTGCAAAAAGCACATCAAGCACAGACTTGAGAGAGGCATCAGTGACCGACACCGTCACATGACGTTCCATGTCCACATAACTGTCATTGAACATGAACTCATAGTCCGTCTTTTCCCTGATCTGCTGAATCACAGTCCTCAGAGGCTGGTTCTTCGCCTCAATGGTGACCTTATCCTGAGCAGCGGCAGAAACCACGCCAAAAAGAGCCAGTCCGAGGACGACGAACAATTTGAAGAAGAGATTCATACCCCTATACTATTTTGTTGATTTACAGATTCTTACATCATCTATAAAGATGGTAACACCTTTAAGATTGGCGTTATTCTCCGTTGCAAATTCCAGTTTGTTGATATGCTCCCAATCCCACGCCTGATCCGGATTCTCCTTAATATATTCATCGTAGTTATCAACCCACTTGTCAGTGTCGTTGTTACCCTTGATCCAGAAGTAACTGAGCGGAATGGACACTTTATGCCATGCTCCGTCGGAAGCGAAATATGCAAAAGGATGGTTGTTTCCCATTTCATATACATTTCTCCATGCCCGTGTAGTCTTGTTCCTGTAATATGTGAAACGCACATACATCTTATCTACCACATCCTCGCAGCGGATCATGAATTCAAGATTATAGTCGGATTCCACCTGAGGGGTAAAGTCCACTACAGGCCAGAAGGTGAACGAAAGCATACAATAATTTGTCTTCTCCATATCATTGGTCGGAATCGCCCACTCTATGCATTTGGATCCTTCATATGGGGATCTGGTGCACTCATAGTTCACACAGTAGTATGAATCTGTTTCACTTCCCTTACCGTTCCAGCTGCTGTTCTTGGCGTAGTTTGCCAAAACATCGTCATAAATCTGGAGTTCCGGTGCAAGATCAGAGTTGTAAGATGACGGAACTGTGAGTCCGAGAGCCTCTACAAGCTTTACGTTGAGGTCTTGTTCAAAGATGTTTCCTGATGTCTCAAAAAGCGCAAAGTCCGTCTTGTAATCCCATACTGTCCAGCCTATCATGCTGAGTTCCAAATAATCCACTACCAGTTTGTGCCACTCGCAACGATCATCATTGTCTGCCATGGCACGAAGCACTCCGAACTCGCCGCAGAACACAGGTACACCTCTTTCTGCTGCAAAGACTACAGCAGAATCTATACGGCTCTTCACATATTCCGCATTTCCCTGCTCCGGATATTTCTCATACATTTCCTTATAATCTGTTCCATTGAATGATGCCGGCATTGCAGGCATGCTTTCCTTGTCGTATGGGAACGGAACTGGTTTTTCAAGATCCACCGTAGGAGAATTCCCCCATGTGGCTCCCTGATGAGTGAAGAGATGAGGAGCATAGAGATGGAACGAATATATCAGATTAGAGTCATCGTAAACCGGAATATCACCAAGAGCGCCCACGCCGTCTCCTACACCCTTGACTATTACAGTATGAGTATTGTCTATGGCACGGATAGTCTGCAGAAAACGGGTCTGAATCTCATACCAATGCTCTTCCATATATGCTCCGCCCGGTTCATTCATGACCTCATATATAACTAGTTCCGAACGATCCTTATAACGCGAAGCCATCTGCTCCCACACCCTTGTCAGCTGTTCCTCTCCATACTGCACGGGAAACTCGTCCTGACCGAAGTATGTGTGGTTGTCAAGAATTATATACAGACCATTTGCTTCCGCCTGATCCACAGCATAGTCAAGAATCTGAAAGAAATTATCAGATAGTTTGTAGTCCGGAGCCGGTCCTGTAAATTTATGGAAACTGATAGGAAGACGGATAGCTTCAAATCCAAGACTCACAAGATCCTTGAAATCCTTCTCCGTGTAGGTGTTTTTCGTAAGATATTTCTCGGCAGACTGCTGGAACCAGTTAGCCAGATTGACGCCCTTTGTGAACGGACATTTCGTGAGGACTGTCTGAGGATCATCACCCTTATCCTTCACATCTTCCTTGTTGTCAGGATTACAAGCCATCAGTGCCAGCAGAGCCAACAGCAGCACAAAAATAGATTTCTTCATTTTATGTCAGTAGTTTAGTAGTTATTATAAATTTCAATTCTCTGCTTCTCATGCAGGTCATAACTTGAAGGAAGATACCTCCACTTGAAGTTCGAAGTTATGCAGAACGAGTCCAGAAGCTGCTCCAGCCTGTTCATGGAAATCAAACCTCCCGAAAACGTATAGTCCTCTATCTCCTTGTCCCTGACCACAAAATCCACATCGTATCTCTTGCTCAGAATGCTGAGTATCTCTTTCATCGAAGTCTTGTCAAGCATGATCTTGCCATCTTTCCATGCTGTCTCAGAAACACAATCCGTATCCATAACCTCAATATCTCCATCCCATGGGTTGTATGTCAGTCTCTGGTCCGGTTCGAGAGACACCTCTCTCTTCTTCCCATTCCTTTCCTTGTAAAGAAAACCCACCTCGCCGCTGACCAGAGTTGCTACACATGGACATCCCGCATACGCCTCAAGATTGAATTCCGTTCCGTACACTCTGACGGCAGAATTTGATGAGGTTGCAACAACAAACGGATGTTCCTTGTCCGTGGTCACATCGAAATATCCTTCTCCCTCAAATCTGACACGGCGTTCCTCTCCAGTAAACTCAGACGGATAACTCAGCACCGATCCGGAATTAAGAATTGCAGTCGTTCCGTCTGGAAGCACCACTTTTCCGGTCATTCCAGGATTGGTTCTGAATTCCAATGTCTGAACCTGGGCAACCATCTGTCCGTCCGGTCTGAGTTCGTAGGAAAGATATGCGACGGCACCCAAAAGAGGAATAGACATGATTGCAGCAGCATTCCTGATCCATCCGAAGCGTGAATTGAAACTGTTTTTCCGGATCCTCTTGCCCACTCTTCTGAAAGCCTTGTCTGTATCTACTCTGGACATGACATCAAGAGCATCTATATCCATACATAGGCCCAACATATCATGCAGAACCCTTCTGTTCGACTCATCTTCCTCAAGCCATTTCTCCACACGGGCATTATCCTCTTCCGACAGCTTCCCGTCGCAGAAAAGAGGCAATAATTCTTCTATCGATTTCATATCATCAATTTTCATTTTTAAATAAGGCAATCATACAATCTGTTTTCCTAATCACTAAGGAACAATAAATTCTGCCGTTATTGGCCAGTGATCTGAGACGTATTTGATTCCGGAGTACTCTTTCCGCACCACACGATATTCCTTACATGTTCTGAATCCCTTCCACCAGATGTAGTCGATATGCTTTCCTTCGCGTTTTCCGAATGCATTGCTTGTTGCCACCGTGTCCGCATGAGAGGCTGTCTCTGCTGCATTATACATGAATGTCCTAAGGCTTTCAAGGGTAAAATCATTATCGGGGGACACATTGAAATCTCCGGTCAGGATGGTCGGACATCCTTCCTGATTCTTCTCCTTTATGGTTGCGATGATGAGGTCGAGTGCATTCCTTCTTGAATTCCTGCCTCCATGATCAAGGTGGGTGTTAACATAGAAGAACTTCTGACCGGTTTCAATTATTTCCATCTCTGCCCATGTAGCAGTCCTCGGACACCATGCATCCCATCCCATGCTTGGCTTTTCCGGAGTCTGGGAGAGCCAGATTGTGCCCCAGTCATCAAGTCTGATCTTGCTTCTGTCATAAAATATCGACATGAATTCACCTGCTTCCTTTCCATCATCACGACCTACTCCTACTGATGCATATTCCGGACTATTCTCCTCTATATACCTGACTTGATGTGCAAGTGCCTCCTGCACACCAAAGACATCCGGGCGAAGTTCATCAATCATCTTCAGTGTGGCTTCCTTGCGGTTTTCCCAGCAATTCTCACCATCGTTCGGATTGTCATACCTGATATTATATGACATCACTTTGATACAGCTGGGGCGTTTCTCTCCACGGGAAATCAGATCAAGTCTTATTGTTTCACATATATCTCTCGATGAGGTTCCGATCATAAGTTCAAACTCCCCTTTCTCCGCCACCCAGTCCTGTTTTTCCGGGTCATAGAACATAAAGGCTTCCTTCGTCAGCAGCATCTCCACATATTTCGTCTCTCCCGGCTCAAGCCACACCTTCTGAAAGGCCTTAAGTTCCTTTTCCGGTCTCGGAAGACTGGATTGCACGTCCTTTACATAGAGCTGGACGACCTCTGCTCCCCGTCTGTTTCCGCTATTTGTCACCGGCACTCTAATCTTGAGGCTTCTTCCTGGTCTGATTCTCTTGGAAGACAGTTTCGCCTTGCCCACTTCAAAATCGGTATAACTCAAGCCATATCCGAACGGGTAAGGGACATCTATTCCCTTTTCATCGAACCAGCGGTATCCTACAAATATCCCTTCGTCGTAGTTCACATCCCCCTTATTGGTCGGGTCATACGTCCCCAAAGCATGAGGAGGATAATCAGTCAGCGACTCTGCAATTGTAAACGGCAGCTTGCCGGATGGATTCACTTCTCCGAATATCACGTCGGACAACACATGTCCGTTTTCACTTCCGCCATACATGGCGTATATGATGGCCTTCGCCTTTTCTCTCCACGGCATCGAAAATGCTGTTCCTCCATGCAAAACAAGTATCGTCTGCGGATTGGCATCCAGCAGTTCATCAATCAAGGCATCCTGCTGGAAAGGCAGTTCATAATTCTGCCTGTCACGGCCTTCACAATCCTGATATGCCCAGCGGTTCATTCCGCCAACATATATCACAAGATCGGCCTTCTTTGCCGCCTCGACAGCCTCCTGACGCAATCTTTCCGTATCGTCCGGTTCATATCCCGGCATGTACGCCTGATATCCTCTCAAATATGTGACTTCCGAAGCACCATCTACATATTCCTTGATCGCATCAAGGGTCAGGCTCTCATATTTCGGTTTCAACATTGAAGAGCCCCCGGCATTGGAAAGAGTACGTGCTGCATTATCTCCCACAACGAGTATCCTCTTATGATCTCCTTTGGCAACAGGCAGAAGGCTATCCTCGTTCTTCAGGAGCACGACGCCTTCCTGCGCTATATCACGACAAGCCCTGAAGTGCTCTTCAGAAACAAAGGAACCATAAGGTCTGTCCTTCGCCATGGTCGTCCTGAAGACAAGCCTGAGCACCCGTCTCACCTTGTCATCAAGTTCTTCCATCCCGACAACTCCGTCCTGGATCAGTTTCTTATATGGATCAGCAAGGAAATATGAGTCATACGGATCACCGGAATCAACCGTCATGCCGTCTGTTCCGGTACCGAACTCAAGGTCCAGCCCGTTTGTAACTGCCTGCATGGTCTCCTCCGTGCCTCCCCAGTCGGAAATCACAACTCCGTCGAATTCCCATTCGCCTTTCAGAATGTCGTTCAGCAGATATTCGTTGTGGCAGCAGAACTGTCCCCTATATCTGTTGTATGCTCCCATCACAGACCAAACACCGCCTTCCTTCACAGCCGTCTTGAATGCAGGAAGATATATCTCATGCAGAGCCCTGTCGTTCACGACTACATTTATCTTGCTCCTGTTCGCCTCCTGATTATTGAGGGCAAAATGCTTCACACATGCAGCCACCTTGCTTTTCTGAACACCTTTTATGTACGGAACGACCATTATGGAAGCCAGATACGGATCCTCTCCCATATATTCGAAATTACGACCGTTCAGAGGCGTCCTGAATATATTTACTCCCGGACCGAGTATTACATTCTTGTTCCGGTAGCGCGCCTCTTCTCCCAATACGGTTCCATAAAGCAACGAGAGGTCGGGGTTCCATGTTGCAGCCAAAGCAGTCAACGTCGGGAGCGCTGTGCATGCGTCATTTGTCCATCCGGCCTTGCCCCATTTTGACCAGAGGTTCTCCTCACGCACGCCAAAAGGCCCGTCGCTAAGCCAGTTTTCAGGGATTCCAAGACGAGGAACTCCCTTTGAAGAAAACTTAGACTGAGCATGTATCATATCGATTTTCTCATCGAGAGTCATTCTGGACAAGGCGTCTTCGACCCGCTCCTCAATGGGAGCTTCTTCGTCAAGATATGTCGGGATCGAATCACCGCAGGACATAGTCGTAACAGTACATACCGCTGCGCAGAGGACATAATTCAGGTATTTCATTTTCATTGTACAGTCTTAGTGTTCCTGCATTATGGCAATCCATGCAGAAGGTTTCCTAATGTACAAAGTCAATTTAGGAATCACACGACTTGAACTGCCTTATATGAAACTGATAACCTATACAATCAATGACAACAAATAAGATTCTGGTCATCGGAAGCAGCAATACCGACATGACCGTAAAGACAGCGAAACTTCCCGTACCCGGAGAGACGGTGCTGGGAGGCGAATTCACAATGGGAGCAGGAGGGAAAGGTGCCAACCAGGCGGTTGCAGCCAAAAGGCTGGGCGGTGATGTATCATTCATATGCAAAGTAGGAAAGGATGTCTTCGGAGACAATGCCATCAGACAATATGAATCGGAAGGACTGGACACCTCGCTGATCATGCGTTCCGAAAAACCATCGGGAGTCGCCCTGATAACCGTGGACGAAAATGCTGAGAACTGCATCGTAGTTGCCTCCGGAGCCAACAACGACGTTTCAGTCGAAGATATTGAGGGCTTGGCTCAAACAATACGTAAAGCCTCCATCCTGCTTCTTCAGCTTGAGACACCTGTTTCAGCTGTTCTGGAGGCAGCAAGAATCGCCCATAACGCAGGCGTGACTGTTATCCTCAATCCAGCTCCTGCATGCATCCTGCCGGATGAACTCTATGAATACATCTCCATTCTGATACCTAACAGAACCGAAATCAGCACCTTGTCTGGAATTGAGGTGAATGATGAGAATTCCCTGCACACAGCTGTACTTCACCTTAAAAGCAAGGGGGTCAGAAAGGTGGTCGTGACACTTGGGGCGAAAGGTTCAGTCATATACGACTCCGAAAACATCACGGCTGTTCCGGCTGAAAAAGTGGATGCAGTCGACACAACTGCCGCAGGAGACACGTTTTGCGGAGGAATCTGTGTCGGGCTTTCCGAGGATAAGACACTTGAAGAATCCGTCAGGTTCGCCACCTCTGCCGCAGCACGTACTGTCCAGAAGATGGGAGCACAAGCTTCAATACCATATAGAAATGAGTTATAACCAATAAAAACAGCACAATCATGTTTATTGTAAACAGTTACCTTCTTGCAGTCATATTCTGCTTCGTTACAATGGTATGCTGGGGTTCATGGGGAAATACCCAGAAACTGGCAGCCAGAAGCTGGAGATACGAACTCTACTACTGGGACTATGTCATCGGAATGCTGATATTTTCCCTCCTTATTGCATTTACTATGGGAAGTTTCGGAAGCGAAGGACGTCACTTCATGGAAGACCTGTCACAGGCCGACTGGAAGAACATCGGGAGCATCATTATTGGAGGCGTCATCTTCAACGCATCCAACATCCTCCTTTCCGCATCGACATCTATAGCAGGAATGGCAGTGGCATTCCCTCTCGGAGTGGGAATCTCCATGGCGCTCGGCACTATCGTCAATTATATCGGTGCCCCTCAAGGAAATCCTGTCATATTATTTGCGGGAGTAGCCCTGGTGGTCATCGCTGTCATCTGTAACGGCGTGGCATCAGGAAAGATGCAGGGCAAGACCAATGACGGTGCTGGAAAGGGTATCCTGTTGGCATTCATTGCAGGAATCCTTATGTCATTCTTCTACAGATTCGTGGCAGCTGCCATGGATCTCGACAATTTCTCCGCACCTGCTGCAGGAAAGGTGACTCCATACACGGCAATCGTGATCTTTTCGGCAGGAGTATTCCTTAGTAACTTTGTTTTCAATACACTCGTAATGAAGAAACCATTCTCAGGAGAGCCTGTTTCATATAAAGAATATTTCAAGGGTGACTTCAAGACCCATCTGGTCGGCATTTTGGGCGGTTCTATCTGGTGTCTTGGAACCGCTTTCAGCTATATTGCTTCAGGAAAAGCCGGAGCAGCTGTATCATATGCATTAGGTCAGGGCGCTCCGATGATTGCAGCCATATGGGGTGTATTCATCTGGAAAGAGTTCAAAGGAGCAAGCAGACCTGTTTACGGCCTCCTTGGCATGATGTTCCTTTTCTTTATTGCGGGCCTGGGATGTATCATTATAGCAGGGAAATAATATAAATCCGTATATTCGCAGGATAAACACTTTAATGGCAATTCAATGAACCAGACACTTCTTTCAGAAATCGCTTCTTCATTCCAGATTGAGGGGACTGTGAAATCCATAGAATCTCTCGGAGCGGGATTCATCAACGACACATTCGTCATCAGGACCTCAGAAGGAGCACCGGATTATATTCTTCAGAGGAAGAATCATCTCATATTTCCGGATGTTCCAGGCATGATGGACAACATCAAGGCTGTCACTGAGCATATAAAATCCAAGGTGCAGGACCCTCTGCGTGAGACTCTCACTGTCATTCCGGCAAAGGACGGCAAGCTCTATGTGGAGAAGGACGGTAACTTCTGG
>JAEIGA010003164.1_pt1 | contig 25908 bp, 36 predicted proteins | sample 9270691 | NCBI WGS metagenome assembly JAEIGA01 (sample SAMN17057246, study PRJNA624740) | gut metagenome | biome: biome; isolation source: fecal sample | host: Bos grunniens | place: China: Xizang | collected 2019
GCATCAAACCGTTAGATGTTTATGCTGCAAAGAAGAGTTTGTGGATTATATAGATTAATAAAGCAAATGTTTTAAGAGGTAGAACATATGGACGAAAAGAAATATGTAACATTGGAAGCATTTGAACAGTATCACAAAAACCTTATGGAATACATCAGTATGCACGATGATTTGATTCTTAATGGTGAAACAACTTGTCCTCAGTGTGGTGCAACCATTACGAGTGACAAGTGCGATAAGTGTGCTGTTGAAAAGAAAGAAGAGGAATAAGATATGGGGTATGATTTTGTTTATAAGTTTAATGAATTGGAAATCAGAAAATGTACAAGAGATTGTAATTGCAAAGTGTGTGATGAAAATGTAAGAGATAAAGACATTGTTTATTTAAAATCGTTTAGATTGCACTCTCAACCATTTCATATCTGTCTTGATTGTTGGCAGAAGATTAATTCATTAGTAAACGAATATGAAGATAGATTATAAAACAAAGATTTTAAGTTGAGGTAAAATTATGAAGTTAAAAGAAATAACACTTGTGCTTGAAAATTGTGAGTGTATTACAATTGATGGAAAGTATATCGGGAATTTTTTGGTAGAAGATATTCGTACCATCATTCAAAGAATTGCTTGCAACGCCATTGATAAAATGGATGTTGCATATACATTTGCAATTGAAATTCATAAAGATGCCAACAAATTGCATAGTGAATTTGATAGAAAGCCAATTTTCGACAGACTCACTTCTTGGGATGATATTACAAGCATACAATTTGAATTGTTCCAAGATTATGTTGAAGATGGTCAAGAACCAATCGTAGAACATTATGATTTTTATGTTCATTGGACTGGTGAAAGCGACCAAGAAAACGATTCTCAGAAGAGTTATATTAGTAATGTTGGTAATCTCTATATAGTTATTGCAGATGGCAAAGGTGTCGAAGACTTCTTTGACAAAGAGGCGATTGATAATGAAGAACATATGGATTTTATCTGTTCTATGTATGACATTGGAGACAAGTATAGCGAAAAATAAGCATATAAAATAAAGGTTTTAAGAGGTAGAAATGAACGCAGAAGAAAGATTGTTAGAATATGGTTATGAGGGCATTAAATATTTGACTGATTATAGTTATGATAATGCTCTTATTGGCGTTACTGAAGATGGTAGAGCGGTTTATGATTTTAATAAAATGGTAGAATGGCTAATGGACGAAGAAGGCTGGTCTGACACCGAAGCAATTGAATGGATTGAATGCAACACTTTAAGAGCGCTACCCTATTTTGGTGAAGGTGCTCCTGTTATTATGTATCCATTGCCAACAGAATAAATAATATAAATTTTTTGAAAAGTACTTGACAAAGATTTAATATTGTGATATAATATTAGCACAAAAGATTTATGTCTTTTCGATTACAAGTAATAAGGTTATATAAGAAGGTGTAATTAATGAGTGATGTGAGCAAGAATTATACGGTATACCACCTACACGATGATACAAGTAATTGTAACGGCTTTGCAGACTCGTGTTCTAAATTTGGCGAATACATTAAATTAGCCAAAAGTCAAAATATGAAAGCAATAGCATTTAGTAACCACGGTGGAATTTACGATTGGATAAAGAAAAAGCAAGAATGTGATAAGGCTGGTCTTAAATATATACACGGTGTTGAACTATATCTTTGTAACAAATTAACCGATGACGATAGAGGCAGTCACATTGGTTTATATGCAAAGAATTGGGAGGGCGTAAAAGAATTAAATAAACTCGTATCTATTTCTGGTGTTAAAGGTAAATTTGAGGATAAATCTGATAGACATATGTATTATAATCCTCGTATTTCATTAGAAGAACTTATGGGTACAAGTGACAACATTATTTTTACATCTGCTTGCTTGGCTTCTCCGTTAAATAAATGGGATACAACAGAAAGAAGAGAAGAATTTCAAACACTTATTAAGTGGATGATAAAAAACAAGCATAGGTGTTTTTTTGAAATTCAGTATCATAATTGTGAAAGTCAAATTTTATTTAACAAAAAACTTTATGCATATAGTAAGAAAACAGGCATACCTTTGATTGCGGGAACAGATACACACTCATCTAATGATTATAAAGCGGAATGTAGAAAAATTCTTCAGAAGTATAAAGATAGTTATTATGGCGAAGAAGATGAGTTTGATTTAACTTGGAAGACATATGAAGAACTCGTTGACTCTTTTAAAAAACAAAATGCATTACCAGAAGATGTAATTTTAGAAGCTATTGAAAATACTAATGTCTTGGCTGATATGATAGATGAGTTTACATTGGACAAAGCATTTAAGTATCCGACTTTGTATGGTGATAATGTCCGTGAACAATGGACGCAATTAATTTATTCTTGTTTTGAAGAAAAGCAAAATAATAATAAACTCAAGTTACCAAGTAAAATTAAGAGACAATGTGAAGAGTATTTTTCTCAGTATTCTGAAATACCCACAGATGAAACCGAAAGAAAAATTTATGACAATTATCAGATAGAATACGAATGGGCGAAAAGTAAAACAGATAAAGAAGTAATAGAACTATATAAAAGCAAAATAATAGAAGAGTTCAAAGTAATGTGTAAGCTCGGTATGGAAAGCTTTATGATGTTTATGTCAGAGCTTATCACTTGGGCAAACAACAATAACATTCCTTGTGGTACTGGTAGAGGTAGTGTTTGTGGTAGTATGATTGCATTTATTACTAATATTACTGATGTTGACCCAATCGTATGGAATACGGTATTTTCGCGGTTTTGTAATGAGGATAGAATTTCTCTTGGTGATATTGATGTGGACTTTGCTGGTGAAGACAGAGAAAAGGTGTATGAGTATATCATTCAAAGATTTACGCCCGAAAAAACAGCGTATATTGCAGCATTTTCTACATTAAAAGATAGGGGTTGTATTGATGCTCTGGCTGGTGGTTTAGGTTACAAAGACCTAGATAAAGTCATGGAAATCAAAGATAAATTTGACGAATATCTTGCAGACTATTCTAAGATTGTGCAAGCAGAAGTTGGTTTGGAAGAACTTGCAGAAAATGGTGAAATAGATAGTGCATCGGTTTCTTTTGATGACCATAGCATTTATTTGTCTCGTATAAATGACAATAGAATTAAAAAGAATCTTGAATCAATTAAAAAATCTTATGATAATCTGATTGGTCAAAACCAAGACTTATTCTATTATCTTGATGGTCTGAAAGGAACTATTGTTGCAAAAGGACAACATCCTAGTGGTATCATCGGTTCTCCTATTACTTTGGCTGACAATATTGGATTATATTATAGAGATGGCGACGAGAATTTGCCGATATCTACTTGTGCAATGAAATCTGTTGACTCACTAAACTATGTAAAATTTGATATCTTGGGGTTAAAAACAGTTGGTATTATTAAAGACGCTTGTAGATATGCTGGTATACCATATCCTAAATCTTATGATTTAAATTGGAACGACCATAAGGTTTGGAATAATATGATTGAAGCGCAACAGGGTGTCTTTCAGTTCGAAGGAGATTTTGCATTCTCATTGTTAAAAGATTTTAAACCTGCAACAATTAACCATATGTCAATGGTTAATGCAGCTTTGAGACCATCGGGTAAATCATATCGTGACAGAATGATTGCTGGGATTCGCAATGAAAATCCATCAGAAGAAATTGATAAATTGTTGGAAAGTAATAATGGATATCTGATTTTTCAAGAGGATACAATTAAATTTCTTACTGACATTTGTGATTTTACTGGTTCCGCCGCAGATACAACACGAAGAGCGATTGGTAAAAAAGATGAAAAGCTTTTAAAAGAGCAGTTGCCAAAAATTCTTGAAGGTTATTGCAATCATTCACCTAAAGAAAGAAGCGTTGCAGAAGAAGAAGCAAAACAATTTGTACAGATTGTACAAGACTCATCTGATTATCAGTTTGGTTATAATCATTCTACGGCATATTCAATGAACGGATATGAATGTGTCTGGTTGCGTACTTATTATCCTCTTGAGTTTATGGCTGCTTATTTAAACAGAGCTGAAAACAAAGAAGATATTAATTATGGTGTTGAGTTGGCGAATCAATACAATATAACTATTAATCCAATTAAATTTGGTAAATCATCTGCTGAATACACAATTGATAAAGAACATAATGCCATATATAAAGGCATAGAATCAATTAAGTTCTGTAATGCAATTATTGCAGAAGAATTATTGGAATTGTCAAAAGGAAAGAAGTACGATTCTTTTATTGATTTGCTTGATGATGTGCTAAATAATACTACGATTAATAATCGTCAATTGAAAATCTTAACAGGGTTAAATTTCTTCTCTGATTATGGCAAAAATAAATACTTGTTAAATGTTATTGATTTATATAATGGTATTGAAGAAAAAGACCCAATAACAAAAAAGAGTAAAAAATTATTACCATCTCTAAGAACCTGTAAGCAGATTAAAAAAGATAATCTAGAACAATATACCGAATACGGTTTATCAGAGTACTTATTACAAAAGTATTCCGAAAAGGAAACGGCAAAACAGTATAGCCAAATTGACAATGTAGGATTGTTAAAAGAACTGATTGATAGATTACCAAAAGAATCAATGTCAATTCAAGAATATGTTAAATTTGAAAAAGAGTATCTGCAATATGTTACTTACATAAATAAAGATGTTGCTGATTATTACTATATTGTTGTTGACTATAAGGCATTTAAGGATGAAACTAAACCACATGTAGTTTTAAGAAATATTAAAACAGGTGAAGAAATTAAAACAAGAATTAGAGATGGAAAGATTTATAGACAATCGCCGTTTGGTGAGTTCTCGGTTTTAAAAGTAAATACTTTTGTTTTGAAACCAAAGAAAAAACCGATTAATGGTGAGTGGGTAGAAACAGATGAACTTGAACAAGTTTTGGTTGAGTATGAGGTCATAAAGAAATGAGTGAGCAAAAATTATTTAAATTTAAAGGTGTAGTTATTAGGTGTACTTATAATACACCAGATTATAAGATATATGCTATCGAAGTCAATAAGAAGGACTATCCAGATGTTAAACAAAATAAATATGGCAATGTAAGTATTTTGGGAGAACTAAGTGACCTAACCCTCGGATGCGAATATGAAATCACAGCAGAAGAACAGGCTAATAAGTATGGCATTAGTTACCATGTGATTAATATTAAGCGTGATATACCTACAACTACAGAAGGCACATTTCTTTTCCTATCTGAAATCCTTACATACAATCAAGCTAAAGTGCTCGTAGAAAACTATCCGAACATCATTCAAAAAGTTAAAGACAATGATTTGGATGATATCGACCTTTCTAAACTTAAAGGCATTGGTGAAAAAACATTTGCAGTTATCAAGGATAAGATAGTCACGAACTTTTCATTAATGGACTTGGTAATTGAATTTAAGAATGTTTTGTCTATGAGTATTATTAAAAAGATTTATGATGAATATTCTTCGATTGACAAACTTAAAGAAAAGTTGAAGTCTCAACCTTATACTGCATTGACTCGTATTAGCAGGATTGGTTTTAAGACTGCCGACTCTATTATTCTTCAGTTACAGAAAGAAGATATAATCGACTTTGGATATGATGTAAAAACTTCAGCAGACCGTTGTTTGTCTTGTATGTTATACATATTGGAAGAAAACGAGAATGAAGGTCATACTTGTATGAACTTAGCAGACCTTAGACAACAATGTTTAAAACTTGTTCCTTCATGTGCCGACCACTTTGTTGATGTTATTAAAGATAATAATATTTACTACAATAAAGATGATATGACTGTTTCTCTTAGAAAAACATATGAAACCGAAAGGTGTATCGCAGATACAATTCTTACCAATGTTCATAATACAAATAATGTATGGGATTATGATGTTGAAAAATATAGAAAAGTTGGAGAGTTTGAATTATCTGACGAACAGATAAAAATTCTTGATGTGGTGTGTAAACATAACATTGCTATTCTCAATGGATTCGCTGGCTCTGGTAAGACTTATTCAACCAAAGGTATTATCAATATGTTGAAGGACAATAATAAATCTTTTAGATTATTTTCTCCCACAGGACGAGCAGCCAAAGTTTTGCATGAAAACACTAAAGAAGATGCTTCAACTATTCATAGAGGCTTAGGATATATTCCGCCTAATACTTGGACATATAATGAAGAACATAAGCTGTCTTGTGACATTGTAATTGTCGATGAGTTTTCAATGGTTGATATTTGGTTGTTTAAGAAATTGCTTGATGCAATTGATTTTAAATATACCAAGTTACTTATCATTGGAGATAACGCACAGCTGCCCTCTGTATCGTGTGGTAATCTGCTTCACGACTTTATGGAAGCAAACATAATTCCTACTGTTACTTTGAATAAAATTTTTAGATATTCAAGCGGCGGGTTAATGCGAGTAGCAACCGATACAAGATGTTGCAAAGAATATCTGACAAAAGATATGAAATCAAAGGCAACTACTTTTGGAGATAATCAAGATTATATGTTTATTGATTTATCGTCTGAATTAATTCCTAAAAATGTAGTTGCGTTGTATAAAAAATTGTTAGACAATGGTAATAGCATTGAAGATATTCAAGTATTAACTGCAAAGAATGTAGGCGATTGTGGCTCTGTGCAGCTTAACAATATGATACAAAGAGTTGCGAACCCCAATTATGGAAGTGAAATCAATATGAAAGTTGGAGATACAACTTATTATCAAGGAGACCTGATTCTTCAAACAGTAAATAATTATAACGCAGAATTAGTTAGTGATAAGAAATATGCGGATTGGGAATACGAAGACGAAGCTCAAACGGCTTTTGTGGCTAATGGAGAGACTGCGATTATTGAAGAAATCTATAATACTTATATAATTGCAAACTTTAATGGCATTCGTGTTAAGTATTACAGAAATGATATGAATATGGTAAAGCTTGGTTATGCGATAAGCATACATAAATCACAGGGCGGAGGTTTTAAAACAGTAATTTTATGTTCTCCGCAAAGTCATATCTTTATGCTGAATTCGAACCTTCTGTATGTTGGACTTACTAGAATGAAAGAAAAGCTGTATCATTTAGGTAGCTTGCAAAGCGTAAATCAAGCGGTAAAAAAGAAAGCGAATCTAATAAGACATACCTTTATGCAAAAATTTTTAAAAAATTTATAAAAAACTATTGACAATTGATAATAAGTAGTGTATAATATTATCATAACAATTTGCGGTCTCTAAAATTTTAGATAAATTTAAGAGACCGCAACAAATAAAGTTATATAAATATTAAGAAAGGATAATAAAAATTATGAGTGATAAGAGAACTCAGAAAAAGTCAGGCAAAAAAAACGACAAACGCAAGATTAAGTGTAGAAGTTGTCAATTCTATGATTATGAGACTGATTACTGCACAGAAAGAGATATTGAGAATTGCACAAGACAAACAAATGTCAACTTCTCTAAGTGCGAAGATTTTTTAATTCAAGATAGATTAGTAATGTTCTAAGGAGACAACAATGAAACCAATTGAAAAGGATTTAATGACTGGTATGATTTCAATATTAAATCAAGCAATTGAATCAAAGCAGAATGGAACACCAATTATGGAAGACAAATACATTGATATTAGACTCGCAGATTTAAAAGAATTTGAAGCCGAAACTGATGTTATGTTTATTAATTCTCCTAATTGCAAAATTGATTTGGAATCCATTGTTAACATTAAAGGAATTAGCAAAGATAGTCTTAAGGAATGTAGAGATGTTTCAGAGATAATTGAGTGTTCTAATCAAATAGGAATGATTGTGTATCCTGATATTGTTGGCACAGATATAATTGCCACATATATAGATGGTTATCTTATTAGTGTTCAGTCTAATTATGGTAATAGTAAAAAGATAGTTCAACACATCAATCTTCCTTATAAGATAAAAAAAGATGGCATTTACACTGTCAAGGGAAGGATTGCTCATATAAATAAGCCAATCTTTTATGTAAATGACATTCTTGAAGGTGGAAGTGGCAATCTAAAAGACGATTTAAACGAGGCAGAAAACTTGAATTTTGATGTGACACCGTTTTGGTTTGCAAATAATCTGAATCCAAAGAAATTAAAAGATACTATTGATTATGCAATCAACTATGTGTCTGATGATGGTTTTGAGTGCGATGGCATTATATTTAAATTCAGTGAAAAGAAATTCAATAATGTTTTGAATTTTGTCGGTTATTATTATAAATATTAAATACATAAATATATAAAGAGGTATGTAATCTATGGCTAAAATGGTAACAAAGAGAGATGGTAATATTGTACCATTTGACAAAGATAAAATTAAGATAGCAGTATTAAAGTCTTTTCTCGATGTAGACGGCGATGAAACTCCTTATGCGAGAGACAAGGCGAGGGATATTGCAAACTACATAGACAGTCTCGAAAAAGATTTAACAGTAGAAGAAATTCAAGATATTGTAGTGAATAAGCTGATGGCAAGCACCAGAAAAGATGTTGCTACAAACTATGTAGAATATAGATATAAAAGAAAATTAGTGAGAGAAAGCAATACAACGGATAAAAGTATCTTGGAATTACTTGAAGGCACCAATGATTATTGGAATAATGAAAATTCTAACAAAGATGCAAAAACTGTAACGGTTCAGAGAGACTACTTGGCTGGCATTACGAGTACAGATATAACTAGAAGGTTTTTACTCTCTGAAGATATTGTAAAAGCACACGATGAAGGGATTATTCATTTTCATGACGCTGATTATTTTGTTCAACATATTCATAATTGTGACTTAATCAATTTAGAGGATATGTTGCAGAATGGAACTGTAATTAACGGTAAGATGATTGAAAAGCCGCACAGATTTATTACTGCGTGTACAATCGCCACACAGATTATTACAGCAGTTGCTTCAAGTCAATATGGCGGAGTAACAATATCATTAACGCATTTGGCTCCGTTTGTAAGAGATAGTTTTAATAAACATTATAATAAATATAAATTGCGTGGTCATAGCAATGAAGACTGCCAAAAATATGCTAAAGAAGATGTTAAATCTGAAATTGCTGATGGTGTACAAACTTTCAATTATCAGATTAATTCAATGTCCACTACCAATGGTCAAGCGCCATTTTTATCTGTATTTATGTATCTTGGCGAAACAGAAGAATACAAGAACGAACTTGCATTAATCGTTGAAGAATTTCTAAATCAAAGAATTCTATCTATGAAAAACGAAGCAGGTGTATATGTAACTCAAGCCTTTCCCAAGTTGCTCTATGTATTAGAAGAAGATAATATTCGTGAAGATGGTAAATATTATTATCTCACCGAACTTGCCGCCAAGTGTACGGCTAAGAGAATGGTTCCAGACTATATCTCTGAGAAGAAAATGTTAGAGTATAAGATTGATAAGAATGGTAACGGCAATGTCTATCCTTGCATGGGATGTAGAAGCTTCCTTACACCATACCTAGATGACAATAGCAAACCTAAATATTATGGCAGATTTAATCAAGGTGTAGTGACAATTAATTTGCCCGATATTGCCCTTTCTTCTAATGGGAACTTTAATAAGTTTTGGGAAATTTTTGAAGAAAGAATGGAGCTGTGTCATAGAGCATTGCAGCATCGACACGAAAGATTGACTGGAACAATGTCTGATGCGGCACCCATTCTCTGGCAGCACGGAGCATTAGCAAGGTTAAATAAGGGTGAAAAAATTGATGAACTTCTTCATAATGGATATTCTACCATTTCTCTTGGTTATGCTGGCTTATATGAGTGCGTTAAATATATGACCAAACAAAGCCATAGCGACGAAGGTATTGGTGAGAAATTTGGCTTAGAAATAATGCAAGCACTTAATAATAAGTGTGCTCAGTGGAAAGAGTTAGAAAAAATTGATTATAGTCCTTATGGAACACCAATGGAGTCTGGTACATATAAATTTGCCAAGTCATTGAAAAAAAGATTTGGTGACGATATATTTGTAAAATTGGACGGAGAAGACAGAAATTATATTACAAATTCATATCATATTCCTGTGTTTGAACAAATTGACCCATTTGAGAAATTGGCAATAGAAAGCAAATTTCAAAAACTTAGTGGTGGTGGCGCAATTTCGTATATTGAGACAGCTAATATGACAAACAATACTTCTGCCGTTATGGAAGTACTTAAATTTATTTATGACAATATTATGTATGCCGAATTAAACACTAAGAGCGATTATTGTCAGACTTGTGGATATGACGGAGAAATAAAAATTGTCGATGAAAATGGTGAACTTATTTGGGAATGCCCTCAATGCTATAACAGAGATAAATCTAAGATGAATGTTGCAAGACGCACTTGTGGCTATATTGGGACTAATTATTGGAATCAGGGTCGGACTGATGAAATTGCCCATAGATTTGTACATTTAGACGACCATATAGAAGAGGGCTTATAAAGTATGAGATACGCTCAGATTCGAAATATGGATATATCAAATGGCGAAAATATTGGTGTATCATTATTTGTACAAGGCTGTCGATTTCGATGTAAAAATTGTTTTAATCCAGAAACTTGGGATTTTAATGATGGGAAAGAATGGACTGAAGAAGTCGAAAATAAATTCTTTGAATTAATAGATAGACCATATATTCAAAGAGTATCAATCCTTGGTGGTGAACCGCTTGCTAATGAGAATGCGTCTACCGTTCTTGATTTAATTAAGAAAATTAAAAGCAAACATCCTGAAAAAAGTATATGGTTATATACTGGCTATACTTTTGAAGAGCTTTGCGAAATGTATTGTAACGAACAAACATATAATTATCTTTCTGACAATGCTAACAGGCATATTATCTTTTCAAATTTGCAATATGTAGATGTTATTGTTGATGGTAGATATGTAGACAAATTAAGAGATTTGACATTGAAGTTTCGTGGCAGTAGCAATCAAAGGGTTATCGACATTAAGAAAACTTTAAAAGAAAATCAAATAATTTTATATAATAACTAAAGTTATATAGGAGAGAAAAGTAAATGAAAGAAATAGTAGATATTAAATTTGCAAAGGTACATCCGAATGCAATTATTCCTTCTAAGAGAGATGAGGATATGGGGTTTGATATTTATGCTTGTTTTGATGAAGATTATATAGTAATTAATCCTCACGAAACAAAGCTAATACCTACTGGCATTGCAAGTGCTTGTAGTTCTGGCTATGGCTTTTTGTTAAGGGAGAGAGGTTCAACTGGTTCTAAGGGTATTGCTCTTAGAGCTGGTGTAATTGACAGCGGTTATCGTAATGAATGGTTTGTTGGGTTAACAAATACGACAGATAATATACTGTATATTTCAAAACTCAACAAAGAAGAACATGGTGTATACAGCCTTGTTTATCCATACTCTAAAGCAATCGCCCAAGCACTTATCGTTCCTGTACCCAAGACAGAGGTTAAGGAAATTTCTTATGAAGAATTAAAAGCAATCGAGTCAGAGCGTGGCATGGGTGCGTTGGGCAGCTCAAATAAGTAAGATTATAAAATTCCAATTTTAAGCTGTTAGAATTTCTATATACCAATTCTAATGTGTCACAAACCATATACAATTTTTGTGACAAATTTCGTCGAAAATTCTATATATTTTTTACGACGAAAAATTTTTCAAAAAATTCCAAAAACCTATTGACAAATAAATATTATTGTGATATAATAATTATGGTCAAGAGCGATATGGAGTTTTTAATAAATTATATAACAAATAAATTTATATAAAATATAAACAATATAAAATGAGAGGAGTAATTACAATGATTAATACAACTCGTTTAAGATGTTTTGTTGGTTTGTTGGCTTTTTTCCTACCTTGGATTGTGGCGCTGATATTGAGACAAATTCCTTCGTCAATATCTGAGACATACTACACACACGCAGGGGCGGTGTTCATGATAATTCTAGGAGCGGCTTCTGTTTTGCTTATGTTTTATGATGGATATGACAAGACTGATGATATTCTCAATACAACGGCAGGAATTTTTGGCTTGTTGATTTGCTTGTTCCCGTGTTGGACTAGAGCAGAAAAGGTTGGAACATTTCAAGTGTCAGCAGATGTAAGTTCTACAATACATAATATATCTGCAATATGTTTCTTCGCTATACTTGCATTTGTATCTTTGTTTCAGTTTACAAAAAGTTTTACAAAACATAAAGAAAATATGCCAAAAAAGAAGAGAGCAAGAAATGTAATTTATCGAATCTGCGGAGTTGGTATGATTGGCGCATTTGCTTTGATGCTTCTTCCTTATTTTCGTATTCAAATCTGGCTTGTTGAAACAATTGCATTGTCTTTCTTTGGTATATCGTGGTTGACAAAGGCAAATCATTATAAATGGCTTTTTGCTGACGATAAGCAATAACATATAAACTTATATTTATTAAATGATAGAAACATTGTGAAATTCAACCTTGTTTTTTGATGTAAATTATTTGAAAGTTATTACAAAAAACAAACCGTTATAGGCGGTTTAATTAAATGGAAGGTTATCGAAGCGGTCATAACGAGGCGGTCTTGAAAACCGTTTGGGTGTCAAAGCCTACATGGGTTCGAATCCCATACCTTCCGCCATAATGTAAATACTGATGATAACAAGGGGATTGATATGAAAAAATGTGCGGTTTGCGGTGAAATAAAGGACGAAAGCGAATTCTTTATTCGACATCAAAACAAAGATGGGTCTGTTAATTTAAGAAGCGAGTGCAAGTCTTGTCATTCTAACAACGAAATGGAGCGTTATTATCAAAAACAGGCATTTATTGATGGTAAAAAAACACCATGCACAAAATGTGGAGAAAGTAGAATTAGATGCATATCATTTCATCACATCAACCCAACAGAAAAAGAATTTACAATTGGTAAACTTATGAAAAGTAATTTTAATGTAATTGAACAAGAGATTAGCAAGTGTATTTGCCTTTGTTTAAATTGTCATCATGAGTTTCATTATTTAAACAATATTTGCGATATTACCTTAAGTGAATATCTCAAAAATTAAAAACAGTTGACCTCATTATTTGAGGTCAAACATTGGGGTGTCGCCAAGCGGCTTAAGGCATCGGTCTTTGACGCCGACATTCGTGTGTCCGAATCACACCACCCCAGCCATATCGGAATGTAGCCTATCGGTCAAGGCACTAGTTTTGGGAACTAGATGCAGGGTGTTCGACTCACCTCATTCCGACCATCATAAAATATAAAAAACAATAAATAAAAAGAGAGGTACAAACAAATGATTAACGAAAATAAAATTGCAAGAATTGATTTAAGAATTAAACTCCTTAAGTCTCGTGGTGAGACAATGAATATGCGTATCATTAATAAACTTGAACGCAAGAAGAGAATGCTTTTGTTGTTGACGAAGTGATACTTATTTGGTTTTGGCGATTACCAAAATTACATAAAAAATCGCCAACCATATGAGCGTGTCGTACAGTGGCGAGTACAATAGACTTTTAATCTATCAGCTTAGGCTCATCGGAGGTTCGAGTCCTCTCACGCTCACCAATGCTCGGTTAGTCAAGCGGCTAAGACACCGCCCTTTCACGGCGGTAACACGGGTTCGATTCCCGTACCGAGTACCATATGTGCCATTAGCTCAATTGGTTAGAGCCACCAGCTCATAACTGGTAGGTCGTAGGTTCGATTCCTACATGGCGCACCACTAAAAAAATCAGAGGTATAAAATATGGACAATAGAATTTACCCAGTAGGCATATTCATCTGCCCAATTTGTAATAAAGAATTTAAGGCAAATGATGACACAAGATATCTTGTTAAAGATGAATATACTTGTAGTTGGAAATGTTTCTTAAAAGAAGTAAAAAGAATAGAAGAGGAAAAAGCAGAAAGGAAGAAGAGCAAGGCAATCAGTACAAATAAAAAGTAGATACATTTATTTATATTGATTGTGTATGCTTCATATTGAATATGTTTAATTTTAGTTTTGGTTTTGATATTTATGAGGCTGTTTTTGAAATTTATATTGAAAACACAATGGTAAAAAAACAAACGATGCAAGCGCCAAAAGAGATATTGATTGCTAATTTTATGCAGACCGCCAAACAGATTAAGAACGATAAGAAACCAATGAAAATCAAAATGATTGTGCCAAATGTTATATGGGATGATTTTGATAATAAAGAAAAAGTATTATATAACGAAGCTATTGCAAGCAATAGTTCAATGATTGAATGGGAAGAAAGTGCAAAGGAGAATGCATAAAATGACAGATGAATACTTAATAGAAAGAGGATATAAAAAATATCCTCCAGTTACAGCATTTTATGATAAATATATCGTTGCAATGTTTCAAAAAAGATTTGATGACAATTTTGGCAAAAAATATTTTATTAATGTTTTAAAATGGTCTCACGATTTTATTCCAGCAGAGAGAAGGGATGAATGGTGGGAGCCATTTAGTTATGAATATGAAGTGTCAATGACAATGTTCGAAGACGATAAAGGAATTGATTTGAAGTTCCATTCATCTTGGGCTGTAGAAGAGGTCGAAAATTTTGTCGAAGACTTTTTTAAAAAAATGAAACCTAATTATTACGAAGATTGGGATGGGAATAGAGGGGTTGTGTGCCAATGAAAAGAGTGGAGAATGAATGCGTTGGATGCAAAGAGCTGGGCTTATATTGTTTAGGCAATAGTTGTCCAAATATAAATGTAGCTAGATTTTATTGCGATGAATGTGGCGAAGAGGGTATTTTATATCATTATTATGATAAAGAGTTATGTGAAAACTGTCTTATAAAGGAGTTTGATATTGTTGATGGCAGCGATTATTACTAACAAAATTAAACGCAGTCATTTAGAAGAAAATAAATTACTGAATATAATTAAAAAAGAAATAAAAAAGAAAAATAAATTACAATCAAAACTCAATAAACAAAATTTAATTGTATCGAATTTAATTGTTGAATATAATCAACGATACTCTTACTAATTAAAGGTGTATTATTTATGATTGGATATGTATTTCTGGCAATAATCAAAATTTTAGATAATATTATTCTTACATTTAAATCAATTGCAACATATAAAGAGAAAAAAATTTTATCATCTATATTAGTTATTATTTCTCAATTAATTTTTTATTTAGTTATCGACCAAGTAATTGAAGATAATACAATATTAGCTATTGTTATAGTTGCGATATCGTCTGGAATTGGTAATCTATTAGCATTCACTATAAGTGACAAATTCAAGAAAGCCGCAAAATGGTCATTTATTATCACATCATCGAATTTAAATGACATTCAAAATTTATGTAACTATCTAGCAGAACATAAAATTAAATACATAGCATCAGACGGTTACACCAGAAAAGGCGAGCACACAATTAATGTTATGGCTTTTAGTAAAAGTAAGGATGATAGCAGGTTGATTGAGAAATTTCTTGAAAACACAGAGTCAAAATTTTTGAAAGAAATTATTTAATAAAGTTATATAAGGAAGGTAAAAGAAATGGAAATTGATATCTTTAAGCACGAAGACAATTGGCAAGATGTTAAGGATTCCACTATGAATACAATAGGTAAGACCACAGGTGTATATCCAACATCAGAATGGAAAAGAAAATTAATCTTAGCAGAACATTCGCCCATAAGAAGACTCAAATTTTATTGGCGTTGGAAAGATATTAAGTCTTGGGTTAGCGTCCATTTTGTAAGACATAAGATTGGTATTGAACACTGGGTAAAAACTCAAAGAACAGATAGAACTGGAGTTAATAGAGATGAATTACCGCAGGGTACAACTTTAAACCATTCGTGTGAAGCGGATGCTCAAGCATTGATTAATATCAGTAGAAAAAGGCTTTGCGCTTGTGCAAGTCCAGAGACTAGAATGGCTTGGCAAAAGGTGAAAGATAAGATTGCACAAACTGAGCCTGAACTTGCAAGTTGTATGGTAAAAGAATGCATCTATAGAGGATTTTGTCCTGAGATGTTTCCTTGTGGATATAGCAAAACAGAAGCGTTTAAAAGAGAATTAAAAGAGTATAGAGGAGAGAACAACTAATGAACAGAGTACAAAGACATAAAGAGATATGCCAAGAGTTGAATGATGTATATGCAAAGAAGAATCACGATTACGGCAACTCTTTTGGTGATACATTCGATAAACTTGGCATTATTTCCGCTGTAACAAGAATTTCAGATAAGTATAATAGATTGATTTCACTGTGTACTAAGCCAGAAGAAGAACGAAAAGTTAAAGATGAATCAATTACAGATACATTATTAGATATGGCTAATTATTGTATTATGACAATTATTGAGATGCACAAAGACGATAATAAATAAGGTTATAAAACTGAGATTTTAAGAGGTGAAAATTATGAACGAAAATGTAAACAATGTGAATGAGAGCGCAAATAATAAAAGTGTTAATATTAATATTAAGCTGATGCTTATTATTGTAGGAATTGTTTTTGCAGTATCACTCTTTGCTGTATTTGCCTTAAATAGTGTTCCTAACAAAGCTATCTCTTACGAAGAGCAAATTACTACAGCACAGTCTGAAATCAAAATTCAAGAAAAGCGTAGAGCAGACCTGATTCCAAATCTTGTTAATTGTGTAAGAGAATATGATAAGCACGAATATGAAACTTTGATGGCTGTTGTTGAAGCAAGAGGAACAAATTCTGATTCTTCTGTACAGGAAATTCAGACAATGATTAATGCTGTTGCAGAGCAGTATCCTGCCTTGAAGAGCAACGAGAATTACAAGGAGCTTATGAATGAACTGTCCACTACCGAAAATAAGATTTCACAAGTAAGAAGTAACTATAACGAATGGGTAACTAAGTATAATTCATATACCAAGAAGTTTCCCAACAAACAGATTCTGGGCATGTTGGGATATGAAGTAACAGAATATAAGAAGTTGGCATTCGATGTTTCGAGCGACGCTCCTACAGATTTGTTTAATTAAATTAAATATGGATGATTTTAAGATTACAAAAAGAGAAATATTGGTTAGCGTCATAATTATTGCAATTATGTTGCTGCTTGGAATTGTTATTCACGAAAGCATAAATGATAAACTAATGCTTAAGTATCAAAAGTACAATACAGCATTACAAATTGAAAACGACGCTGAGTTGTTTGCTTATGGTATGAAAACAAATATTGGCAACGCATTTGTTTATGGAGATTTAAAAGCGGTTGATACCGTAACTTATCCTGAAATTGATGGTGAATATTTATATGTTGAAAAAGTAAAGGAAAAATATACAAAACATACGAGAACCGTAACCAAGACCAGAACTGTAAACGGCAAAACAGAAACATATACAGAAACAGAAACATATTGGACTTGGGATAAAGTTGGGAGCGAAAGCAAAAAGTGTAAAGAAATATCGTTTTGTGGTGTTGTGTTTAATAGCAATAAAATTAACTTACCAAGCGCTAATTATATTGACACAATAAAAGAATCAAGCCATATAAGATATAAATATTATGGAACTGATACGGAATTTACAGGAACCATTTTTACAGAATTAAAAGACAACACAATACCAGACAACACAGCTTTTTATGATGATGATACTATTGAAGATGTTATGAAAAATTTTAAATCTAATTGGCAATTGGTTTTATTTTGGGTTGTATGGATTTTACTCACTGGCGGACTTGTAGTTGGCTTTTATTATATAGATAATCAATGGCTTGAAGATAAGAGGTATGTATGAATAAAAAATTTTCAATTACAAAAACAATAGATTTAAATAAACTCAACAATGAAATTGATGAATATATAATGAAAACTGGCGAAACAGCGCTATCAATTTCTATGAATATAGATACTATGCACGCAATTGACAGCGCTTATCCTGTCACAGTTGTAAAAAAACCTATGACAAACAACGATGGCAAAATTGGATATTGGGAGGGTCATAAATTATTTATTGATAACGACTTGGAATTTGGTGAAGTTGAAATCAATCAAGGTTGCAAACACAAATGGAACATAGTAGGTTCTGTATCTGGTACTAAGGCAAGATATGAAGTGTTTGTTTGTTCTAAATGTGGCGCACAACAAACAATGAGAACATCTTTGAACAAAGAAAAGAATGGCTATACAGTTAGCGTATTAGACTTGGATGCAGACTGAGGTAGACAATGAATTTATTAGAACATTACATAAAAGAAGTTTTGGAAATCGAAGATGTAACCAATAAATACATCGAGATTTTTAATATCATCAAAGAGCCAATATACAAGGTAAAAATGATTATCAATTGTTATGGAAACAAAGAAATCGTAGAGGTTGTGTGGTCAAAAAGACAATTAGAATTCCACATTCAGAAAGGTTATTATATGGCGTAATGAAACTGTCAAATAAAGAACGAGAATACAGATATAAGATTATAGCTGAAAATCACTTTAAAAAAGATGAGCAAAGATACCTTGATTTTTGGGTTGCAGAAAATAGAACACATTCTATCAATCTTACATACAAATATATTTATTTTAACTATGGTTTATTGCATAGATTTTTAATTAAATATAATTTTAGTAAATTGGGCAAAGCCATCAAAGAAGTTGGATATGCCGCAAAGGAAATGGGGAATACTCTTTCAAACGCCATAAATGTTTTCAATGAATTTGGCAACACAATAAAAAAATAATTTTCTAACATTAAAAGGAAAGACAAAAGACAGATGAAAGAAAGAATTGAAAAGGCATTAAGCATTGCATGGTCGTATGGTCAAATTGATGGTGGTCATCATAGATTATGGGTAATAGACCAAATGGTAAGAGCTTTGTTTGAAAATGAAGATGAGTATAAAAGCTGGGTAAAGGCATATGAAACGCCAGACGGTGAAGATTATTGGGAATGGAATACAGGCATTGCGCCATAATAAAAAATTTTGAATAAGAGGTAATGACATGAACAACGAAACAATTAAGAAGTTTAATATTACAATTAAGCTGAGAGGCGACAATGTTTACGACCTTTATATGGACGACACATGGATTGCTTCTCGTGGCAGTTGTGAAAACATTTTAGACGAAGTAAGAAACGAAATTAAAAAATCTTTGTATGAAAATTAAATCATTGGGCAAACTAATATCAGACATTTACTTCTGCTGCTAATTACTCCGTTTGCCAATGTCGTAAAAAATAGCCTTAGAGCGAAAATTCTCTAAGGCTATTTCCATTTTATTTAGTTTTATCTTTATTAAATCCTCTTGTAATCAATTCAATAAAGCGACCAGCGTTTTCATCTGTTCCAGCAATCTCAACCTCAATACCTTGTTTCTTAAACTCATTTATCTTTTTATAATATTCCTCTGTGTTTCTAGAAATCCTTGAAGCATTAATTACTATTAACACATCGCAATCTTTAACTTCTTCAAGGTCTTTTACAGTATCAACGACCTCATAACCTCTTTCAAGCGCATGAATCATACAAAATAAATTTTGCTCTGCTTCAGCTTCGCCTCTAACATAAATCATCGCTCTTTTCGTCTTTACCATGATGTCCAACTCCTACTCAAGTGTCTTAATAAATTCCGCATATTCTCGAATTGTCATTGTTTGATATAGATGTTGATAATGAATAAATTTATCAATATCATAACCCTTTTGAAAAAGCGTATCTCTAATATTCTCTAATCCTTTTTTGATTTCGTCTAAGTCATACAAATCATATTCTGACGCCTTTTCATATTCCTTTTCCAAGGTTACATACATTTGAGCAAGTCCAAACAATTCTTTGTCGCTCTTCATTTTTCTCACTTCCTATGCAGTGTTGTAAGGCGGGGCATAAACTACAGCCCCAACCCCTACAGTATATTCTATAAAGCTATAAATCGCCATAGACATTATAGAATAACTTTGTTTATACTCGTTTGATTTTTGCGTAATAACTCCACTGCGGCTGTCCTTGTGAGAGCTTATCACCAAACTTTTCAAAAGTCGGAGAGACAAAGAGGTGAATCTTTATCTCTTCGTTGTCAATTACTATCTTCTCAACAAAGTTGTTAAAGATAGTTTGTAAAATCTCATCATCTGTTGTATCGGATATATCCATCATCTTATTAAGATAGTCAACAATCATAGCGTGAGATATAGTCATTTTAGTCTGTTGCTCAATGGCATATATTTGAACCTCAAGCTCTTTAGCTCTTTCTCCAAGAGGCTTCATTTCCTCAACAAGATAATCATCGCTGACTAATTTAAGAGATTTCAATCTTAACAATTCAGATATTTGAGATTTTACTGTTGTCAATTCTTTCTTAAACTCTTTAAGCTTATTCTTTTGAGCATCAGGATTTTCGCCCAACTTAATAACAATCTCATTGGCAATTTGATAGATAGCCCTTTCATTTAAGATATACTTCTTTATCTCATCTAAAACGGCTTTTTCCAAAAAGTCTTTTCTTACCCTCTTACAAGAGCAAGTATGATAAGTCTTGCTTGTCGAACATACATAATACTTATAATCATACTTTTTACCTCGTTGTACACTTGCGCTTCTTATGCCAAAGAAGTGGGCGCCACATCTGCCACAAACAATTTTTCCTGTCAAAGAATACAAATCTTTCCGTTTACGAGGTCTCACATAGTTTCTGTTTTTATGCCTCTGTTGTACTCTTTCCCATAACATCTTGTCAATGATAGGTGGGATAATATCATTGACAACGATAGGCTCATGACCTTGTGCATTATATCGTAACACACCGATATAGAAATCATTCCTTAACATTCTCGCAATTGTTTGTATACTAAATGGTTTTCCAGACCTTGCAGCAGCACCGATACTCTTTGTATAGTCTTGCAAGTATTTAAGAGAGTAATTGTCTGCATACAACTCAAAAAGTTTTTTGACAACTTCTTTCTCAAACTCATCAGGAACATATCTCTTTCTTGTCTTTTTACCGTGTTGTACAGATTCCAATTTATAACCATAAGGAACTGTTCCACCAGCAAAGAAACCTTCGGAAACCATTTCACGCATAGCACTTTTAACATGGTCGCTGATTACAGCACTTTGGTATTCGTCAATGTTTGCCATTACGCCAATCATTAATTGACCAGAAGAAGTCTCATCATCTACTTGTTGTGTAACAGAAATAAGTTTTACACCGTGTTTTTTAAATAGTTTGCGATATTTGTGACTCTCATAAGCATTCCTAAAAATCCTCGAAAACTTATAAACAACAATCACATCTATCAAACCATTTTTAACATCGTGTACCAATTCATGAAAGGCATCACGACCAGCAACTTTTGTTCCTGTTACGGCTTGGTCAATATAAGTCTTGTGTAACTCCATGCCGTGTTTATTCATATAGTCGGTACATTCAGATAATTGGTATTCTATTGAAAACCCATCGTCCTGATTGGAATCTGAATACCTTCCATATATTCCTATTCTTAAACCCAATGTTAACCCATCTGCTCTTGGACTCATACAATCACTCCACTTAAAATGTCTTTTTTATGGTGTTGCAACTTTAGACTTAAACGCACCACCTCTTTTCTTATAACCTTTTTAGTTGTATCCATATGAATACACCACCTCCTTAATCTAATACTAACATAATAATCAGAATAAGGGAAATAAAATGATTATATTTACCTATGTCATATTGACCATCAACAAATAAATTTATATAATAAAATGTGTTGAGAGTGGGGAAGGGGAGAGGTAGGGGAGAGGTTTAATTTAGAATGATGCCTAATTAATAAGGTTATATATTAAAAAGAGGAGAAAGCGCATGAGAGAAGAGCGAAAAACAATAGTCAAACTTTTAGAAGCAGAGCAAACAAATACATATAAAATATTAGCAGAATTTTTAGCAAGAAAATTCAATGAAAGAGGATTTGACAAACAAGAACAAAAATGATTTAATACATTTGTAACAAATCAAGGAGCTGCTGTGCTGTACAAACCCTACAATCTAAATGTCGTAAAAAAAAGAGATGTCCATATAAAAAGACATCTCTTTTTTAATTTATGTTTTATACACCAATAACTTGACGAAGAACAAATTTATTACTTCCCAATGTCAAACCATTAGATTCACCAGCATAACTATTATTCTTATTGCCAACAATAGAATCATTGTTAACATAAACATATTTGAAGCCTAAAGCGCTAGTACCAGTAGTATTGGCGTATCCAGTTAAGAAACACGAAACACCACAGCCAGCAAATGAAGTTATATGCTCTTTTGGAACAAAAATATAATTAAAACCAGCATTTTCGGCTGCTCCATTAGAATAAAGAGACCAAACCAATACAATGCCATTTGGTTGTGCCGAAACTGTTTCTGATAATGTAATTTTATGGGTATCTGTCATATAGTAACCGCCAGACCACAATACTTTATTAACTCCATATTGTCTTGCAGTCAACCCAGCAGTAGGACTGGTAATAGCAATACCATTCTTTGAACGAATATTAACATTATTTCCATCATAATACGATGCACCTTCGTTGTTGTTATATCCACCATAACCAAATACAGCTTGGTTACTAGCATTAAGCTGAATAAGAGAGCGAGTTGCGCCGTCTGTGTTTTTCCCATATAAAATCTTTGCGTTATCTAAAAATATGTTTTGATTAACATTTAAATCGCCGTCAATTGTTGTATCTTTAAGTTGTGCCATAGTCTATCACCATTTTTACCTTTCAATTATTTCTACAAAATTAACATTATCGCTTCCTAAGTCGATAGTTGTTCCTTCTATAAATTCAACCCCGTGAACACTTCCATCATTGCCAAATCCCAAGAAATCATCTGTTTCAATAAATGTTCTTGCTTTACACTTACCATTTGTATAAACCAAAATGTCTGTTAATTCCCACTTAGCATACAGGGTGACAGTTCCACCATTTTTTTCGTTATCATATGATTCGCCAGCATAATAAATCTTACCGCTTCCATTAGAATTAGTTGACCAACCATTACATATATAATGATTTCGTGTAGGAACAGTTTCAGAAAGAGTTGCATCAATTCCTCCTGTTTTTGTAAAACTAGAAGGAACACTGCCAGAGCCACCATTTATATTAAAGTTAACGGTATGTGTCCAAGGTGTCCATATCGCATACAAAGTTAAATCAGCATCTGTGGAATATGAGGCTCCAGAATTGTAATTTGTTCCAGTTCCATCACTTTTTGTGTTCCATTTAGAGAATGTAAAGCCATTCCTTGTTGGTACAACAGTGCTTAGTGTAATTGCAGTTCCTTTTGTTTTTACTTGTGAATTAACTTTTGGGCTATTATCGTCTATGTCACCTGTCTCATATGAAATGTCATAAGTCATAACAGTTGTTGCGACAGCCCAAACCGCATATAAAGTAGCGGAAGCATTTGCCGTATATGTAGCCCCCGCTTTATAAGCAACCGTAGTAGAAGAAGAGTTTGTAGCCCAACCTTTAAATGTATAAGAAACAGTTGAACCATTCTCGTCAACATAAGAATCTCTTGTAGGTTTTGCGGTTGAGAGTGTTAAGTTAACACCATATGTTTTGGTTTGATTGCTTGGCGCTCCTGTACCACCATTAGCATTATATGAAATAGCATATGTATTTTTTTGCCATACTGCATACAAAGTTATAGCAGAGTTAGCAGTATAATTTGCACCAGATGTATAGGCTACACTTCCACTAGAACTTGTTGCCCATCCCTTAAATGTATGTCCAGTACGAGTAGGTTTTGTAGTTGACAGTTTTAATGTTTTACCATAATATTTTGTTTGTGCACTGGGTGCTCCACTACCACCGTTGGCATTATAAGAAACCTTATAAGATGCCAATGCAGGTACAGTAAATGATGTACTCGCATATGTTATACCACCAACCCTTTCAACGGTTGCTAATTTAGCAGATAAGTATATTGTAGATGCCGATGTACCAAGAGTGTAAGTGTGGCTATCGCTCCAAATTTTAACTTGGTTAGAAGTACTCCAACCGCTACCAGAATCTACGGTTGTGCTAATAGACACATTGCCACGACTAGTTGTGGCGGTGCCAGATGTTAATTTGCGGTCATAATAGAGTGTGTTATATTGGTCTGAAACGCTATATTTCGACCAAAACCAAACTCCAATATCGGCTTTTCTTGTTGTTGCAGTATCAGTAAAAGTTATAGAAATACCAATTCTTCCATAACCACCAACAATACTGCCCCATACAGTATTACTAGGCGCTGCCATAATCTATCACCTCACTTATTATGCCTTAAATGAAATTTTTAAGGCATTCTCTGTTGAGTCATAAGTTAAGATTGTGTTGCCTATAGTAAAGGAGTTAGCAGCAACATCTCCCGTAAAAGCTCCATCGCCAGTCATTGTCATGGTACCACTACCAGTAGGGTCGTTCTTTGTCATATATGTTTCTTTATTATGCGTGTTTACAGCCGCCAAAGATTCGACTGTAACAATTTTATCTTTTACTTCAGCCATAATTCATTTCCACCTTTCTTAAATGCCTAAATAATTTTCAACTTCTGCGAGAGTAGCCAATTCCATTGCATTAAGTTTTGTTTTATCTGTTGAACTCATTAAACCATTGGCAGATGTAGTAGCCACTGAATATGTCGTGTTATTGTCTTGTTGTGTGAATGTACCAGTTGTTCCATCCATACAAGTGTATGTGAATGTAGTACCATTGCGAGTAATACCTTTAATAGCTTTTGCATCATAATACGATGGCTTACTTGTGACACCACTCCAAGCCACATTTGTTGCAGTAGTTGCAGAATTGGATACATTACGCAACGAACTTGTTGCAGCAGCAGTAATTGTTTCGACATAGGCTTGGTTACTATATAATGTTATTTTGCTTTGATTATAGCAATTTACATTTGTAATCGACATTGTATCCCAGTTGGCTATTGGTTTATAATATAAATCGTATATGCCATTAGATACTTTTACTGCGCTAACGCAATTAGCATAATCTATATTGGTCAAAGATTTCCAATACATAGTTATACTTGTTGTTTCTATAGTGCTACCAGTTCTAAAATAATACGCTAATTCGCCAAACACACTTGATGTTTCCGTAGGGCAAAATTCTAATGTTCCAGAACAATCCGTATAAGAACCAGAAGAAACATCAATTCTTGCAAATTTAGTATATTGGTTTGTATAAGAGCTGGCACTGCTTTTTGTTGCAGCTCTACCAGCAATCGCATCTAAAGTTATGTCGGAGGTTCCGTTAAAAGAAGCCTTTCCTATATTTCTTGCAGTTTGTAATTTTGTAGCAGTTGCAGAATTGCCAGTACAACTTGCAGAACTTCCACTCGTATTTAAGTCAAGAGAAGTACACGCTACGGGTTTGCCGCCGCTAAAATAAACTGGCGTATTAGAATCGCCAGCCGTACTCGTATCCAACTTCACCGCACTCGTAGCAGAGCCACCAACACTAGAGGAACCTGCATAAGAATGTGTATGAGAAGTAGGGGATTTTCCATCTAATTGAGTTTGTACATTTGAAGTAACGCCATCTAAATAACCAAGTTCTGTACTTGTTACAGCCGAAACCGCAACCTTGCCAGAACTATCCGACACCAAGGCTCTGCTTGAAGTCAGATTTGCGCTGGCAATAGTAGAAGCACCACCAGTAATTGTTGCTTGTTTTGCGTCTAATGAACTCTGTAAGTTATCTATATTGGCAATTGTATGGTTGTGAGAATCGTCATTAACCGTAATGACACCGCTTGAAATTGTAACATCGCCTCCGCTTTTAACCAATCCCAAAGCAGAGCCAGCGGCACTATATGTTGTATTATTATCAGTAGAAGAAATAATTATATTTCCACTTGTATCAGTTGTAACA
>JAEIGA010003165.1_pt1 | contig 25890 bp, 14 predicted proteins | sample 9270691 | NCBI WGS metagenome assembly JAEIGA01 (sample SAMN17057246, study PRJNA624740) | gut metagenome | biome: biome; isolation source: fecal sample | host: Bos grunniens | place: China: Xizang | collected 2019
AATAATAAATCATGACTCATTATTATCACCTTTAGGTTTAGTAAAGTCGTTTAAAGTACGTTTTAGTTCTAATATATCTTCAGAGTAATCTTTATCTAAGTGTAATCTATCATCTACTACATATGCATCAAGTAAATTTCCGAATAAAGCAAAACGAGCTGGTCTTCTTATTAGAACATACTTTTCTAAAGTTGGTTCCCAGGCTTTTACTAGTATAGTTGAATTAACTGTTAACCCGCCCATTATCGTATTCATATTAGAAACAAGGTTTGAAAATTCTATTAATTGAGTATTAAGCTTATGTCTGTTAATTATAATATCGCTAGCAGTTAATTCTTTTTGAACAGTTGTTGTAGAAGAATGCATAGATATCTCTGTTGCCTTCCCACTATTTTTATCGCATTTATATTGCGCATATAATCCAGAGTTTAAAACAACAGTTCCTGTTCCTTTTGTAACTACTGTGGCCTTTGATTCAGGATTTATAAATCCTTTATCATCGCCCTTGTTTACAGTAGAGGCTGCTTTTGCAGCCTCATTGAATAAATTTTGGTTATCAATATTAGTTCTTTTTGCCATTTATAACTCCTCCTAGTAACATGCAAATCCTCCGCCACTGCCTGTGTCGTCTGAATACATATCATAATAATTTAACACGTTTGCGTCACTGTAAGTACTTATATCTATTTTACCGATTATTGTATATCTTCTATATTGTTCAGATACTCTAACATAATCTCCTGTTTTAGGGAACCAAGGTATTAAGCCTTCATTATTTATCTGAACCCTTACATTTTTTATTATAGAAGGCGTTCCATCTCTTGTTACTACAGAAACAACACAAGTACTATCATCTTTATTTATAGAAATAACTTCACCTATTTTTTCTTGATCATTTTTAAATTTAGTAGATTGAGTAATTATATTATCTTTAATAGTTTTTTTGATTAGTCCTGACATACTACTCCTCCTTATTGTTTTGGTGCATAGACTGTGATCATACAACTTTTATCGCTTATTTTATAATCAAATATAGGAGCTTCTTTTCCGTCTATCATCCAGAATGTTTGTTCTTTTACTAGTTCAACAGCTTCGCTTAATGCGTCCATGTCATTGCATTGTAATTCGAATGCAAGCCCTGTATTCTTCCACGATCTACTATCATTTACTCTTGCTCCACTTGCAAATACAACTTTTTTACCTTTAAGAACATCACAAGCCAATATAAATTTTAATATACATAAAGCATCTTCATGCAACAACGGCATATCAACTACAGAATATTTCCCTGCTTTTGCATCACTTAAAGTGTATATTGTTCTAGCTCCAGATTCAAAAGGTATATTCATAGCTACGCCTTTTTCATTATGTATAATTCTAAACTGTTTTAATACAGGATGAGATCCAGAAAGCGCTTTATTTACATCTATATCTTGTTCTATTGGTACAAGTTTTAAAACTTTTTCATTACCTGAAATTTCGTTATAAGGCACAGATGATATTTTATATTGCTTATAAGTATCTAAAGTTCCTCCTGCGGTGTCAAACTTTCGTAATCTAGGCTTGGTTTTTAACATACTAGCTAAAGCATTTCTACTTCTGAATTCTGTCGATATATTATCATATACATTTTGTAGGAATTGTTCTTTTTCTACATGTGTACTGAAATCACCTGCAGGGTCTAACGATGGTAGTGTATTTACCCAGCCTTGTAAAGCTTTATTATATTCAGATCTATCTACGAATACATTTAAAAAATATTTTCCTAATCCAAATCCGAAGTCATCTATTCTTCTTACGCATCCAGCAATAAGTCCTTGAATAGAATCTTTAGCATCTGTATCAGAATAGCCATAACCTACAACAGAGCCTTTGTGCCCACTCATACCTGCAAGATAAGGTCTTTTATTCTTCATGACAGGATATACATCTAGTGCTTGTATATTTCTTATCCATCTTGTTAAATAAGACTTAGCGTTTCTTGTGCAGACATATACCGTAGCCGCTATTGCCATAGTAGTAGCCAATCCTGTAACTGTAGTACTAGAAAACATTGTTTTAAACGATTCTTTAAATGCCTGACTAATCGTAGGAACTTTTGGAATTTTTAAGAACTTACCACAAGTAGTCTCTGCGAATTTCTTGACTGCTTCTCCTTCAGGAGTACCCATAGCAATTAATTTATTTAATAAAGCTCCTCCTGCTCTTAGTATCTTGCTATCTACTCTTGATAAAGCATTTATAACAAGTAATCTTCCTGTTATTGTTCCAACAAATGCTGCTGTAACATTACCATAGATATTAGCAGCTGGAAGCTCATATGGATCATTCATTCTTACGATTAAATCTGGATATATTGTAGTAGTAAATCCTGTTGCAGTATTCATAGAGTAGACTACACCTTCTACTTCCATTTGACCTTGCATATCTTCATATGAGTCTATGACACTTATTCTATCATAAGGTTTTATAGCTGGATTACCTATTATACATATCTCACCTGAGTACATATTCATAACAGATTCTCTAAGAGTATTAGTAGTAATACGTTCCGCCAATGATTTATTAACTTTATCATCTTCAGCGTCCATATTCCATTCTTCACTAAAGTGAGTAAATGGATTAAAATCTATTCCTCCATTACCAGATGCTATTAAAGTAGTATCTACAGTCATAGATTTTTGATATTCAGGATATATGTTCATATCTAAATATATTGGTCCTACTGTTTTTTGTGAAGAACCAAATAATAAGTCTGTTCCTTCCCATATACCTACTGCGTTAGTTTTCATATTCTTTTCTGTAGCTTTTATAGAGTTATAAATTATATCAGTAAAAGAATCTAAATAGTGGAATTGTTGGAATGGCTTTCTTTTTTCTAACAATTTGCCATCTGATTTTGTATATGCATAAGCGTAATAATGATTAGGTTTGCATAGGCATACAGTACTTCTAAATCCGAAATCTCTAACAGCGCCTATATATCCAACACCTGAATATGCACATAACTGTAATATATCCCAAGCAGTCTTATCTTGAATATTAGTATTTATAGTAGGCGTAGAAAACTTAGACTCGCTTGTAGGTCTTAACTCATTAGCGCCTAATAATAACGTAGCATCAGATACTTCGTAAAGATTTTGAACAGATTCACCTTCTAAGAATATATCTTTTACGTATCTGTCTCCGAAATGATAGATACCGAAAGGATTTTCACTGTAAAATCTTTCATTAGATAATTCTTTTAAAGCGTTCTTGACGATTCCTCCATGTTGAGCTGTTAAAATTTGAACCATTAAATTTCTAGGAGATAAACCTCCTCTAGCCATTGAACCTCTCAAATCTTTGAACCATGTTATTAGAGATTGTGATTCTATTAAGCTTTTAGCCTCTACTTCTCCTAATGCATTAAGAGGATTTACTAATTCTATACCGTCTCCTTGTCCTATTACTGTTACATATTCACCAACATCTACTTCCGCAATTTTACCATTAAACACTATTGGTAAATCTCCTGCATTTGCTCCGTATCCCATTCTTATATGAAGTCTAACCCCTGGTTGTAATACTGTAATTTCGGTATTGTCTTCTCGTCTAGCTAGTATGTCTTCTTTAGCTACATAAGTAGCTGGTGAAAAAATACTAGTAAAGACATCTCTTAAACTATATATATCCGTATATTGATTTCTTGTAGTAGTATCATATTCAGATGCATAAGAACCATATAAATTAGTCATGACAAAACTACATGTATCTGCAGGAAGTTTTCTAGATTTAGTGACTGTTAATTCTGAAATTGCAGACATATTATAGAAATTATCGAATAGTTTCCATGAACCTATTCTTCTACCTTCATCTATAAATGTTATGTAGTAAGTAGGGAACGCTCTTAATAAACGGCCTCTCTTATCATTGACAAGCATGTCATAAAAGCTATGAAGAGTATAAGCTTGAGGGTCTTCAGATAGTTTTGTAAATGCTTCTCTTAAAATCTTATTCATTAATTTTTGACTTAATGAAGTTCCATCTGTATCTACCTTTTTAGGGTTGCACATTATATGTTGTAATATAGTTAAAAACTTACTTAATGGTTGACTACTAGTGATAGCAGATGTATTAAGAGCAGTCATTAATATATCTAGCTCTTCGTAGTTTTTATCTTCTAAACAAGTTTTTACTGTTTCATCTGGACCTTCTATAGATTGTGTAGCTGCTTCTAAAAAAGGATAAATCATTCTAGCGCAAAAAGATTTAGAATATGATTTAGGTATATCTTCTAATAATTGACCAAATGATTTTTGATCTGTCACTTCATCTACAGAGGTTTTATTGCTAGTATCGACCTGAGCACCTCCATTTGTATTAGACATTAATGCCTCTACAAGTTCTTCAAAAAAAGAATCATCTTTATCGTCTGGATTAAATACACCTAATTTATTTAATAATCCAGATATACTACCTAGAGAGTTCTTTCTTGTTTCTGAAGATTGAGGATCTATAGCTGCAGTGCTTTCAAAATCTTTATTTGTCATCTCAACTGCAAATAAGTTATAAGTTTCTTTCCAATCGTCTGCAACAATATCTATTTCAGAGAAGAATTGACCTTCTATAATTTGTTTTCTTAAATACAATAAGACTAATCTTAAATAGGCTACTGTATTAATAGCTGGGCTAACAGATATCTGTTCTTTGTATTTAATTAATTCTTCATCGTCATCTGTTAGCTTATTATAATAAGGATCCAAGAATCCATTTTTATAATCTTTATAAAGGCTATAAACACTATCGTGACCTTTACTTTGTCCTACCTTGTAATAGTCAATTAATCCATCTGTAGGTTTTACTCTGTTAAGGATATTGTTCTTTGTCTCTATACTTATATTGAACATCCCAAATGATTTACCGTATTTTAAAGCAGTATTTAAATCACGAGCCTGGGTAGTACCAGAACCTATCTTTTCATATTGACACATAGGGACTACTTTATTTGAACTGCCTATATTATAAAACTGATTAGGACAATACTCTGTATAGTCGTTCTTATCTGAGTTTGTGAAGAATGTTTTACCAGATAAAGTACAACCAGACGCTTGTAAATATACTTGAATATAATTTAAGAAATATGGCTTATTCAATATTTTTGTCGTATGAGAACCATTAGTAAAATCCATATACTCTGTATGTTTATTGTCATCTAATAATGAATCAAAATGTTGTATAGGACTTAATAATGATACTAATTCTTTTCCATTAGGATCATCAACAAACATATATTTGATAGCGCTTTCATAGTCATTAGAAAATTCTACAGAACTTTTATCAGAACTTCCTTTTTCATTAGAAACAGGTCTTACACTGTTATAGCTTATAGGAACTGTTATCATAGCATCTATTAATTCCAATGCTCTTTTCCTTTTTTCAAATAAAAATATAGCATATTCATTATTCTTTTGTTGTTCAGTAGCTGTATCTGTACAATGATTAGATAGTTTACAATACTTAATTTCTTCATTTACATAATCAGGAACCATTGTTGCTTTCCATCCAGGTCTAATACTCCATCCTTCTTGTATGTCACATAAAGTCAGGTATTCTAAATTAACAGCCATTTCTTTTTTCTTTTCATTAAAGACAGTATTGTCTTTCCCTCCGGTTGCTTCAATGTAACCATGTTGTATAGCATCTGCGTCATTTAATGCTTGACTATACCATCTAGCTTGATCATTCATCGCTATAGTAGTTAGTCCTTTTAAGGCTTCTATTTCTGTTTCAAAAGTCATACCGTCTTGGTCTGATAAAGTTATAGAACGTGTATTAACTTCAGAATCTGGACTTGATTTTAACAGAGTATCTAGGAATATTTCTTTAATATTTTTTTTGATTATCTTAGCAGTATATTCAAATCCGTATACCATATAAAAATCAGGGTCTGGATATATACGATTAGTATTAGAATATTTTATAAAGCAATAACCTATTTGGTTTAATTCTTTTAATGTTGGTAAACTTAAGTCCGGATATAATTCTGCTTGAGCTAGAGTTTTTTCCATATCAAAATAATCATTCATTGCGTTATTTTTGACTGTAGTAGTTATTTGATTACTGTCTAATTGCTTTAACATTTCTCGTTGTCTTATTGATCTATCTAGCGAAGTCATTTTTAATCTTATATCATAAAGGCCTGGGTAACCATCTACATTATCTATGTGTATATTATCTATAATAACTTCATTGATTCCTGCCATTTGCAGATAGGAACTTCTTATTCTTATAGGCCAACATGATAATATTTTTCTATAGTTCTTTGAAATATTAACGGCTAATGAAGGCAATGCGTTTATCATAGATATAGTAGTAGAATCATCTGTCACTATTCTTAATTCAATAGACATATCAGAAGATCCCATATATTGAGGAGCTGAACCATCCATAATTTTTAAAGACATTTCTGTAAAAACATTTGTCATATTATAAGCCAGTGCTGTTGCAGGAATATGTTCTAAATAAGGAACGAATTGCATAGCAGCTGGATTATTGTAATCATACGTACTTAAATGTGCAGAGTTTAATTCATTCGCTGCTATATCAGAATCTGGTTCATAATTTTTTAAAGCGTTTAATATTCCTTTAGGCTCTTTTAAATTTAATCTTGTTATATTTTTATTATCGTCTAGAAGTGCATTTATCTCTACACTTAACATATTATTTCTAAAAATATCTTGTAAGGATACAGATTCTCCTAATGTGTTTTGAATGCTTTGTTTTATATTTATATAATCCTCTGTTGTTAATTTAGAGGTATCTACAGCAAAATTGACAGTCCAAGTAAGAGTATTTGCCTTGCCTTTGTCATTATCTTTTACATTGTATTTTTCATCTACTGTTCTAAATATTAAAACTCCTGTTGATGTAAAGCTATCTATGAAAGGATCTAATAAGTTTTTAAGCATTGTAACCGGAGAAATTTTAGTGTTTGTTTTTTTTGTTAATAAGGTTTTGCCTCGTCCAAAAGCAAATATATCTTTAAAACTTGTATTTCCTTTAGGGTCTACATAAACTTGTGCATTATCTATAATAAACTTCTCTGCATCATTATTTAAAGAAAAACTCTCAAGAGTTTTAGATAAGTTTTCAAGGAATTTTTTTGCTCTATCTGATAATGTTATTGGTATTATCTGTTGCCCGTAAAACTCTTTATCCTTCTTGTACTGTAATGCATTTTTCAACCAGTTTTCATCTGGCACAAAGAAACTGACAGTATCGCTGTACTGACAGAAGTTTATAGGTCTCAAGGCTTCTCCTGTTGAATAATAAGCTTCTAAATATTCTTTACTGTTATAATCGTATTGAGACAGCTTATATCCATTGGCTAATAATCTTTGATAATAATATCTAAATACGGGCCAATGAATACACTTTGCAAAAATAGGATTCATTTCAGATATCTTAGATGCTTCACTTATATCTTCAGGTGAATCTATAGGTAAATCAGGCATAAAGATTCTATAGTTAAATTCTCTTAATACTAAAGTAGCTTGCAATAATCTAGGATATCCTTCCACAGTATTAATTGATAAATTCATTAGACTTACAACTTCTATGCCTAGTATATCGTTTACGTATTGATTTTCTATCGGTAAATAAGGGGCTATTTTGAATTGAGCAATAAGAGATCTTAGCCCATTCATGTAATATGTCATCTTTTTCCCATTAGGCAATGTTTGGTCATATCTTATTCCATTTATACCATAATCGTCATAGAAGTATAAATCTATTTCTAAATACTGCTCTCTATTAGAAGAATTTTTAATCATAGACCCTTTACCACGAAGTATGCTTTCTTTCTCATACTCTATGGTTGAAGTATTTCTTATATTTGTAGGAGGTATAAGGAATAATGTATCTCCTATCATCATAGTACAGTTTCTAAAAGCAGTGAAATCTATACCTGTTATTTCTTTATGAAAATTTATTCTATCTTCATAATTTTGTTTTGTTTGTTCATTAAAAGAATCGAGATATATTAAATTGTCCCTATTATAACTCCATAAATCAAAACCAGTAGAATTATTCCCATAAACAGCATTAGATTCAGGAGACCCTGTAAAATCAGGATTCGCAATTGTTTTATCTGTTTTAGCTAAAATATATTTATTAGCGTTTATCCAAACGTCTTTATCATTGATGTTGGTTAATACATATACTTCTCCTAAGAAACGTGAATAACCATCTGTCCCGTATGGACAGTGACGTAAACTGCTTAAAGGGACATCCACTGCAGATGCACTTTGCCAAAGATCTATCATGTCTCCAATAGCTTTATGAGCAAACCACCAGTGATTGTAGTATAGTTTATATTTACTAGATGTTTTAGTTGCTTTTGTTCCATTAGCGTCAAGTTTAACAATCACTCTTTTGCTATTATTTAATAAATCAACCAACTCTTTTTTTGCTTTATATGCATCATCTAAATTTTCTCTTTGGGTTTCGTCTTGTGTTATAATAACTTTATATTGATAATTGACAACGTCTATACCAGAAGTATTGCCTAAATAATCGATACCGTTATCATGTATAATTTCAAAATAATCAGTTTTGTTTAATTTAAAGAAACGTACTTTATCACTATCTTTTCTATTAGAAACTGTTCCAGTTTTATCATTATAATCATATTTTCGATACACTGCGCCTTTTCGTTTAGCTTCTTTAATAGTCATTTCCACTATATCTGTACTCTTCATTGGTTGTACTTCATAGTGAGGAATTTCTGCGCAATCTATTCCTATATGTCTTAAAGATATTTTTTCGCTGCTAAGACCATTAGCAGTACAATAGTCTTTAAAGCTATTATAAGATTGACCGTTTTTCATAGTGAAGGATTCATTATCGTCTGCAAAATCCTTTAAATAAAATGAACTTGTATCTCCGTCTATTGAGTTTAACGCTATTTGTTCATTAGTTGGTTTTACATTTCCTTTTACTTCGTATAAAAAAGTATTAGTATCCGGGTCATAACCAAATTTTTCTCCCGGATCTTGTACATAAAAAACAGCATCTAATATATCTTTTTCAGTACTAGAATTTTTTGACTCTTCCACTAGTTCTTTATAATATTCATAAGCCAAGTCATCTGTAAATAATTCTTCTAAGGTAGGGACTGCTTTTGTAATATCTATAAAGTCTTCCCCTCCTCCTAGTCTAGCCATGATCATAGATTTATATTTATCGTATAATTCCTCTTGTGTTTCTTCTTTAGAAACTGATGTACAACGTCTTTTGCTTATATCGGTGCCATAGAACGAAAAGTCACTTTTATTTTTAACCACAAGAGAACTATCAGCACCTGTATTATAATTATCTTGAGCCATTACATCATCTCCTTTGTATTAAACATGCGGCGCAGAGTATACGCCGCACATTTTTAGAAATAATCATTTAGTATATTTTCTATATCTTTATCATCATAACCTCCAGCTTTAGAAGTTCGTAGACTCATGTTTATATTAACATTTCCTCCTGTAGAACTCTTAGCTGCTTGTCTCATTGCTCTTTTCAGTTGTCTATTACCTTTACTTGTGTCTCCCTTTATATTTATAATATATCCGCCTGTATTATTAGGCATGATTTGTGGATCGTCTGGTCCAAAAGATAATTTAGGAGCTGTTTGTTCTTTAGCAACTGTTTCTGGATTCGCATCTCTTAATGGATTACCAGATGCATAACCAGCTGCTATTAGTCCTGTAGCTAAACCTACAGCACCTAACGCTAAAGCCGCTCCAGTATTATTTGGCTTAGTAAGTTTACCACTTACAACACCTGCAACTTCATCTAATTTCTTATTAGATTTTGTTTTCATTTCTCCATAAACTTCTTTAGCTATTTTTTCTATATTTTCTTTTTCTGCACTAGGCATTTCTATAGTAGGAGGAGGCTTTATCCCCTTACCTTTTATTCCTGAAGTATCTGCTATGGCTCTATCTAAAAATGAATTAAAATCAGATCCTGCTATTCTTTGCACAGTTAATGGAGTAGCTTTATTTCTACCAACAGCACTATATATATTAATATTATCTTTGGTAACTGGATTTGTATATAATTCGTTTGTAGTATTTAACCAACGAGTAATCATATAATCTGCTATTTCATCTTTTTGAGTTTTTGGATCAAATACGTATTTTGCATCTAAGTTTAGTTCTTGTAAGATATTTTCATATTGTTTAACTATCTTACCTTTATCCATATAAGTACTCATCCAATCATAAAGGTTGTTATAAATAGATTCTTCATCATCTCTACGACCCATACCTTTTTGTTTAAAGTCTCTCATTAAATCTGTAAAGTCCATAAGTCTGGTGTCTCCAGCTTTGACTATAAGTTTTTTAGATGATATAGGAGATTGTTCTATTTCATAGTTCATTGTTTCTATAAATAGTCTCTTGGCGTTATCAAAAGTCGATAAATTTTCATTACCGTAATATACTTTTGCAGTCTGAGTTATCCCATACAATGTAGCATTGACATTACCTGTAGCAGTTATCCCTACCTTAGACATCATTTCAGAATAATAATTCCCTATACGAATTCTTTTAATTGCCGCATCTTGATATGAATCAAATACATGATTGTTTAATACTTTTACATCTACTTTTCCGGAATCCTTTAAATATTCTAAAGCTGTTAATGCACGATCCAATGCTTCAGATTCGTTTCCGTATTTTAAGATATTATTTCCTTCGCTTAAAGTATTAAGTATTTTTTCTCCATCGTCCATACCTTTAATGATGTCTCTATTTTTATCAATTAGTTCCAGCATGTTATTTACTTCTAGTAAATTTTCTTTAGTTTCTAAAGCTGTAGGATCCACATTTAAAGCTAATAGTTTTTGTCTACCTAATATAGATTTACCATCGCTTACTTCTGCAATAGTAGATTTTCCACCCACATTAATTATTTGAGCTTCTTTTGTCTTCTTAGCATCATCTTTTAAAGTATTTCTAGCACGATTATACCAGTTTTGATTACCTTTTAATGCTTCCATGCTTAAGAATACATCGACGTCTTTAAATGCGTCGTAAGCCTTATTAGAAACACCTGAATCCAATATAGTTTGCTTTATAAATGCTTCTCTTTCTAAATTAGTTTCAAAGTTCATGGTTTTGGCTAACTCTATAGCATCTAGCCTTTTCTTACGATAAATATTGTATTCTGTACCATCTAAATCAGGAAGGTGTATTCTAGTAGCAGAGTCCCCGTCCGAGTCCGCATTCATTTTTAAGTTAGTATGAGATGCGAAGTAAACTGCATTTGTTGCTTGTTCATCTGTATTTAAGAAGTGTGTCACAGGCATCATAGATGTTCTAATTATATTAGGGAAACGGTCATCTACATCAACTACCCCGTGCTTTTTATAATAAGCTATAGCTTCTTCTTTAGACGCTAGTCCTAGCTCATCTAATACTTCTTTATCAAAGTATCCTAAATCTTTAAAAGTTTCGATAGTGTCAAAAGCATAGTCATAATGAACGCCTGCTTCATGTAATTCTTTTAATGAATATCCATCTATATGAGCTTGTTTTAATAAATGGTTAAATTCAGAATCTCCTGTGTTCATTATTTTAAGACGTATGTTTTGAGTCTGGATTCTTCTTTTTGATCTTTCGTGTAATGCTCCACCTTTTGTTACGAATTCAGAAGTAGATGCTTTTATGTCATCAGCTCTTTTGATAATAGTTTCCATAGCTTCTTTAGGATCTACACCCTCTAGATTTGCATATTCATCTACATAAAACGCAGATAAAGCTCCTGCTTTTCTATGCCAGTCTTGTTTAATAGTTTCTTTACCTACTATTGATCCCATTCCAGGTACAGCAACATATTGATTAGAACCAAATTCTTCTCCAAGATTTAAAACAACGTTTTGTTTCACTACAGAATCAAAATCCATTAAATCTGGATCTCCATAAGACTTTAAGAATTCTTCTGGAGTTAATTCTTTAAAGTTATATTTATTAACCAATTCGTCTTTCGATACTGATAAACCATTTGAGTTGTTAAAAGATTCCGCTAAAGACGCTGTTCTTAAATCAAATATATCTTGAGCAGATTTATTTCCTAGAGCTATTCCTAAATCTTTATATTCATGATATATATCAGCCAAATGCTTATATTCATCACTTTTAATCATTTTTTTAGTTAACTTATCTTCAGTCAATGGATTATAATACATTTCTTTTGTTAGTTCGTCTTCTACGAATTGGAATACCTTTCTTGATTTATTAAAGTAGTCTTTATCTAAACCTTTTAAAGATTCTAAGTTTTGTACTACGTCTTTATCTTTGTATAAACCTCTAGCCATATTTCTTTTAACAATTTCTTCACTATCTTTAGATAATCTATATTGGTTAAGAAGATTCATTTCTTGAATACCAAAAGAATATAAATGTCCTACTTCTTCAAAGTCTCTAGCTAGACCTTCTAATTGTTTTAATTTTTCCTCAATTAAGCCTAGTTTTGCTATAGCTAAAGAATCTTGTTCTCCACCTCTACGAATTTCTTTATATAGATTCTCTCTTTGTTTTTTTAGATCTTTAATTTCTTTTAAAGTGTTTATATATTCGCTAGGCATTCCTGATTTTACTTCGGAATCGTTTATTACTTTCATTGTTTGATATCCATAAGATCCTGCAAAATTATCTCCTGCGTAAAGAATAGAACCTACAAATTCTTTACCTTCTTTATCTATATGAACTAATCTATTTGATTTTGGAATCGATATGCCAGAAGTCTTTTCATGTTTTTCAAGCATGTCATCTATATATCTATAAAGATTTTCTGCTCCTTTTACATTAATTACGTCATAGTTATCCAAACCTTGTTCTAGATATTGTCCACCTTCCATATATAAATGTCCATTTTCAAATTTTAATTTTACATGTTTACTTTCTTGACCTGATCTTTTACTAGTAAATAATGATAATTTACCGTCATCTTCATCTATACTTTTGTTGACTATTTCAACAAGTTTTCTCATTCCAACGTGTAAAGTGTTTTCATCGGAGCCCTCTTCTTTAAAATATTTGCCTAGGGCTTCTACGGCTGAGCCCAATGAACCAGCTAGCATTGTTGCTTTATTCTTATGTCCAGCTAAATTATCATTCCCTATTGCTTGGAATCCAGGAAGTACACCTTTTTTACCAAATATTAATTTGTCAAGTTTTAAACCTTCTATTTCAACTGCTTTTTCAAAAGCATCATATGATTCAAACTTTCCTGCTTTCAAAGCTTCATTTAATAATTCTTCATCAGTAAAAAACGCTCTTAAGGCTTGCGGCGTAGGCACAGATGCGCCTATTAATTCTGCAGTTTCGTCCCCATACGCTCTTAATACTTTTTCAATATTCTCATCTATTGTCCCTATTTTACCGTATAGCAATTGGTTCATAGATTTTTCAGCGTCGTTTGCCATTATTTTAGGTAAAGTAGTTTTATTAATGTCTTCAATAGTAAACATAGCTTTCATATCTAAAGATTCAATAACTCTATCAAAAATAGGCATATATTCTGCAGGATTTGCTAAATCTATCCCTTCAAAGAAACTAGCATTCTCGTTGAGTATGTCTGATATCTTTTTATCAGTAAGACGCATATTTTGACTATTATAAACGGAGTAGCCCAAAACTCCTTTATTGAATTTTGACACCCAATGTCCATTGCTTCCACCAAAGCCTGCGTATTCTACAACGTTTTCTCCTCGTTTTACTATGTGTCCAGTTTTACTTTTATATTGTAATCTTCCATCTTCGCCACGGACAATCTGTCCTCTTAAATTAAGAAGTCTAGCAAGTTTGTCAGGGTCTGCATTATCAGCAACAATGGATATATCTTTTGCAATAGATAATCTTTGTATGTCTGCAGCCATGACTCCGCCTGTTAAATTTTCAAAATCAGTAGCGCTAAATACTTTCGCTTGTTCATAAGTACTAATTAATCCATATAATCTGTTATATGCTTTTTCAGTTTCTTCGCGAGAGCCAAATAACTCTTTATTGGCTTCGATAACTTCTTCTGCTTTATTTTGCAAAAGTTCGTCTATGGCTAATTGTCCTAAATAGGCTATCTTACCAGTAAAGCTTGAAGATGCCTGACCTACTCCGTCTGCGGTAATTCTATTTATATATGAATCATTCATACTAAGTGATTCAAAAATAGAACCTTCCATTATGCTACCTACTGATTTATTAACCATGTTATCTATGTTTTCTTTAGCAAAATATTTAACATTTCCTGCACTATATATAACAGGACGTGAGTTATCATCTCCAGGGTTCCAGAAACCTACTTGGAATCTTGTATTGGCTCCTATGTATTTATCTTTACCTGCTTTAGATTTATCTTTTACCCCTGTAGTTAATCCAGAAACTACTTTGTAAAAATCAGTTCCAGTATTGCCACGAGACTCTTCTAAAGATTTAATTAAGTCTATTTTATAAGGAGCTATTTGTAAGTTTAACGCAGGGTCTATTTCTCCTTCAGAAAAGTCTGCACCTTGAGCTATTTTGTCTCTAACAGTATTTATAATTTCTTGAGGTATTATACTCTTATCTAAAATATTTCTATAACCACCAGATATATGAAATATCTCAGGAATTTGCTTATTGAAGTTTTTTACATCTATAACATAGTTAGATAAATAGTCTCCTGCAGTTCCAGAATGAACTGATTCTTCTCTAAACTGTTTACTTACACGAGCTATGTAACGTTCTAAATCACCAAATACAAACTTGCCTTCTTCTATACTTTTTTCTACAGATGTTCCAACTGCACTTTTAAAATTAAACAGTTCTCCTAGGTTAGTATTTATAGCACCTTTTCCATTGCTTGTGTAGCTTAATTTTAGATTTAGATTTAAACGTTGACTTCCTAATTGCCCAACTAAAGTTCCGTTCTTATTCAATACTTTAGGCAGATTTATTGGTATAACATCTTGACCTTTTTTGGCAACGATTTGTCCTGAAGGAGTTATAAGTACATTCGCTCCTTGTATCTTTGAAGTAGTATGAATTATATCTGTTAAATGATTTGTAATAGATTCTGATAAGTTGTTATATAACACTTCTTGAATCCATTTCTGATCATCGGTTCTGTTAGCTATAGATTTCTTAAACTCTTGCCAGTCTGGCATATAAAAAGATATTAAATTGTTTTTAACGAATTTAGAGATTTCATCTTTCTTTTTAAACGAAAAATCATAGACTCTTCCTTGAGCCTCTATTGTTTTTTTAATATTATTATCTAATGTCAATTTATTATTATAAACATCTAATAATTCCTCTGACATTTCTAAAGTACGTTCATTTACTTCTTTAATTATACCTGCCTCAGCATTGACTGATTTAATATCTTTTAACATATCGATTATATAACCAGCAGCATGATGGACTCCAAATTCTTTTTGTGATACTAGATCATTTAATTTACCTGCCATGTCGTGAGAGCTAATCATTTCATCGTTCATTAATACATCAACGAACTTACGCATAGCTTTTCGTTGTTCCATACCAGAATCTCCATATATCTTTTTATCAGAATAAACTGCTTTAGTTACTTTATTTACTAAATCAAAAACCGGATTATTCCTTTCTAGATCCAGTCTTAATACATTTTTATATTCTTCAGGATTTGCTGCAGATACAATACTTCTTGTTCTGGTTTTTACCTCTAAGAAATCATCCGGCAGTCTAACATCGTAATATCTTTTATTTTCTGCAACTGTATTGATATGCTTTCTTGTTCCGGTAACTGCTCTATAATATTCTTTATTATCATCTGTATTTAAGTAACTAGCTGCTTGGATTCTAAATACTTCCATAAGATCATGGAACGCCACTTCTCTTTCTTTAGTAGAATAATTAAATTTAGCAGTATGTGCATTAAAATTTTCTAAAACTTGATTTAAGAATTTATCTTGAGATGTTATATTATCGTAAGCGTAAGCCATATAGTTTGCAGTATTAGAATATAATACTTGTTCATTAAGTCCCCTATGATTAAATCCTAGTTTTTTTACTATACCTTTTTGAAACTTTTTAGCTTGCTCTTCTGAAATAGTTTCTAAAGATTCTCCTCGTATTAATTTACTTATGTCTTCACCTGTTAAGTCTGTTAAATTATGTTCTTCTAAATATTTTTTAGTTTCCAAAATACCTGTTATTCTTTTTAATTCTGAGTTTTCACTATTGATGATATTATTAAAAACTTTATCAGTTAAGAATGCTTCATTGGATTCTCTTACAGCTAAATCTATTAACTTGTCATTACTCATATTTGCATATTCTGGACTAGCTTTTCTAATAAGATCCATGTTATCTTCGTTGAAAGTAAGCGTTTCGCCATCATGAGTAGTGGCTATATCTTGCATATGGTTTGCAAACCACGCACCTACTTCTTTTTCAGAGTTGAAGAAATAGTTATATTCTACATCATCTAAATTATCAATTATAGCGTTATCACCATTTACTAGTCTTCTCATCTTTACATGGAAAAGCTCAGGCGAACTATTATCTGGTAAAAGCTTTCTTATTTCAGGATCGATATCATCGATGTTTAATTTACCCATGGCGTCTACTATATAAAAACCGCCTTGACGTATATTAGTCCCCATATTGACAGCTGTAGAACTATAACCCATAAATTTATTGTTTATAGAATTGTATCCAGCCGCTGTAAAAACCTCTCCAGTTGTTTTGTTATAAGTAAAGTTAAGTAATCCTTTACCTTGATATTCTTTTGCTGAAGTACCGCTTTTAGCTCTATATATAGTAGTACTATTAATCATTTTATTTCCGGTATCTATACTCATAAGTCCTTGGTTAATATTACTTCTATTATAAACTTTTTGTAATGATTCTTGTACAAGACCTACATTCTCAGCATTCATGAAAAGGTACTCTTTTTCTTCATCGTTCATTAAGCTTGTTAAATCAAGCCCTTTGTACGTAAATAACTTATTCGTTTTGTTATTAGGTAAGTATTTATTATCTTTAATAACACCAGTCATAAAATAATCTAATAATGTTGACCCATTCAATTGGTCTAATGGTTTATTAAGAACCATACCTAAAACGTCAACGTCGAAGTCTGCCATGTGTGCCATAGCATTTTCAAATTCTTCAACGAACCAAGCTGCACCGACATGTTCTTGTCTAGCAGTTCTACCAGCTGCTTTTTGAATAATATCGCGTCTATTATTTAATAATGTATCTACTCCAAAGTATTCACGAACAGCACTAAATAAAGTCAGCGTATCGAAAGCGTGTTCATTTTTAACAGTAAATCCTCCACCGATTTTTTTCATAGCCTGATTTACTGTATTAAAAGCTTTTGCGTATTCAGCTGCACCCTTTCCTGCTTTATCAAACTTTGTTTTATACATGTCTTTCATTTCTAATAATTGCATGTTTGCTATTCTCATATCAAAGTCAACAAAGTTTTGACCAACTAAACTTGCATTTCCTGCCTCTAATTCCGTATGCATTTTAGTTAATGATTTTATAAACATATCTTCTGCAACTTTTAATCCGTTATCTAAAGTCTTAGAATCATTGTATGCGCTTTCTAATGCTTTTCTACCTTTTTTAAAGGTGTCTATGTTTTTCCATTTAACTGTATCTGAATCTGGTAATGATTCTATTATTGAATAGCCTTCACTTGTTTGTATTATTTTTGCATCTGCGTATAGAGCCATACGTTTTGCCGTTACTGCGTATTGTTCATTAGACTCTATAACACTCCATTTTTCTTCTCTGATAAGTTCTTCTACTGTATCTAAAAGCTCTTGATTCTTTTTAGTAGGAGCAACCCCCATAACTATATTTGTTTTTTTTGTTTCTCCTGTAGCATAATCTATTTCTTGCATAGCAAATTCTGTTATAGCTGTAGGTTGCCAAATACCAGATGTATTTTTACCTCCTATTGTTTCTGTATCGAATATAAACACTTTACCTTTGTTTTCTTGCACTTGTTTTAAATGCTTGTATGATTTTTTCATATCTGCAAATGAACTATTATTATCAGCAAAGCTTTGAGTACTAAAACTTATTCTATCATTAAAATCGATAGCTCTATCCATTATTTCTTCAGGCAAAGCACCCGTAGAAATCTGTTGGAATATTCCATTATTATGAAGTCTGTTCATGAGTTGCGTTACTCTTTTATCCTCTGTCTTAGCTGCTTTTTCTTGAGCATAATTGAATTTCTCGTTCATTATTTTTATAGTACCTGCTTCAAGTACATCTATAGATTCTCCAGAGTAAACCTGTTTCCAAATATCTGCCGCATTACTAGCATCTATTACTACATTAGCAGGATCATCCTGTGACTTTTGCTCTTTTAATTTCTTAATTCTATTTTTGATAGATAGGTTAGTAGTTGAACCTGCATTAACCGATGTGGTTCTATTATAAAATGCCAAAATGAATCACCTTCCTTTTATCGTCAATAATATATTACTTACCTACATATATTAAGATTATATAAATATTATATAAGGAGTGAAGGTATGGCTATATTTGAACATGAAAGAAAAAATGGAATACAACTAGGGACTGTTGGGGATGAATGTATGGAATGTGCTAAAAAGCATAGAGCAGATGAAGTTTATGTCCCTGAATCATTAGATTACAAACCAGTATATAAGATATGGGTACATAACAGAGCTCATTGTATTTGTCTTGATTGTTTTAAACAAACATTAGGCAATTATACTTTATTAGATTTAACTGAGGAAAAAGAGGATAAACAATCTAAAGCTAAGACATCTTCTAAGAAGAAAGAAGATAAGAAGGAGGCTACTAAAGATGGCAGCGAAACAGCCTAATCAAGTTAGAGGAAATATAATTCATTGCCCTAATTTCGTACAATGTCCTTTATGCTATGGCTGTAGAAACTATGATTCTAGAATAATAGAATGTAGAGAATGTCTTGCAGATGGTGTCCGTATTGGACAGAAAAGGAACTTTAATGTATGTAATAAAGACTTACATACTGAAGATGCTTTAAATAAAATGAAACATACGCATAAAATTAAGCTATAATAAAAGAGCCTGTTAAGGGCTCTTTTTTATTCTTCTTCGTCAATAAATAATGTCATTGACTCTAATTCTAATAACTTAGTTTCTAAAGCTGATATTCTATTAAGTGTATCAGCATCTACTTCACCAGTACTAGAATTATTATTTAAATTGTTTACTCTATCTTCTAAGGCAGATATACGAGCATTTATATCATTGAAATTTGACTCTGCAAGAGTTTTATCCATTTTAGAATTTATAACCGATTTTAAATCTCTTACGTCTTGTTGTAATATTGATATGGCGTTATCTCTATCGCTATCACTATCACTATCATCGTTATTAAGAATAGCTAATAAAGAATCTAAGTTCTCTTTTAAAATGTCAATAGTGACCTTTTCTTCTTTAATTTTTTCTATCTCGCCTTTGATTCCTCCTAATTCCGATAACATAGAAGTATGTTCTGTTGTTATAAGCTCAGTCAGTATTTTAATTTTTTCTTGATAAAACTCATCTGCGCTTGCTTTCTCTTTTAAGTCTTTTATATCTTTGTTATAGTTTATGAATTCACTATGAGTATGTGAAACTAAAGAATACTTGTTTAAGTCTGATCTACTTACTTTACTAGCAATACCGAAAAGTAAATTGTTTTCTTCTATCTTTTCTTGTATCTTTAATTCCATACTTGCTTTTAGATTCGCTAAATCTATTGACTTGGCATATCTAATAAATCCATTATTCTCTATATCGTTTATTTCTCTTCTTAGGTTTTCTGCAACATTATTTAGTTTTCTATTAACTGCATCAGTAGTAATATAATCTCTATCATTGACTAATTCACTTATGTTCTTAGGAATATAAGGAGCGTCGATTATATTGCTATACTTGACTCTTAAATCAGATACGTTATCTTTGTTACATATCTTATCTAGGCCTATTTGATTAATCAGTCTATCATATTGATCATAAGTCAAAAAATTGTATTCGTTATTGAATATCTTACCTAATATATATTCAATCTCTTCGTGTGTATAATTCAATGTTCGAATTTTATTTTCAGCCATCGTATTTCCTCCTTTATAATTTATTAATCTCACCTATATTTCTATTACCAATTTTATAATAGAAAAAAGGACTACAAATATAGTCCTTTTATAATTGATATACCAAAGCATTAAATCTTTTAGAATCATCTTCATCACATTCTACAGCTTTACTATATTCAGGAGCAAAGTAACAGAATGTTCTACCTTTGTAAGAACTTATTTTATTCTTTGCCCAGTCTAGCTCAACTATAGGTTGCTTTGGAGAATTTTCATTATCATTTACATGTCTAGTATATATCTTTGCAGCTTCTTTATTTCTAGATACATCATTATATGTTAAGAATATTACATCTGCCTCATATTCTAATCTATTTGAATCTTTTAAATCTTCTGTAGTAGGTCTTCTATTACCATTAATCTTTCTTAAATGCATTGTACTCATTACTATAATATCTAACTCTACTGATATATCTTTAAGAAATCTAGATGCCTCATCTACTTTTTCATTTTCAGTTAATCTTATACCGTCAAAGTTTATATCTTTTAATCCGTCTACTGCTACTACTATATTGGCCTCTTCGTCCATAGTTTTTACATAGTTGTATATTTGATGTATGCTATCTCTTAAATCTGTAGAAGTCTTTATATCTTGTGAATCAAGTACTATCATTTTATTAGAATTTTCTTTTAATTTTCTAATACCTTCATTTCTTTTATCAAGTTGTTGTGCTATATGAATAGCGTCAGGATGATTTTCATCTATCATTCTTTGATATCTTCCTGGCTTAGCTATTAAGCTTATAGGTAATGATTCTCTCATTGCTATTATTCTAGGTATAACTTTATTCTTATTATCATCTAGTGAATAATATACTCCGAATAATTTGTTATCTTCGCACATTACTAAATCTTCTAATAAGTTTAATAACATCATTGTTTTACCATGATTAGCTAAACCTGCGAATATATATAATCCACTATCCCAACCTTCTAATCCGTCTGTTAGAGAAGGGAAGTTAGGCGTTTTATACCCTTCCCTTTTATTCCATGCTTTATCATTAAATTCATCTATAGAGTCAGATAGACAATTAAAGTAATCTACTGCACATTTTTTATTATCCATTTCATTACATAATTCCACTTGTTGTCTATCAGCATTTATAAGATTAAGTATATTTATATCCATAATAATTCCTCCAAATTAATTTATTATTTTTGTATAGGACAACCTTTAACACATACGTCTAAGTCCTTAAAAGCAGCACATCCATAAAATCTATTTTCTTTAGCATTATTAAATGCGCTTGTTACTGTACTTCTTATTTCTGATTCATCTAATGGGTCTTCATTCTTTTCTGCGTTCCAATAAGTTATTATTTCATATACTTCATCATAAGTCTTTCCTATTTGGAATAAACTATTTGCTAATGCTACAGTAGTATTATTTCTTTGTCCTTTAGAGCAGCCATTGTTAAGTATATATTGAACACATGGTAGTAATTCTTTCTTTCTGATAAACTCCTTAGCTAGTTTACTGTTTACTTTATCTTTTTCTTCTTTATCTATACGTTCTATTAAAGAATCAAAAGCTTCTCTAGCTTTAGGATTATATTTATGCATTTTAGGAACGCTAGGTTTAGGTTTAGATGCATAGCTTTTTAATTCACTGAAAGAATTCATTTTCTTTATTTTCTCATAAGATATAGCTACTTTATATAAACCTGTTTTACTATTTATTGTATTAGGTACTCTGAACAATCTTTTATTATCATATATTTTGATATCTATACTTTGATTAACGGTATAAGAATTTAATTCTATAGCAACTTTCTTATATTGTTTGTTTATATCTTTTGAAGGTTGAAAACCGAATACTTTATGACTTACCAATACATGAAATCCTTTTGAACCAGAGAAGAATATTTCTATGTCTTTATCATCTAAGAAAAATAAAGTTTTTAATCTTCTTATCAATAACAGTAAGTCTTGTTTTATCTTGAAGAAATTATTTTCTATATCGTCCATATCAAGGTCTAAATATAGTGGTGCAATAAAGTTTGCATTGTTTTGATCTTGATTATCGTACTTATATATTGTCATATATGTGTCTGATTCAAATGTTTTTAAATTATTTTTTAATTCATTATCTTTTATAAATACTTTTCTAATAAAGTATCCATCTCTTATTCCACCTAATTCTATAATATTACACTTAGTCATTCAAAACATCCTCTCTATTTTTTATGATAGGCTTATAACATATAATATTGTTTTCTATATACTGAAAAGTTTGTTGCGCCCAGTTCTTTAATTCTAACGGATTTGTTATATTGTATTCTAAACTAGATACATAATCTATTATAAATAATATGAAGTCAACTGAATGTATTTCATCGAACTTATAATAGCTTATTAAATGATTCATAGCTCCCGTATCTCTTTTCTTATCTCTGAATCTAACGGGTATGAATATCTTATCATAATAATAACTTAGCAAATCATTCATAGTATATCTATGTTTCATTTCTAAATAATAAGGCTTTTTAATTGGTTTCATTGTTATAGGGTCAAATCCTCCAGACCTAGAATGTATTTGCAATTCATTATGATAGTAAATAGTATCTGACTGAGTATTTATTATAGAATCTTTATATTCTAAATTATCTATATTTAATTTATTATCTAGTAATATTCTTTTTGCATTTTCATCTGAATATCCATTATCTAATAATCTATCGTATTTAATTTCTAATAACATTAGTTCTTTCTCTGTTGGTTCTACTCCGTAACATAACTCATATATCTTTTTCACTTATCATCATCTCCTTACACTATTATTATATGTCATACGTATGGCACGTATATCAAAAAATAAAAAAAATAAGCTAGAAAAAATCTAGCTTATAATCTTTTAACATATTTAGAATGTATTGATATCCAACCTGCACCTGATTTAAGTTTACCCCAGTTACCAGATGTTTCTACTATAGTATAGACTTGATTTGTTTTTACTGTAGTAACTATGTTATATGTAGTGCCTGGACCTTTTCTAACATTAAGGTCTTGTAAAATTCTTACTCTGAATTCGCCAGATGATCCTACTACTGTCGTAGAAGCTTGAGTTCCGTTTCCACATTGGGTCTTGAACCAATCCCATGTCATCCCATATTTTCCTTCTATTAACCAAGCAGGACAATGTTTACCTGACCAGTCTTTATGTCTTTTAACTTTTGATACATCGAACTTATGAAACTTCATAAGAACTTTAACTAGTTCTATTGCATTTTGATAAGCTTTCTTTTGTCTTGTGGCATCGGTAAACATACATATTTCTATACCAATACTACTATTATTTCCAGTTGCGTTACCAGCGTGCCAAGCTTTATAGTTAGTTGGTACTGCTTGATATATTTCTTTATCGTCTACAGTAAAATGCCAAGATGCTGTTCTGCCTCCGTTCTTATTTAAGTTCTTCATATAGTTATGATTGTTTTTAGCAGTTGTATCTATATTTCCTGTTTGATGAATAGTTATACTAGTTGTTGTTATTTTTACATTAGGTATTACTTTACCTGCTGGTAATATATCTACGATAACTTTAGCTGTTCCTATTTTTGTTTCATTTAGTTTATTATTAAGCATTTAATTACCTCCTATTATTTTTCTATATAATTTTGTAAATTGATATTTGATACTAACATAGTATTTAATACGTTTAATGCTTCGTCCACTAAAATACTGAATTGTTCAAATGTTATTATGGTTGATAAAAATTTAAATTTTTGTAAGAACATATCATATACAAATCTAAGTTTTATTTGACCAGTTCCAGCACCTAATTCCTTTTCGGCTTGCACTACCGCAAGAAGTAACCAATTCTTTACGACTTCTATTCTACGTGCTTTTTCAAAACTAAAAAACTTATATAATAATAAACACGCAATTGCTAATAAAAATAATATAGAAGAAGCTGTGAGTAGGGTATCCATTAATTATCCTCCTCATTTCTAGTTTTTTGTCTTATCATTTCTAGTACTTCATCAAGTGTTTTGTCATGTATATCGTCAAAAGATAAGGATTCATCTTCAGGAGTGTTTGGATCATCTTCTATTAAGTTCTTAATTTTTGATTTCTTTATACTAGCCAACATCCATAATTCTCCTGTACAGAATGCAAAAAAGCATCCTATTAATGTAGCCGATAATTCTACTCCTGATCTGATTTGTACATACATGGCAAGTCCTGTGAATGTAAATATAGATACTATTACAAACGGAACTATAATCTTACTCATATGAATTTTCTTTTTAGATTCTTTATCTTTATTGTTCTTATTATTTGTCAAGATTTATCACCTCATTATTATTATATTATTTAAATACCATAGAAACAAAAACAGAAACCATAGCAGAGAAAACTGCCATACCCATACTCACATAAACTGTTGTCATTTGTTTTTTAGTATCGCTCATGTTTCCTCTAGTGAATTGTTCCATAGTATTAGCACGATTTTCTAATGACTTAATCGTCTTAGCGTGCTCTCTACTTAAACTTTCTAATGCATCTATTCTAGATGCTAATTTTTGTTCTTCAATATTATCAAGTTTAGCCTTGATATAACTCATGTCTTGAATTAATTGAAGTAATAGTTCTTGAGTTTTGTCGTTATCCATAAGATAGCCACCTTTCCTTTATTTATTTTCCTTCCACTCATTTAACTATTACCTCAAAGACAAGACCACTTTAAGCAAGCTTTTTAACTCTATTTACAATAATTTTATTAGCTCCTTCTTTCTTTCCTGTTATTATAAGATTTTTATTATCATGCATATCAAATAGGTCTACAAATTTAACATATGTAGAAGAGAATATTATCATCTCTACAGGTATATTATCTTCTACAGTTACGGCAGAAACAAAACACATTAACTTATTGTTTCTATCGTATTTTTCTGATACTTTAACTAATTCACATTCAAATGTGCAAGTATCTCCTTTAGCTACTTCTTCTAGCCAAGGCTTAGCAGTTAAAGGTTTTTCTAATGATTCTGTTTCGAATTGTATTATAGCTGATTTATCATACTCATCTGGATTATACATTTCTACATTCTTTACTTTTCTTATAGTATAGTATTCATTCATTACTTCATATCTATTTTCATTAAATGAATCAAAACATCCTGCTTTTATTAAAGCTGTTATAACTTTTTTGTTAACTGTTTTAGTACTACATCTTGCTAAGAAATCATCTAATCCTGTATAAGGTTGCTTTTCTATTATCTCTTTTAATGCAGCTGCGCCTACACCTTTAATAGAATTTAAACCAAATAATATTCTATTATTCTCTGGATCTGGAGTAAAGAATTCTGAAGATTTATTTATATCAGGATGAACAGTTACTATTCCGAATTGTTCTTCTATTACACTCATATAATTTATACATCTATCTAAATCATCTTGTATAGATAATACTGATGCGTAAAATTCAACTGGATAATAATGTTTTAACCAGGCAGTTATCATAGAGTTTAAACTATAAGATGTAGCATGTGATTTATTAAATAAGTATTTAGCTGAGCCCATTAGGTTATCAAAATAGTTAGCTAACACATCTGCATCATATCCATTTGCTACTCCACCTTTTATAGCAGCGCCATGCTCATCTTCCTCTTTACCATTAATGAACCATTCTCTGCATAATGCGATTAGATTAGCTTTACCTTTTGCCATACCTTTTCTTAGATAACTATCGGCTTGATTATCAGAAAATCCTGCTA
>JAEIGA010003166.1_pt1 | contig 25889 bp, 23 predicted proteins | sample 9270691 | NCBI WGS metagenome assembly JAEIGA01 (sample SAMN17057246, study PRJNA624740) | gut metagenome | biome: biome; isolation source: fecal sample | host: Bos grunniens | place: China: Xizang | collected 2019
AATTTGCTAAGACCATATTTGACGATTCCAAGATAGAGTCGCACTCGGCACTCACCCCCACGTATAAGATTCCCGATCAGGGAAAGTTGAGCGAGAAGGAAATGCAGGTCTATTCTACGGTGTTCCGCCGATTCATCGCGGTTTTTTGCGCCGAGGACTGCGTGGTGGAGAAATCCGAGATCACCATTGCGGTGGGAGAGCTTGAGGAGTTTCTTCTGAAGGGAACGGTGATCGTGGAGCCGGGCTGGACTCGGTTTGACGACAATGCGCAAAAGGACAAGATCCTGCCCAAACTTAACAAAGGCGATACCGTCAATATCGACTTTAAGCCGGTGGAAAAGGAAACCACACCGCCCAAGCATTACACCATCGAAACGCTCAACAATTACCTGAAAAACCCCTTCCGCGAGGAAAAAAAGAAGGCCGAGGAACGGGGCGCAGACGAGAATGCCGAGGCGGATGACACCGAGGACTACAAGGCCATATTCGAGGGCCTTGAGCTTGGTACCGAGGCCACGCGTACCGGCATCATTGACAACGCCCGAAAGAGCGAGTACATTGAACTGAAAAAGGACGTGTATACCATTCTTCCGCGCGGCGAGTTTCTCATTGAATCACTCTCACGCCTGAAGATCAATATGGACAAGTATAAGACCTCGGAGCTGGGTCAGGCACTCAAAAAGGTTTACCGCGGAGCCATCACGGTTGAGGATAGCGTGCAGCTGGCACAGGCCGAGATTCAAACGGTTTTTGATAAAAAGAGTGTATCGGTTGAGACAGATGATGATACAGGGTGCTTTGGAGACCTTATCGGAAAATGTCCGCTTTGCGGAAAGGACGTCGTGCGCGGCCGCTTTTCCTATGGCTGTCGTGGCTATAAGGAGGGGTGCGACTTCAAGGTCAACCTCTACATTTGTGAACGCGCGGTCTCGGTTGCCAATATGAGGTTGCTTTTGGAAAAGGGAAGCACCGATAAGATCGTGGGCTTCCGCTCCAAGCGGACAGGCAAGATCTTTGACGCAAAGCTGAGGCTGGAGGACGGCAAGGCGAATTTTGTATTTGAGGATTCGCCCGACCGCGGACAAGTCCGCGGCGGCGCCCCCTTCGGCTATATGGAAGCACCGCCTGAAATGGCACCGCTTCCCGAAGATCCGCCACCCATGTAAAAACAAAAGGACGAGAATTCTCGTCCTTTTTGATTTTTTGTGTCATTCTCAAGCCCTGCCTTTGCGCTCTGATAGGTATCGTAGATCTCAAAGAAGATGTCCGCGGGGTTGCTTGCCGTGATGGTAATGCCTTGCTCGATCAGCTCATTCTTGATGGAATCGGGTGCTACGCCGACCTCGCCCTCTCGCTTGCCCCATACAAGGTGGATCGCGTTGTTCTTGCCGAATCGGTTTCGGATCTCACCCTTGATGCCGTCAAGATCCAGCTTGTGCATGTAGTCCCTAAGGATCGCCACCGTCCGGGCATTCTCCTGCGCCATCGGATCCTCACCGAAGGCCTCCACCACCGCGTTATCCAGCACAAAATCCGCCACGTCGAGAGCTGCACGCTTGCGCTCCTCGCCTTCCTCGGCGGTATTCAGCGCCTTCCAAAGAATGTCGGTGGCCTCCTTTTTAGATCTGCCCCTCAGCTTGGCGTAGGCATCGGTAAATTCCAGATGCCCCTTCACCGCCTCCTCAAGCGTAGCCGAGGCGTCTGCCCTACGGTAGGCTTTCTTGGATTTCCGCTCGTCCGAAACTTTTTCCGGATTTTCTGTTGACTTTTCAGAGTTTTGTGGTATACTTTTTATAGAAACAGTGTCTGTTGGCGACAAGGTCTCTTTTGCATAAAAAGAGTGCCCCGCCCTGTCAGCACTGTTTCTTTCTACATGGTCGACTCTATAATCTCCCCCACTTTGTCCAGGACGTCTTGCTTCGTCGCCTCTGGGTGTTTCTTTAAATAGGCGATCAGTTGGCGTTTTTCCTCCTCTGTTTCCAACGAGAAAAATATTGCCACCCTTGTCTCCTTTGGTATCGGAAAGAGGGTCAGCCCATAAATCAGCAATTTCTGCGTCAGTGTCAATGCCATTTTTATAATCCCTTCTTTCAACTTTCAAATAGCTGTCTCTCACATCAACGCGAAGCATGTGCCCTCGCATGTAGCCATCAGCTTTGAATGTGTAAATCTGAATTTTACCCGCTCGAATAGTGCCGTAAACAGCAATTACCCTCTTTTTGCCGTCTTTTATGCCTTGGGTTTTATCAGCAAGTATGCGAGAAAAAAGCGCTTCCACGCGCCGTCATTCCGCGCGCCCATGCGCTCCACGAAATAGGAATTTCCCAGCAGATCTCCAACCATATTGGCCACAAGCTCGGTGCTCACCACATACTCGTTCTGCACCTTGCTTTGCTTTTTATCGGTGTAGAGTTTCGAGAGCCCCGCGCGCCGTGCCCGGTAGTCGCCCTAAGAAGAAAACCCTTGAAGCCTAAAAATTTCAAGGGTTTTCAAAATATGGAGCGGATGACGGGAATCGAACCCGCGGCACCAGCTTGGGAAGCTGAGGTTTTACCATTAGACTACATCCGCGTACTCTTATTATACTCGCCTTTTGCCATTTTGTCAATGGGTGACTTTTGTCGAAAGCAGAAAAAAGGGCTGTTTTTTAACAGCCCTTTGGTTTAATACCGTACCTTGGTCACCACGGTGACGGGATTATACATTTTGCATCGCTCCAGCGCCTTTTCGGTGGCCTCAAAAAAGAAAACACATTTTTTGCCCTCGTCATTTTCAAAGGCAATGTAATACTTGTCGGCCGCGTTTTTTGAGGAAAGCGCGCTATAGGTGATCTCGGGGGCGAAGATCTCAAGGCGCTCATCGTGCTCACGGAAGCCAACGGGTGCGATGTGCTTGGCCGCCTTCAGCGTGATCTCGCACTGTGTCTTGTGTGTGCGCGTGCCGTAATGCTTGACAAAGGTCAGCTTACCCGATTGGATGGTGTACTGATAGGAGACCTTAACGTACCGCCAGGTCAAAAAGATGATGACCCAGAGCGACAGGGGAATGAACGCCAGAAGCGGCGCGATGATGGCCGCCGAGCCGTTGCCTACCACAAAGATGAGCGTGGCGGGATACAGAATGTATAGAAGCAGAAGGGCAATGCGCCCAAGACGGAATTTTCCCTCTGCCTTTTGTTCCACGGTATATTCGTACGGGGTGGTGATGTCGATCATAATTTTCTCCTATGCACAGCTTGTCGAATCATTTTAACACATTTTTTGCCGAATTGCAAGACGTTTTTGATTTTGGAAAATTTTGCGGAAGGTCTTGACATTTGGGTGATGTCATATTAAAATAGTATTCGCGAAATTGAGCAAGGCTCATATATCTGCGAAGCGCGAATATATGAGCCTATTCTTAGATGTTCGGTTCGGAATTGGGGATTTTTTTCAACACGTTGATGGCATCGAAAATGCTGTGGATGGGGATGAGCTCAATGCCGAAATCTCCCTTCAGCCTTTCGTAGCTTCGATGGGGAATGATCGCGCGTGTGAAGCCAAGGCGTGCCGCCTCCTTAAGACGCTGCTCGAGTCCCGAGACCGCACGGCATTCGCCCGCCAGACCCAGCTCGCCGATGGCGATGAGATCGTCGGGAACGGCGCGGTCGGTGATCGAAGAGATCAGTGCAAGAGCCACGGCCAGGTCCACCGCCGGCTCGTCCAGCCGCAATCCGCCGATGACGTTCAAAAACGCATCGTGCGAGGAGAACTGAAGCCCGAGGCGCTTTTCAAGCACCGCGGTAATCAGACACATTGTGTTGTAGTCAATGCCGCTGGCCGTTCGGCGCGGCGAGGCAAGCACCGATTTGGTAACGAGGGCCTGGATCTCGGCGATGATGGGACGCGTGCCCTCCACGGTGCAGACCGCACACGTGCCCGACATATTTTTCGGGCGACCCGAGAGAAGCATCTCGGACGGATTTTCAACCTGCGAAAGTCCCATATCGGTCATTTCGAAAACGCCGATCTCGTTGGTGGGGCCGTAGCGGTTTTTGATGGCACGGATGATGCGGTAGGTGTGTTGCTTTTCACCCTCGAAATAGAGGACGGCATCCACCATATGCTCCAGCACCTTCGGACCCGCAATGCTGCCTTCCTTGTTGACGTGGCCGACCAGAATGACCGAGATGCCGTCGCCCTTTGCCTTTTCAATGAAGGAGAGCGTGCATTCCTTGACCTGCGTAATGCTGCCGGGTGCCGAGGCAATGCGCTCGTTAAACACAGTCTGGATGGAGTCCACAATGAGGATGTCCGGCTTTATTTTTTCGGCCTGCGTGAGGATGTTGTTTATGTTGGTTTCGGCAAGGATAAAGAGGTTGTCCCCTTTAACACCGAGACGCTTTGCGCGGAGCTTGAGCTGGCCGTACGACTCCTCGCCCGAAATATACAGAACCTTTCGGTTTTGACCGAGAATGTCTGAGATCTGCATAAGAAGTGTGGATTTTCCAATGCCGGGCTCGCCCGACAGAAGAACCACGGAGCTATTGACAAGGCCGCCGCCAAGCACGCGGTCAAGCTCGCCAAGACCCGTAGCGGATCGCATAAAATCGGGCAGCTCCAGATCCTTGTAGGCAATCGCCTCGCCGGAGATGCCGCTGACGGCGCTGACGCGCTTAACGCCCCCGACCGTGCCTCCGAGAGGCTCGGCGATCTCCTCGGTAAAGCTGTTCCACTCGCCGCAGGAGGGGCATTTTCCCAGCCATTTGGGACTTCTGTACCCACAATCACAGATATAAGACGTTTTGATTCCTTTCATCTGCGGTTTCCTTTCTTGTTGATATACGAGAATATTATACATCACAGAAAGGGGATTCGTCAAGACAAAAAACGACAAAGACTTTTGAATTTTTGAAATGAGGTGTTTTAGGATGCACGAGGGACACAGACAAAGAATGCGAGAGAAGTTTCATAAGCAGGGCGGTGACGCGTTTTTGCCGCACGAGCTTTTGGAGATGATCCTGTTTTATGCCATTCCCAGGTGCAATACCAACGAGATCGCGCACGCATTGATCGACCGTTTCGGCTCCTTCCGCGGTGTTTTGGAGGCAGATGTCTCGGAATTGACGGAGGTCAAGGGCATCGGTGAAAACGCCGCCACCCTGATCAAGCTCTTTCCCGTAGCGCTTCGTTTGTATTTTCAGGAGCCGCAAAGCAAGATACAGCGTTTTGATAAGCTCTCGGTGGCGCGGGAGTTTGGTGTGGCGCAGTTTGTGGGAAATACAAACGAGGATCTGTACGCGCTTCTTTTGGATAATCAGCTCCGAAAAATCGATTGCATTCATCTTAGCCGAGGCGCGATCAATCACGTTGCCTTTGATCTTACCGAGCTATACCGTCAATGTCTTACCCGTAGGGTGTCCGCCGTCATCCTGTACCATAACCATCCGCACGGACTTTCTGTGCCCTCGCTTGAGGACGTGGAGATCACCTATCAGATCCAGGGCAAGCTTTCCGATGTCAACATTTGCCTTCTGGAGCATTTCGTGGTCTCGGATTTTTCCTGCATGCCCATTCTTTGTACGCAGAGCGGCGTTGTTACGCCGGCGATCCCGCGTGGTGGGATCGACCGCAAGGCTCTTGATCACTTTTATTGCCACTGAGCATTGTCCATGGTGTTCAGGATGCTGAGAGCGATAATAAGGGAGAGCTGCTTTTGGTAGTTTTCGTCCGCCAATCGCCTTGCCTCTGCATCGTTGGATAAAAAACCGCATTCGATCAGAATGGCCGGCTTCTCATTTCTATCCAGAAGATAGATGGAGGAGTCGGCTTTTTTGATCCTTCGCGTGTTTTCGGGATCCAGCGCCTCCTTCACCTTGTTTTGCACCGCAAGGGCAAGGGCTTGCGATAGGGGATGATGCGCGGAATAGTACACCTGGAGCCCGTGATATTGTTTTTGCGGAAAGGCGTTCATGTGGATGCTTACAAAGACTGAGTTTTCGGTTTCCCGCGCAATCTTCAGACGGGCAGCAAGATCCAAAAGCTTTTTTCTTCCCTTAAAGTCCACGTTGCGGTCATAGAGCAAGACGTCCTCGGTTCGTGTATAGACGACCGAAACGCCGTGCTGCTCAAGGTAGGTGCCTATGGTTTTGGCGATACTCAGATTGAGATCCTTTTCCCGGATCCCGTCGGCCGAGGAGGCACCGCCGTCCTCACCGCCGTGTCCGGCATCCAGAACGACCGTATAGGCGCGATTGCCGCTCGCGCCTTTTGCTTTTTCAAGGGGCAGGTGATTTCCGAGCAGACAGATGAGCAACAATAAGAGCGTGAAGATCCCGGAGATCAGTAAAAAACCGAGGGCATTGTGTGACCTTGACTTCATAGGTGTTCCTCCCGTGGGCGTGTTGTGGTTTATCATATGCAAAGGGACGTGCCGGGAATGACAAGCGGTTGAAATTTATAGGGAACTTATTGACTTTCACAAAAAATAGAGTTATAATAAATAGAATATAACTGTGGGGGTTTTTATGAGCAAGGAAACCATAGAGCTTACTTCAAGACAGCGGTTCTGGCTTTCTCTTCTTGCGGCGGCGGCACTTCCGTTTTCGGTGGCTATTTTCGGCGCGGGAGAGATCTATTTGAATAACAGTGATGAATTCTTGTTTGTCCTTTCGGATTTTTGGTTTGTTGCCATAGCGATCGCCCTTGCCGTATTTGCGACAATTTTCGTGCTTTTGCGAGTTTTGAGAGGCAAAGTGTTTCACCTGATACTGTCTCTCGTGGTATGGTTGTCTCTTATGAGCTATGTGCAGGGCAATTTCTTGAACTTCGGACTCACCTCGCTGGGGGCAGATGAGCTGGCGGCCGGCGCCGGAATTGGCCTTATCGTGTTGGATCTTTCGATCTGGCTGATCACGGGGATCGGCTTTGTCTGCGCGGCGCTTCTTTTGAAGGACAAGCAGACGCTTGGGCTTTTGGCTACGGTGACGCTGATTATGATCTTTGCCGTTCAGACCATCAACTTCTCGATTGCTTTTATGAATAGCGACGAGCCGGAAAAGAGCGAAAAGGTGCTCACCACGGAAAACCTTTTTGAGGTCTCGGAGAAGGACAACGTCATCGTCTTTATCCTGGATCGCTTTGACGTTTACTATTACGATCAGACACTGAGGCAGGATCCGGATTTTTTCAAGGCTCTTGACGGCTTTACCTTTTATGATAACAACATTTCTCTGTACTCCCGCACCTATCCGTCGGTGACCTACATGCTGACGGGGCAGGAAAACGCCTTCCAAAGCACACGCGAGGAATATTTCAAGGAGGCGTATTCCGACTCGGTTTTTTTGAAGGATCTGAAGGCCAACGGTTATAAGATCAACCTTTATACCTCGGCCTATTATGCGTATGACGATGCCGCGGTGTTCGGGGATCTTGTAGATAACGTTTCGCACTACGATGACTACGTGATTAAGGGAAGAATGGGGCTTACTGCCAAGATGCTGGCCCTTTCACTTTACCGCTATTTGCCTCTCGGAGTAAAGGATCTGATTGGCGTCAGCTCGGCAGATTTTGACAAATATGTTTCTTTTGATACAGAAAACGACCACGAAAAGTATGTTATGAACGATGCGGATACCTACCGCCTTTTCCGCGAAAGCGGGCTCACTACACAAAATCAAAGCAATACCTTTACGTTTTTGCACCTCAACGGTTGCCATTCACCTTATACGATGGACGAGAACGGAAACCCGATCGAAAGCAACAATTACGCCTCGGCGGCCATTCCGGCACTTAAGGGCTGCTTTGGTCTGATCTACGATTATATTGCGCAGCTGAAGGCGCTCGGTCTTTATGAGGATGCCACCATTATTATTACGGGCGATCACGCGCGTGCCATGGACGATACGGTGGACGTGGAGGATGCGCGCGTTACGGCGCTGTTTGTTAAGCAAAGCGGAGACCACGGAACGCCGCTCGCGTATTCCTCTGCGCCTGTTTGCCAGGAAAATCTTCGCGCCGAGATCGTGAAATCCGCGGGTATAAAGACCGAGGAGGATTACGGCAGGGCGTTCTCCGATATCGGTGAGAATGAGGAGATCGTTCGCAAATACTATTTTGAAAAATCCAACGGCGATAAGGACGAGATCGTCAAGTATCGCGTTGTGGGCGATGCCAACGATTTTGCAAGCTGGACGCTTTATGAAAAAGAAGTGGTCGGGGAGATCTACAAATAAGGGGGAGCTATGTTCGAGAATTTGATGCATTATATTTGTATCCCCTTGGGGATGCTTATGAAATGGTGCTGGATGCTTGTGGGCAACTACGGCGTGGCCATCATTTTGTTTACGCTTCTCTCCAAGATCGTGATCCTGCCCGTCACCGTGTGGGTGCACAGGAATTCGATCAAGATGGTGCGCGTTCAGCCAGAGATCAACTTTTTGAAGGCTAAATATTACGGCGATATGGATACCATTGCCACCGAGCAAGCGAAGCTTTTCAAGCGCGAGAAATACAGCCCGGCGGCCTCGATCGTATCGCTGATCCTTCAGCTGTTTTTGCTTTCCGCGATCATTGAGATCATCTACCATCCGCTGACTTATCTGCTCGGGACTTCGCCCGAAACGGTTTCGGCACTAGCCGAGGCGCTCGGCGTTGAGCAGGGTATTTCTTCGACCGAAATCCTTATTGTTGAGGCGGTGAAATACCGTTCGTATACGCCGTTTGGCACACTTCTTACCGTCGGGTTTCCCGTCGAGCTGATGCAAGCAATCGGAAGACTGGATTTTTGGTTTCTCGGCTTCAACGTTTCCGAGATCGCCTCGCAGACTCTCGGCAAGAACCTTCTGATCCCGCTTCTGGCCGGCGTTTCCTCCTGGCTTCTTTGTCTTTCGCAAAACGCGCTCAATCCGCTTCAGCACGAGCAAAGCAAGTGGAATCAGTACGGTATGACGATATTCTCGGTGGGACTTTCGCTCTATCTTGGCTTTTTTGTTCCGGCGGGCATTGTGATCTACTGGGTATTCAGCAATCTGTTTTCGGTTTTCCAGCAGATGCTTCTCAATCTTGCCATCGACCCCAAAAAGCACATTGATTATGAGGCGCTCGAAAAAAGCCGTGAGGCACTTGCCGCCATTGAGGCGCTGGATGACAAAAACGGCGAGGATGTGGCCAAAAACAAAAAGCGCGAGCGTGCCGATTATAAGCGTTTTTTCGGCGTGGTCAACAAGCACGTGGTCATTTACTCCGAAAAGAGCGGCTTTTACAAGTATTTTGAGGACCTGATGAACGAGCTCCTGGCACGGTCAAATCTGATCCTTCATTATATTACGAACGACCCGAATGACGTGATCTTTTCGGTTGCCGAAAAGCAGCCGCGTATCCGCGCCTATTATATCGGCAACAAAAAGCTGATCACGCTGATGATGCGAATGGAGGCCGACATTGTTATAATGACAACGCCGGACCTTGACAAATACTATATCAAGCGCTCGTTAGTTCAGAAGGACATCGAGTATATCTACGTGCCGCACGATCCGATGAGCGCGCATATGGGCTTCCGCGAGAATGCGCTGGATGCCTTTGACACCATCTTCTGTACGGGACCGCACATCGAGCGCGAGGTGCGCGCCACCGAGCAGGTGTACGGTCTGAAGCCCAAAACACTGGTGCACTTCGGATATCCGCTGGCGGAATGGCTGATCGCGGCCCACGAGAATACGGCGGTGGAAGCGGGAAGGGCACGCAAGCAGATTTTGATTGCCCCCTCATGGCAGGAGGACAACCTTTTGGACAGTTGCGTGGACAAGCTGATTGAGCAGCTTTACGGAAAGGACAATCGACTGATTGTACGTCCGCACCCCGAATACGTCAAGCGCTATCCGGACCGAATGAAGGCACTCACCGAGCGCTACGCCGACAAGGTGGGGGACGGACTTGTGTTTGAACTGGATTTTTCGGATAACAGTTCGATCTGGTCGTCCGACCTTCTGGTGACCGATTGGTCGGGCATCTCACTGGAGTTTTGCTTTGCGACCAAGCGCCCCGCGCTTTTCATCAATACGCAGATGAAGGTGGAGAATCCCAATTGGCAGAGGATCGACTGCATTCCCGTGGAGATCTCGCTGAGAAATCGCGTGGGCGTTGCCTTGGATAAGGACGAGTTGGATCGCGTGGGTGAAACCGCAAGGCAACTCTTAGATAATCCCGCGCTATATGCTGAGAAGATTCGCGAGGCGCTTGACGAGCACTTCTACAATTTGGGTAGCGCGGCCAAGGCGGGCGCAAAATATATTCTTGGAAGCTTACAGGAAAAACGGAAAAGGTAAAGGAGATATCACCATGAAAAAAACGCAGATTCTTATGACGCTTCATTTGGCACTTTGGGTAATGGTCGGCCTTACGCTGCAGGCGGCGGCGTATATCGATCCGAGCGTGGTTTCGGGACTTCTGGTCTCGGTGGCGGGGGCCGTGGTTGCCTGTAGTGCGGTCTTTTTCATTCTTTGGCGTAAGCTCAAGAAGAAGGTGACCCGGACGCTCGGCATTGACGAAAACGCCAACAAAGAGGTTGAGGAAGAGCTGGTTATCAAGGATGATGAAGAAAAATAACGTCGAAGAGTGCGGTGGCTTTCTGCCGTCCACGCTTGTTTTCGACGCGCTTTTTAAGACGAAACGTGTATAATGTCCTTATCAAAATGTGAGGTGTGAATATGGACGAAAAGATAAATGCTTTATACGAGCAATGGAAAAAAGCCGTAGTGGGCAATGCGGAGCTGGCGAGCGACCTTGAGGGTCTTTCCGATGAGGAGATCTTCGATCGCTTATATCGCGAGCTGGATTTCGGAACGGCGGGGCTTCGCGGCGTTCTCGGCGCCGGCACCAACCGTATGAACGTGTACACGGTGGCAAGGGCGTCGGCAGGTGTGGCGAAATACATCGTCGGTAAGCAAAAGAAGATCTGCAGCATAGCCATCGCCTACGATAGCCGCATCAATTCCGCGCTTTTTGCCAAGACCGCGGCGGCGGTGTACGCCGGATACGGACTTCACGTGTATTTGTATCCCGAGCTGATGCCGACACCGGCGCTTTCGTACGCCGTGCGCAATCTGCATTGCGATGCGGGCGTGGTCATAACGGCCAGCCACAACCCGGCTAAGTACAACGGCTACAAGGTTTACGGCGATGATGGCTGTCAGATCACGGAGGAGGCGGCAAAGGCCATTCTCCAAGAAATTTGCAGCACGCCGTATTTTGAGACCGTTCCCGATTTTGATGCGCTCTTGAAGGAAGGCAGGATCGAGTATATTACAACGTCTCTGAAGGATGCCTATATTGCCGATGCGGTTGCTTGCGCGAGGGCAAGGAATGCGCGCACGCGCGACCTGAAGCTGGTGTATACGCCGCTGAACGGCGCAGGACTTTCTTGTGTAACTAAGGCACTTGCCAAGTGCGGATTTGACGATGTTACGGTCGTTCCCGAGCAGGAAAAGCCCGACGGCCATTTCCCGACCTGTCCGTACCCCAATCCTGAGATCAAGGAGGCACTTGCGCTTGGACTTGACTTGATGCAAAAGACGGGGGCCGATCTTCTTTTGGCCACCGACCCCGACTGTGACCGTGTGGGCACGGCCGTTCCCGTCGGCGACGGCTACCGTCTGATTTCAGGTAACGAAATGGGTGTTCTTCTTTTGGACTATATTTGCCGTGAGAAGCTGGCGGCCGGCGTGATGCCGAGCGAGCCGATGGCGGTGAAGACCATTGTGACCACCGATATGACCTATGATGTGGCGAAAAAGTACGGTGTCCGCATTGTGGACGTTCTGACCGGCTTCAAGTATATCGGTGAGCAGATCGCGCTTCTTGAGGATAAGGGCAAGGAGGAAAATTATCTTCTTGGCTTCGAGGAGAGCTACGGATATCTTTGCTCCGGCTTTGTGCGCGACAAGGACGGCGTTTCCACCTCGGTGCTCATTTGTGAAATGGCCGCTTATTATAAGGCAGAGGGCAAGACGCTGGGTGACCGGATCAACGAGTTGTATGCGGAATTCGGCACGTACCTTAACTTTGTGGACAGCTTTGCCTTTGAGGGAAGCGTGGGTATGGAGACCATGAAGGGAATTATGACCTCTCTCCGAGAGAATCCACCCGTTGAACTTCTGGGGCGCAAGCTTGTTTTGATGAACGATTATCTCACGGGCGAAAGCCACTTGATCGAAAGCGGCGAAAAGGAGAAGATCGACCTTCCCAGATCCAATGTTCTCAAATTCGTATATGAGGGCGGTCTCGGTGTGATGGTGCGCCCCTCGGGGACCGAGCCGAAGATCAAGATCTACTATACGGTAAAGGCGGATACCGCGGAGGCGGCAAAGGCACTTCAGGATCAGCTTGCCGGAAAGAGCGGCGCGTTTGCTTCGCTTGTGATTTCGTAAAGAATAAAAGCCTATCTGAAATGACAGATAGGCTTTTTCTTTTATTCATCTTTAAAGAAATCCAGCTGCTCTTGGGCGTCCTTTTTGCCGTATTTGAGACCGAGATGGTCATAGGCAAGACGTGTGACACAGCGTCCGCGCGGCGTACGCGATAGAAAACCGATCTGCATCAGATACGGCTCGTACACGTCCTCAATGGTGACCGCCTCCTCGCCGATGGTGGCCGCCAGCGTCTCAAGACCCACAGGGCCGCCGTCGTAGAAGTCGATGATGGCCTTGAGCATACGGCGGTCGGTGTTGTCAAGTCCAAGCGCGTCGATCTCCAGCTGACCGAGCGCATAATTGGCAATTTTCGCATCAATAACACCCGTGCCCTTGACCTGCGCATAATCGCGCACACGCTTGAGAAGGCGGTTGGCGATTCGCGGCGTACCGCGGGAGCGAGAGGCAATTTCGTGCGCGCCGTCGTCGGTGATCTCAAAGTCCAGAATCCCCGCGCTTCGCTTGACAATGGTAGCCAGCTCCTTTGGCGTATACAGATCCAGCTTCAACAAAAGGCCGAAGCGGTCGCGCAGGGGTGTGGTGAGCTGACCGGCTCTTGTCGTGGCGCCAATCAGTGTAAACTTGGGAAGGTCAATGCGAATGCTTCGTGCCGACGGACCCTTTCCAATGATGATATCCAGCGCATAGTCCTCCATGGCGGGGTAGAGGATCTCCTCCACCGAGCGGGAAAGACGGTGGATCTCGTCAATGAACAGCACGTCACCCTCACCAAGATTGGTGAGAAGGGCGGCCAGATCTCCTTGCTTTTCAATGGCAGGGCCCGAGGTGATGCGAAGGTTTACCCCCATTTCGGCGGCAATGATGCCCGAAAGGGTGGTCTTACCAAGGCCCGGAGGGCCGTAGAGCAAAACGTGATCCAGCGACTCGCCGCGCATTTTGGCGGCGTCCATACATATCTTGAGATTTTCCTTGACCTTTTCCTGACCGATGTACTCTCCGAGATTCTTGGGACGAAGCGAAAGCTCGGTCTCGGAATCATTCGGTGTATAGGAGGAGGACATAAAACGGTTTTCCAGATCCAGCTCGTTCGAATCGTAAGTATCCATTTTTCGTCTCCTTTTCTTTAAACGTTACGCATCAGCTTTTTAAGAGCCAGCTTGATCATTTCGCCCGAATCCAGCTTAGGATCCACGCTCTTCAACGCTCCCGTTGCCTCGGCACGGCTATAGCCGAGAACCATGAGCGCGTCAAGTGCCTCGGAGAGCGCGCCCTTTCCAAGCGAAGCGGAGGCAGGGGAGTCTCCCACCGTCGACAGTGTGTCCGTGTCGGTCTGCTTGAGCATCTTGTCCTGAAGCTCCAAAATGACGCGTGCGGCGGTTTTTGCCCCAACGCCGTTTGCCTTGGCGATGGCCTTGGTATCACCCGTGCAGACCGCAAGCGCAAATTTTTCGGGTGTCAGGATCGAAAGGATCGCGGTGGCGGCCTTGGGGCCGACTCCCGAAACGGTGATCAGCATACGGAAGGCAGAAAGCTCCTCCTCCGTGGAGAAGCCGAAAAGCTCAATGTCATCCTCGCGCACGGCAAGATAGGTGTAAAGCCGAGCCTTGTCGGAGCCAAGGGAGGCGAGGCGCTCGTGCGTTGTGCCGCTGACGGTCAGCTTGTAGCCGACGCCGCCGACGTCCACGACCGCAAAGGTGGGCTCCAGAAGTGCGATGGTTCCTTGAATGTAATAGAACACAGTGGTTGTCCTCTCTTTTACTTTTGCATTTCTTTTTGTTTTTTGCGCTTGCGAAGAATGTCGGCCGCAAGCAGACCGCCGTAGATCGCAAGCGATCCGAGCGTAATGGCAAAGCCGACGTTTACAATGCGCGGTGAATACGTCATTTCAACGGTGTGCTTGCCGTCCCCTTCAATGCGGAAGGAGACAAGGGCATCCAGCGATTGCTCGATGGGGACACGCTTGCCGTCCACCTTGATCTGCCAACCCTCGTCATACGGAATGGTGGTGAGGATAAGAGTGGAATCCTTTGAGGTGTTCAGCGTTCCCGAAAAATGCCTTTCGTTGAATTCCTCGATCTGATATTGTTCCTTTGCCAGTAGACTCATCGCGTATTTGAAGGTCTCGGTGTCCAGATAGTAAAGGATGCTTTCGTCGTTTTTAATATAGAGATTTTCGCCCGTCAGCGTCAGCTTGACCGAAACGTTTTCTCCACGGCTTCGCAGGCCAAGCGCCTTGATTCGATCGGAGTCGCTGGCCATAAAGGTCTCGTACGGCTTGTCGTTGACCGTGAGCTTGACCTCGCGCGGATATTCGGAGGGGGCGTAGAAGTAGAGAAGCGCATCGTGAGGCATGGTGATGCCGTAGACCACGTAGGTGGATTCATCTCCGTCTGTTTTGTAGTGCGTATGTCCGGCGATGGTGCGCTTTTGACCGTTGGTGTAGGTCGAGGAGACCGGAATGGGAACAAAAACCTCAAGCGTATTTTTGGAGCCGGTCATTGCCGTAACCAGTGCGTTCAGTCGGTCAAAGGGGGAGGGATAAACGGCAACGTCATCGCCGTCCTCGTCCACATTGTTGAATTTGAATTCTGCCAATGCGTCACTGACCGCATAAGCAAGCGAAAGTGCGTAGGGGTTTTGGTAAGCTGTGAAATGCTCGTTTTCTCCGTACACCTCTCCCAAAAGCTTCTGTACGTCCTCCCAGGCGACACTTTCGTTATAATGCGATTTCTTCTCGCCGATGTTTTGCTCACATAAAATGTATTTGATGCCGAGAAGCGAGTCGGTCAGGGGATTGGCTCCGAGATAGCGTGAAAGATGGGACTTTGAGGAATAGCCCATTTCAGCCAGGAAGGCAATGGTGTCCTTGTTGAGTGTCGAGGTCGAGCAGGAGATGCCGCGCATACCGAGCGCCATATTGTCGTTGGTCTTTCGGTAGGTGGTCTTTTCCATACGGTAGAAGGAGGTGTCCTTTGCCTGGATCTCCTTGACCAGAGGACGGACCTTTTCCATATAATCGTTGTAAGAGCTGTAGGTGGAGTAGACGACGTCATAGTCGAGACTCGACATATGAATGATGCCGTTTCCGAATGCCTCAAGGCAAATGACCAAAAGCAGAACGACGGCCATATTCCGTCTGGATCTTGCCGTGCGCGCCCGCATAAAGCCATACAGGATTGCACACAGGAAGAGGATCAGAGCAAGGGAAAGCCAGACGGTGCGAAGCGGATCGATGCGACCTTCTTCAAAGCCGAATTTTCCGTCCAGTACAAAGTTTTCGTATTCAAATTTCTGAAGAACCATCACAAGAGCCGCAAGTCCCGCACCGACGGCAAGAAGCGCCTTGGCGGATTGCTGCTTCAGCTCACGGATGGCCTTGTGCGCCATGGTCAAAAGGACAAAGCAGAGCATAAAGCTGTAGCGGTAATTGAGCCAGTTGGGCTTGGCAAAGCCGTGCCAGACGAGGTCGACCGGGTTGATGGTAAAGCTCATCACAAAGACCGCAACGAGAAGTGTGGAACAAATTTTCTCGCGCAGGGTAATTTTTTTGCACAGATAATAAAAGGGCAACATAAGAAGCGCCAGTGTGCCGCAGTAGATAAAGGGAAGTCCGTCGGGGCGCACGGTGTCGTAAGTGCCCGGCAGAAGCTTTACAAAGAGGTCGGCAAGGTCATAGCGGAGGAAAAAGCCCCAGTCGGGATTCGAGAAGGTGTTTTTTCCAAAGGTGAGCGAATACGCGGCGGCAAGCAAGATTACCGTGGCTATACCGACGGCGAGAAGCGAGGAGCCGGCAATCCTGCCGAGTGAGCGCAGAAAGTGGTAGCCTTCGCCGCTCGGGTTGTTTTCTCCGTCCTTTCCGTGTGCTAAATAGTAGTAGAAGAAATACAGAACCACGTAGATGCAGACCATGTAGCCGATATAGAAATTGCTGGCCAGCGTAAGCGCAAGTAACGGAATATACAGCTTGTACCTTCCGTGCTTGATCATTTCCTCGATGAGAAGCGACAAAAGGGGAAGCCACATCAGCGCGTCGATCCACATGGAATTGTGCTGATGCACGATCGCGTACGAGGAGAGCGCATATAAAACCGAGAATGCCCACACCGTGTATTTGCTCGGGCGGCGAGTGGTTTTGTGAAGATAGTAGCCAAAGGTCAAGCCCGAAATTCCGGTCTTGAGAAGAAAGACAAAAAGGAGTGCCTCAAGGATCCTCGACTGAGGAAACAGACAAACGATATACGAAAAGGGGCTGGCAATGTAGTAGGCATAGATGCCGAGAAATTCACCGCCCAGCGATCTTGAGAAGGAGTACAGAAGGCTCTTGTCTCCAAGGATCGCATTGCGAAGCGCCTCGTAAAAATATACGTACTGTCCGTTCAGGTCCAAAACCAGAACGCTCTCGTCTCCAAACGGATGCACGCCCTTGACGAGGTATACCAGATACATAACGGCGATGGGTAACAGGAAGGAGAGGGAAAGGTAAGCGTACGGCTTTTTCCGAAATTCTCCAAACCTTGCCAAGAGCCACCGCCAAGGATTTTTTTGCTTTTCGGTGGAAAGCATATTGTTATTCATCGGATTCTGCACTTTCCGAAGCACGGTTCAGCTTCTTGATGGATTTTTCAAATTTTACGCGCTCGAGCGTCATGTCACGGCCGCAACCGAGGCAAACGACGCGCACGTCACTTCCCACGCGGAGAATGCGAAAGGAGGAGGCCCCGCAAGGGTGCTGTTTTTTCATTTCGGCAACGTCGCCGACAGCGAGTTTTACAATGTTCATAAAGCAAACTCCGAAATAAGAAATATATATATTTCAATATACCATAATTTCCCCTAAAAGTCAACTTGAATTCATTATTTTTCACAAAAAAGAAAATTGTGTTTGACTTGTTCATATTCTTGTGATATAATTTAATGTGGAATAGAATGACAACCGAAGGAAAGGGAGGGCGGCTGTGAGGATACTGGGAATCGACCCCGGAATTGCCATTGTGGGCTGGGGCGTAATCGAATATAGCGGAAACCGCTTCCGTACTCTCGGCTACGGCTCGGTGCAAACGCCCTCGACTATGTCGACCGAGCAGAGATTGGTGGAGGTCCATCGGGGCATCGGTGAGCTGATCGATACCTACAAGCCGGACTGTATGTCCATTGAGGAGCTTTTCTGGAACACAAACCAGACAACGGGTATCCGTGTCAGTGAGGCGCGCGGTGTGATCCTGCTTGCGGCCGCACAAAGGAAGCTGGATATTTTTGAATACACGCCGCTTCAGGTCAAGCAGGCGGTGGTCGGATACGGACGTGCGGAAAAGAAGCAGGTCATTTCGATGGTCACCATGCTTCTCGGACTTGAAAAGCCGCCCAAGCCCGACGACACGGCCGACGCGCTGGGGCTTGCGATCTGCCATGCCCATAGCGGTTGCTCTCGCCTGGCAGATTATTACAACAAAAAATAAGAGGACAGGATATGTGGTATTCTCAGAATTGGAAAGACTATGAACTTATAGACACCTCGGAGGGGGAGCGTCTGGAGCGCTGGGGCGATTATCTTTTGATCCGTCCCGACCCGCAGATCGTGTGGAAGAACGAAAAAAAGAGTCCGCTTTGGAAAAAGGCGGATGCAACCTATAAACGCTCGTCGGGCGGCGGAGGCGGCTGGAAAAACAGCCGTGTGCCCGATCAATGGAAGATCGGATACGGGGATCTTCGCTTTATCGTTCGTCCGACCGGCTTTAAGCATACGGGGCTTTTCCCCGAGCAGGCGGCCAACTGGGACTGGTTTTCCGAGCTCATTCGCAACGCCGGACGTCCCATTAAGGTGCTGAACCTGTTTGCTTATACGGGCGGCGCAACGGTTGCCGCCGCAAAGGCAGGTGCTTCGGTCTGTCACGTGGATGCGGCCAAGGGAATGGTGGCGCAGGCAAAGGAAAACGCGGCACTCAGCGGCCTTGCCGATGCCCCGATTCGCTACATTGTGGACGATTGTAAAAAGTTTGTGGAGCGCGAGATTAAGCGCGGAAACCGCTACGATGCGATCATCATGGATCCGCCCTCTTACGGAAGAGGTCCGTCGGGCGAGGTTTGGAAGATCGAGGACAGCATCGACGAGTTTGTTACATTGGTTTCGAGCGTGCTTTCGGACGAGCCGCTTTTCTTCCTGCTTAATTCTTACACTACGGGACTTTCGCCTCTGACGATGAGCTATATTTTACAGCTTCGCGTGTGCCGTCGCTTCGGCGGTAAGACCGAGGCCGGGGAGCTGGCTCTTCCCGTCAAGCAAACGGGCGGCTTTTTGCCTTGCGGCGCAAGCGTGAGATGGTCGGCCGACTATAACGGAGAAAAATAAAAAGATCGGTATTTTGTTATGAGTGAAGCTTTTATTCAAGTTGAAAATCTGAATTATTCCTATACGGAGGAGGACGGTCGCGAGGTTCCGGTTTTGCACGACATTTCGTTTGAGATCGGGCGCGGTGAATACGTAGCGATCCTTGGGCATAACGGCTCGGGAAAATCTACGCTGGCCAAGCTTCTCAACCTGATTTTGACGCCCACCTCGGGCAGGATCCTTTTTGACGGTAAGGACGTTGCCGAAAAGGAACTGACGGAGGACGAGCTGTATCAGCTTCGCCGCAAGGTCGGCATGGTGTTTCAGAATCCGGACAATCAGCTGGTTGCCACCATTGTGGAGGAGGATGTTGCCTTTGGCCCGGAAAATCTGGGGCTTCCGCAACAGGAGATCCGCCGACGTGTGGACGAGTCGCTGGCTATTGTCGGTATGACCGAATACGCCCACCACGAGCCGCACCGCCTTTCGGGCGGTCAGAAGCAAAGAATTGCCATCGCGGGCATCATTGCGATGCTTCCTGAATGCATGATCTTTGACGAGTCGACGGCTATGCTGGATCCGTCGGGTCGTAAGGATGTACTTCGTACCGTCGAGACCCTGAATCGCGAAAAGGGAATCACCGTGCTCACCATTACTCACTATATGAACGAGGCGGCTAAGGCAGATCGCATTCTTGTGCTGGACGACGGACGGATCCTTATGGAGGGGACGCCGGCCGAGGTGTTTGCACACCCGGAGATTTTGCGAAAGGCCGGGCTTGATGTGCCTCAGTGCAGCGCTTTGATTGAGGGACTCAGAGAGGCGGGCTTTGCCATTTCGGGCGATTTCTATTCTCCCGAGCTGTGTGCAGAGGCGATCTGCCGTTACATCCAAGAAAAGAGGTCTTGAGCGTGGCAAAAATTGAACTGGAAAACATATCTTACGTATACAGCAAGGGCACCCCGTACGAGGTAACGGCGCTTGACAACGTGAGTGCTTGTATCAAAGAGGGAAGCATTACCGGCATTATCGGACATACCGGTTCGGGAAAATCCACCTTCGTTCAACTCCTCAACGGGCTTGAGCGTGCGCATGAGGGACGCGTGCTTCTCGACGGAAAGGACATCTGGGAAAAGCCTAAGGAGATCGGCAAGATCCGCTTCCGCGTTGGGCTTGTGATGCAATATCCCGAATATCAGCTTTTCGAGGAGACCATCCGTGAGGACATCGCCTTTGGTCCGAAAAATATGGGGCTTGATAAGGAGGAGATCGAGAAGCGCGTTTTGATGGCGGCAGATTTCGTGGGGCTTGAGCGTGAGCTTCTGGATAAATCTCCCTTTGATCTTTCGGGCGGTCAGAAGCGCCGCGCGGCGATTGCGGGCGTTATCGCGATGAAGCCCGAGGTGCTCGTGCTTGATGAGCCGGCCGCGGGCCTCGATCCGCTTGGTCGAGATGCCATTTTCAAAAGCCTTGTCAACTATCGGAACGAAACGGGAGCAACCGTGATCATCGTTAGCCACAGTATGGAGGATATGGCGCGCTTTTGCGAGGAGCTGATCGTTCTCTCGCACGCTAAGATCGTAATGCAGGGAACGTGCAGTGAGATCTTTGCCAAGGCGGATTTTCTTAATGAGATCGGCCTGGACGTGCCGCAGATCACCGGTTGTATGAAGCTGCTTTCTCAGAAGGGGCTTTCGGTGGAGGATGGCATTTATACCGTTGAAGATGCGGTAAAGGAGCTTTCTCACCTGCTTTCATCTTTATAATTTTGGAAAGGTCTGAATCATGAAAAACATTAGCTTCGGGCAGTATTATCCGGCGGAATCCCTGATTCACCGTCTGGATGCACGCGCTAAGGTCATCCTGGCGCTTCTTTATATCATCTGCTCGTTTTTGTGTAAAAATATAATCAGCTTTGCGGCACTGGCGCTTTCGGCCGTCCTTCTGGTTCTGCTGAGCAACATACCGCTCAAGGCGGTCTTCCGCGCCATACGGCCCATTCTTTTCGTGATGCTCTTCACGGTAGTTCTGAACGTCTTTTGGACCAAGGGAGAATCTCCGCTTTTCAGCTGGGGTATACTGACCGTATACCCGGAGGGCCTGTATAACGCGCTCTTTATGCTGGTCCGCATTCTCTCGCTGATCATCGGCACCAGCATTTTTATGACGTATACCACTACGCCCATCGAGCTTGCCGATGCCATCGAGCAGCTTTTGGCGCCTCTCAAGAAAATAAAAATTCCCGTGCACGAGTTTTCGATGATGATGACCGTGGCGCTTCGCTTTATCCCCACGCTGATCGAGGAGACCGAAAAGATCACCGCCGCCCAGAAGGCGCGCGGCGCAGACTTTTCCTCGGGTGGACTTATCAAGCGTGCCAAGGCACTGATTCCGATCCTGGTTCCTCTCGTGGTCTCCGCCTTCCGCCGTGCCGATGAGCTGGCAACGGCCATGGAGTGCCGCTGTTACCGCGGCGGTGACGGAAGAACCAAGCTTCACGTCTTGCGTTACGATGCCAAGGACTTTATGATGATGGCGGTCGTCGTTGTATTTGGTGGACTGTTGGTCGGGCTCAATATGCTTGCCATCGGTTATACGATGTAAGGGTGGATATCGTATGAAGGTTTTTTTGAAAATTTCCTTTCTCGGCACCCGCTATTGCGGCTATCAGGTTCAGGATAACGCCGTGACGGTTCAGCAGATGCTCAATGAGGCGGCTGAAAAGGTGTTTGGATTTCCGTGTGATATTGTGGGGTGCAGTCGCACCGACAGCGGTGTTCACGCGGAGGAATTTTGTGTGTGCGTGACAAAGAGAAGGGAGTCGGAACTTGTGACGTCCATTCCCGTCTCCAAAATTCCCGTGGCTATGAATTGCTTTTTGCCCGATGACATTTCGGTGCTTGAGGCATCCCTTGTTCCTGAGGAATTTCACGCGCGATATGACGTAAAATATAAGGAGTACGTATACCGCATCTGGAACGGCAGGGTGAAAAATCCTTTTTTGGCCGACCGTATGATGTTTTTGCCGAATATGATAAGTGATGAAGACCTGGCCCGTGCCAACGAGGCGGCAGATCGCTTTGTGGGCAGGCAGGACTTTCGCTCCTTTATGGCCAGTGGCTCCAAGATCACCGACACGGTGCGTACGGTCTATCACGCTTCGCTATCGCGCGAGGGGGATGTGATCACCTTCCGCGTGGCGGCTGACGGTTTTCTTTACAATATGGTGAGAATCATGGCGGGAACGCTGGTTGAGGTGCTGCAGGGCAGAAGAACGCCGGATGATATTTCTGCTGTCATCGCAAGCGGCGATCGCAGACAGGCGGGAAGCACCGCGCCGGCCCACGGCCTGTATCTTCACCGCGTGTCCTATGAGGCATATCAAGCAATAGGAGGAGAAATTCAATGATCTGGAATTATGCTGTAGATATATTTTATGTTGTTTTGGCAATCGCTATCGTTGTTCTTTTTGCCTGTAAGGGCTTTTTTGCGGCGATTTTTCATTTTGGAAGATACATTGCGGCAACCGTGCTTGCCTATACCTTTGGCCCTATGCTCAGCCGTTTTCTTTATCAGAAATGGATCTTTTCCTGGATCGCGGTTCCGGTTGCTGAAAAGGTTGAGAATTTTTTGAATAACACGGTTGGAAGCGTAGATATTGAAGGACTTGTGGAATCGCTTCCCGCGCTGGTTAAGCAGTTTGCGGATGTGGATGCCTTGACCGCAAAATACGGAGCAACCGTTGACAGCTTTCACGAGGTTGCCGGAGATTTTTCGGCAACGCTGGCGGCACCCCTGGCGTCTCTCATTTCCAATGCCATTGCGTACCTGGCCATCTTCTTCGTTTCTGTGCTTTTGCTGAAGCTTTTGTTCTTCCTGCTTAATAAATTCTTTGATGCCATCCCGATTCTGAAGGCGATCAACCATATTTTGGGAGCAGCTCTCGGTGTGCTCACCGCCTTTTTGGCACTGGCGGCGATCACCTGGCTGCTGGGGTTGCTTATCAGCCTTTTCGCCGGCAGCGAATGGTTGCTCCACCTGGCGGAAAACTCAAAGCTTTTCGGTGTTTTTCAAGAGTTGAACTTTTTTAATCTTTTTCATTGATTTGAGGAAACAGTAAATGGTAATGTGTGCAAAATGTCATAAGAGACCTGCCGTTGTCTTTATGACCAAGCTGGAAAACGGCAAACGTGTTAACGAGGGAATCTGCGTAACCTGCGCTAAGGAGCTGGGACTTCCCATCGACAATCTGCTTGGCGGCTTTATGAGCAAAATGGGGCTCTCGGCCGAGCAGCTCTCCGAAATGGAGCAGGAGTTCTCCGAGATGATGCAAAGCGGCGAGCTTCCCGAGGAGGGCGAAGAGGGGGAAGAGGGAATCGTCCCCACCTTCGATATGCGTAAGCTTTTTCAAAAAGGCGAGGAGGAGCTTCCTGCGGAAAAGGGCAAGGAGACCTCTTCCGGTGAAAAATCCAAGCACTCGTCAAAAAACAAAAAGAGTAAATTTTTGGATGCCTATTGCACCAACCTGACCGAGCGCGCAAGAGAAGGAAAGCTTGACGCCATTATCGGGCGTGAGCGCGAGCTGGAGCGAATGATCCAGATTCTTTGCCGCCGTCAAAAAAACAACCCGTGTCTCATCGGCGAGCCGGGTGTTGGTAAAACCGCTGTTGTGGAGGCATTGGCGCAGCGAATCGTGGCGGGCGACGTGCCGTATAAGCTCTCGGACAAGGAGTTGTATCTTTTGGATCTGACGGCGCTGGTTTCGGGCACGCAGTTCCGCGGACAGTTTGAGTCGCGTGTGCAGGGGCTTCTGAAGGAGATCAAGGACGCCGGAAACATCCTTTTGGCAATCGACGAGGTGCACAATCTCGTGGGCACCGGCGCGGCGGAGGGCAGTATGAGCGCCGCCAACATTCTCAAGCCCGCACTCTCACGCGGCGAGATCCGTGTGATCGGTGCGACGACGCTCAATGAATATCGAAAGCATATTGAGAAAGACACGGCGCTTGAGCGCCGCTTCCAGCCGATCACGGTAAATGAGCCGTCGATTGCCGACACGGTGAAGATGCTGGAGGGTATCAAGCATTATTATGAGGAATTTCATTCCATCGTGATCCCGAGCACGCTTCTTGAGCGCGCGGTCGTTATGTCCGAGCGCTATATCACTGACCGTTACCTGCCCGACAAGGCCATTGACCTTATCGATGAAGCGGCGTCGCATCTTTCGCTTGCCTCGGCGGAGCTCAACGAAAGCTATCGCCTTCGTGACCGACTTCTTGCTCTTAAGAACGAAAGGGAGGCGGCCGAGTCCGAGACCATTCCCGAAAACGGCGAGCAGGCGCATTATGAGAAGATTGCCGAGATCCGCTCGGAGGAGCTTCGTCTGTCCACGCGTCTGCACGAGGTTGAGCCTGCTTGTCAGAACATTTTGATGACCGAGGAGGATCTTGCCGGCGTGATCGAGATCTGGACGGGCATTCCTGCCACAAACATCACGGTCAACGAATTTGAAAGGCTGAGCGGTCTTGAGGCAAGACTGAAGGAGAAGATCATCGGTCAGGACAAGGCGGTATCCGCCGTGACCCGTGCCATCAAGCGCAACCGAGCCGGCATTGCCTATAAACGTAAGCCCGTCTCCTTTATCTTTGCCGGCCCGACCGGCGTGGGGAAGACCGAGCTTGTCAAGGTGCTGGCCGCCGACCTCTTTGATTCGCCCGAGACGCTGATCCGACTAGATATGTCCGAGTTTATGGAAAAGCATTCGGTGTCCCGTATCATCGGAGCGCCTCCCGGATACGTCGGCTATGAGGAGGCAGGACAGCTTACCGAGAAGATCCGTCGCCGTCCGTATTCCGTGGTTCTTTTTGACGAGATCGAAAAGGCGCATCCCGATGTGCTGAACGTTCTTCTCCAGATTTTGGATGACGGTCGCGTGACCGACGCACACGGAAAGACTGTTAACTTTGAAAATACCGTCATTGTAATGACCACCAACGCCGGCTCGGACAAGAGCGCGGGACAGGTGGGATTTGAGACCTCGGTTGACCGGAGCGCAGAGGACGCCAAGACCGAAAAGGCGCTCTCCGCCTTCCTTCGTCCCGAATTTCTCAACCGAGTGGATGAGGTCATTACCTTCCGCTCGCTGAATGAGGAGGATTTCGCAAGGATCGCTGCCATTATGCTGTCGCAGTTGGCTCAGGTGCTTGCGGAGCGCGGCATTACCCTTCGCTTCGGGGCTGCTGTGCAAAAGCATATTGCCGAGAAATCTTACTCGCATAAGTTCGGCGCGCGTAATATGCGACGCTATATCCAGACGCACGTCGAGGATAAGCTGGCCGAGGAGATCATATCGCGCTATGGCGAGAACATTACGCAGGTGTCTCTTACCGTGAAAAAAGGAGAGCTTGCTCTTCTCTGTATGTAAATCCGTATTCCTGCATATATTGGTAGCAAAACAAAGGGGGTTTTGCTATGAAGGTGTGCAGTACGGCGGATCTGAGGGAAAAGGAGGTCATCAACCTTTGCGACGGTGAGCGCCTTGGCTACGTTACCGATTTCGAGATCGATATCTGTGAGGCGCGGATCCTCTCACTCATCCTTCCGTCCGAGATCGGACTGTTTGGGTTTCCCAAGGGGGAGGAGCTTGTGATCCCGTGGGATAAGATCGAATGCATCGGTGAGGATACCATTTTGGTCAAGGTTAACGTGGGGGAGCTGTGCCGCTGTTTTCCAGATAAGAAGAAACATAAGAAACGATTTCTTTAATTTGTTAACATTTTGTAAATAATGCAAATTCCTTGTTGATGAAACAGGGAATTTGTGCTATAATCACATAGTTGTCCGAAACGCAGGTTTCGTACAATAAATAAAATACACACACAGAGGTGTTCTTTGCGGTCGGTGCCGAAAGGTTCCCGCAATGCCCGTCTGTGGTGGAAAAACCGAAGGAGGACATTAAAATGTCTGTTGTATCGATCAAGCAGTTGCTTGAAGCAGGTGTTCATTTCGGACACCACACCAGAAGATGGAACCCCAAGATGGCAGAGTACATCTTCACCGAAAGAAACGGAATCTACATCATCGACCTTCAGAAGACCGTAAAGAAGTTTGAAGAGGCGTATATGTTTGTCCGTGACATTGCCGCACAGGGCGGCACCA
>JAEIGA010003167.1_pt1 | contig 25887 bp, 18 predicted proteins | sample 9270691 | NCBI WGS metagenome assembly JAEIGA01 (sample SAMN17057246, study PRJNA624740) | gut metagenome | biome: biome; isolation source: fecal sample | host: Bos grunniens | place: China: Xizang | collected 2019
CAGGCAACACGATGCGCTGCTTATCAGCCTTCGCACGTGCTACAAGTTGTTCGATAAGTTTCATAACATTCATGCCCTCCGTGGAACATGCCACACGAAGGATTTTCTTAATATGTTAATTGATAATAAGTTGTCTAAACTACAGACGTTATCATTGCAAAGTTACGGCAAAGCGCTGAAACTTAGAAGTGTTTTTGCGTAAAAGTTTGCAGGTTTTTAACAAAGAACAATGCCTATGGCTGAAGGCGGAGAATGGTGTCGCGACACGCCTCCATCAGCCATTTCGGGGTGCTTGTGGCTCCGCAGATGCCTACAGTCTGAGCATCATCAAACCATTCGGGTTGAATCGTCTCGGGTTCGTCCACCATATAACTCTGGGCATTGACCTTCTTACACTCTTCGTAGAGCACCTTTCCGTTAGAACTTTTCAGTCCGCACACGAAAATGACGACATCATGGCGTGCCGCAAATTCGCGGATGTTGGGCAGACGGTTTGCTACCTGTCGGCAGATGGTATCGAAGTATTCAAAGGTGGCTGGCGCTTGTATATGTGCTGTAATGTATTCTACGATGCGCTGGAAACCTTCGAGGGATTTCGTAGTTTGCGAGAAGAGGCAGATGTTGCGGGTAAAGTCCAAAGATTCCGCTTCTTCAAGGTTTTCAATCACGATGGCTTCGCCGTTGGTTTGCCCTACGAGTCCAAGCACCTCAGCATGTCCGCGCTTGCCGTAGATGACGATGAGCGGACGATTGGGGCTGTCGTATTTCCTCTTGATGCGGCGCTGCAACTGGAGCACTACGGGGCAGGTGGCGTCGATGATTTCAATGTTGTTCTCCTCTGCCTGCTTGTAGGTCTTGGGCGGTTCGCCATGAGCGCGAAGCAAGACCTTTCCTCCACGGAGTTCGCCAAAGGTCGTGTGGTTGATGGTTTGCAAACCAAGGTCGCGCAAGCGGTCACATTCACGCTCGTTGTGTACAATGTCTCCGAGGCAATAGAGCGAATCGCTGTGTGAAAGTTCCTCTTCTGCCTTTCCGATGGCAGTAGTTACCCCAAAGCAGAAACCAGAACCGTTGTCAATTTCAATCTGAAGCATACTCAAGATGCGGTTCGTTATTCGTTACATGCTTTAAGGTAGGCATTCATCAACCACTCGTTTTGCTCCTCGCGTGTCATGTTGCTGTTGTCTAAAACGAGGGCATCTTCTGCCTGTTTCAAGGGCGCCACTTCGCGGTGAGAGTCAATGTAGTCGCGCTCTTGCACGTTCTTGAGGATTTCCTCAAAGGTAACTTGTTCGCCCTTCGCTGTGAGTTCGTCGTAACGGCGCTGTGCACGCACTTCTGCTGAAGCGGTAACGAAAATCTTGAGTTCTGCTTGGGGGAATACGGCTGTGCCGATGTCGCGACCGTCCATTACGATGCCTTTCGCCTCGCCCATCTGTTGTTGCATCTTGGTGAGCAACGTTCTTACGAAGGGAAGGGCAGCGATAGGGGATACGCGTGAAGATACTTCCATGGTGCGGATTTCCTGCTCCACGATTTCTCCGTTCAGGCACGCCAAAGGAAGATTTGTTTCGGGGTCAAGTACGAAACTTACGTTTACTTGGGGCATTAACGCTTCAAGACGTGCTGCGTCAAGCTCTGTGCCGTTAAATACACCGTTGCGCAAGGCAAAAAGGGTCACAGTGCGGTACATAGCACCCGTGTCTACGTAAATGTATCCAATTTTTTTTGCAAGCGCCTTAGCCATAGTGCTTTTTCCGCAAGATGAATGGCCGTCGAGGGCGATGATAATTTTTTTCATAATACTTATACTAATTGGGCAATGCGGTTTGTTATAACGTATAGTTGACGTTGAACATGAGCGATGCCGTTGATTTGTGATACTTTGCGTATGCGCCAGAAACCATAAAGCGTTTGAGGCGTAAGGTTGCTCCCGCCGTTAATCCAGCACCTTTTGCGCTGCCAGCGGTCTTGAGTTCGTAGGCACGGCGAAAGTTATATCCTGCTGAAAGGCTGATGTTGTCGGTTAGGAAGTAGTCAGCGCCCACGATGATGTGGTTGAGCAACTTTTTGGAGAACGACAATTTATCCTTGCCTTCCTCTTCAATGAAATCGTAACGCGAACTCCAGCGTGTGAGGTCGGTCATGGTGACAGAAAAGCGCAAGGGGAGGTGTTCTAATCCCTTTGTGAATCCCACTTGTGCCACAAAGGGCAGGTGTTGCTCCCGTTCATGGAACGATGAAAGCTCAGCCCCGATGTTTTTTAGGGTCGCAGAAATTGAAAGGTCCTTTTCTTCGTCAAAATAGTTCAAGCCAAGGTCAACGCCCACCGCCATTGCTGAGTAGTCCGCGTAGTTGGAGAACGCAAACTTCAATGTGGCGCCACCGCTCCACTTGTCGCTGAAGAGATAGCTGTAAGAAGGTGCGATATAGATGTCCTTTGCGGTATATGAACCCAAGACATTGCCTTGTGCGTCCGTTTCGTCAGCCTCTCCAAAGTTCATCATTTGTGCCACAATGCTTCCCGTGTGGCGCTCCCCAAAGGCACGCACATATTGTGCGCCCATCCACTGACTTTCTGCAAAGTAAGTCATAAATCCTAAGCCCAGCGTGTTGCTCGATACGTTGGAAAGCAACGCAGGGTTGTGCCAAGCAATCGCAGCATCGTCCTCTATGATTGAGATGTTCTCACCTCCCAACGCTGCAACGCGGGCAGACGTGGGGAGCTTCAGGGTATTGTAGCCCGAAGCGCTTTCTTGAGCCTTTACTGCCGTAAGTGGAAGTAGGCAAAGGATATAGAACAACGTTTTTTTCATTTTGTCATTAAAATTGTGGTCAAAGTTACTAAGTTTTTTACTTTTAGGGCGTAACTTTGTGGCAAAATACAATAGAATTATCACTACGCGTCATTTCTCTCTTACACTACAACGTGCGTTCTGTCGATTTAGTATCACGAGAATGGTGTGACCTTGTATTTGAAGGCCGCAATCGTTCGTATGGCGCCTATCGACTTCGCCAAGAAGCCGGCAGGCGGTATGCGCGTGCATTGTGGGGCATATTGCTGGGGCTATTATTCATCGTGGCATCAATGGTGGGGATAAATACCTACTTGTCGCTGAGTGCTAATCGTGAGTTGGCACAACTGCTTGCCGAGATGCATCGCATGAATGCCCTCCAACGTCAGGATGCCCACTTGTTACGCTTTGTAGATACGCGTCCCCAACTGAAGGTGGTGGAGAAAAAGGTTGCAGTGAGAGTTCCTGAAATTGTAGATACCCCAGAAGTAGAGACAGTGCCCCCTGTGCCAGAAGAAATTATGCTGGAAGAGACGGTAGATACCCTCGCTTTGGCTGCAACAACGGTAGATACGCTCGCTATCCCTATTGAGGAAGAACCGCTTGCGCTTCCACCGCTTACGCCAACGGAAGTGGTGCAGGAAATGCCTGAGTTTCCAGGGGGGATTCCAGCTTTGATGCAGTGGTTGGACAAGAATGTGATTTATCCTCCCTTAGTGATACAACAAAAAGTCACGGGAGTCACTTATCTCACCTTTGTTGTTGACCAAGAAGGCGTGGTTACGGAGCCCGAGGTGCAAGAACCGTTGCATCCCATGATTTCAAGTGCGATTCTAAAGGCGGCACGCAAAATGCCTCGCTGGGAACCCGGGAAAAAGGACGGACAAGTGGCTGTTGTGCGCGTGACGATTCCCATAGAATACCACCCTTAAACAAACTATTTGGAGACGAAAAAAATACATAGGGATTTCGTGAAAACTAAACGCCGATAATTTCAAAATAAGTGCCGATTAGTTTCATATTTATCCCAAATAGTTTTCACCATGTGGGGAATGAAATTTACAATAGCCTTTCCCACCATCAGAACATCCGATTAAGAATACAATTTCCTTACGATATGCTAAACAAAATTGAAGCGTTTCTTGACAACATCGCCTTTCCTGAAAAGCCTGAAGGACTTTACGAACCGATAACCTATTCTTTGGAAATGGGAGGCAAGCGCATTCGCCCCGTATTGACGCTTATGGCGCACAATATGTATAAGCCTTGCGACGACAATGCACTTTCAGCGGCGGCAGCCATTGAGATGTATCACAATCACACGCTCCTCCACGACGACCTTATGGATGGGGCAGAGGTGCGCCGTGGTAAGCCCGCCGTTCACCGTCGATGGAATGCCAATACGGCAATCCTTTCGGGTGACACGATGCTTATTGAGTCGTTCAAACTCATCAATGCGTGCCAGTGCCAACGTGCTGACGAGGCGCGCCAACTCTTTATTGACACAACGATAGAGGTGTGTGAAGGTCAGCAGTATGATATGAACTTCGAGCAGCGTACGGACGTGACTGAGGCGGAATATCTTGAAATGATTCGCTTGAAGACCTCTGTGCTCCTCGCGTGTGCGGCAAAGATGGGAGGCATTGTGGCAAATGCGCCCGAGGCTGATTGCAATGCGCTTTATGCCTTTGCCGAAAAGATAGGTTTGGCGTTCCAGCTCCAGGATGACTATCTTGATGTCTATGGCGACCCTGCCGTGTTTGGCAAGAAGATTGGGGGCGACATTCTTTGTGGCAAGAAAACCTTCTTGCTCATCAACGCCCTCGAACGTGCTTCCGAGCAGCAACACGAAGAACTGCTTTCGCTCCTCAACAACGCGGTGATTCTTCCCGAAGAAAAGATTGTTCGCGTAACAGAGATCTACAATGCCCTTGATATTGCCGCGCTCACCCAGCAACGCATTGCCGAAATGTACGACGAAGCGCGCCAGCATTTCGATGCCATCGCCGTGAGTGAGGAGGTGAAGCGACCGCTTTGGACTTTCGCAGAAACATTGTTGGGACGTAAGAGTTAAAATTAGAGTACAGAGCACAGAGTACAGAGCACAACTACCATGCGGGACGCAATGCGAATGTAGAGACGTCATATTATGGCGTCTCCTACGCGGGGAAGATTCACTTGACTGCTACGGATCACGGTTGTTTACCTCGGTGCCCTTCTTGTTTACTCGTTTACTTGTCTTCTCGTCAACTAAACATGATTGATACGCATACCCACATCTACGGCGAAGAGTTTGATGAAGACCGCTCGGCTGTCGTAACCCGTGCTCTTGAGGCTGGAGTGAATATGCTGCTGTTGCCCAATATTGCGGCAGACTCTTGGCAACCGATGCTTGACCTTTGTGCGGCGCATCCGGGAGTGTGTTTCCCCATGCTCGGACTTCACCCTACGGACTTGCCAGACCATCCTGCGGAATTGCTCGACCGTATGGAACAGGCGCTTGCTGCACCCGACCATCCCTATGTGGCGGTTGGCGAAGTGGGCATTGACCTTTATTGGGACGATAGCCGTGCTGCCGAACAGGTGGAGGCGCTCAAGCGACAGGCGGAATGGGCGATTCGCTTCGACTTGCCCCTCGTCATACATTCGCGCTCGGCGCACCGTTTGCTGGTGGATACCTTACTTCCTTACGCTGATCGTCTCCCTGGTGGCATCTTCCATTGTTTTGGTGGAACCGCTGAAGAGGCTGAAGAGTTGCTCGCGCGTTTCCCCCGATTCGTCTTAGGAATAGGTGGGGTGTTGACATTCAAAAAGTCCACACTTCCCGAAACGCTGAAGACGAAAGTGCCCCTATCCCGCATTGTGTTGGAAACGGATGCCCCGTATTTGGCACCAACTCCCCATCGCGGTAAGCGAAACGAACCTGCCTACCTCCCCTTGGTGGCGCAGAAATTGGCAGAACTTTATGGTGTGACCGCAGCAGAGGTGGCGGAAGTCACAACAGCCACAGCGCTGTCGGTATTCCCCCGATTGTCGGTACGCGCTTAGAGTCTGCATCTATTATTGTAATTACTTTATTCATTCATAATTCTCAAAGCTAATCTATGAATCTTAAACAAATTCTTGCAACTGCTTTATTTTCAAGCGTTGCACTTGCTGCCTCTGCGCAACAAGTAACTATTTCTCCGCTTCCCCAATCCATCGCTTGGGGCGAGAAGGCTTTTGACCGCCAAACGGTATTTAACGTGGTCGGTGCCGAAACTGCTGATGCCGATGCCGTGAATGCGCTTACGGCAAAGTATGAAGCAACGGGCGGAAGCATTGAATTGATCATTGGTGAGCGTGGTGACGCTGCCGTTGCGGAATTTGAAACTTCCATCCCCTCAAAGGCAGAAGGTTATTACCTTCAGGTGACTCCCGAGCGCGTAGTGATTGCGGGTAATGACGAACGTGGTACGTTCTATGGCGTACAGTCGTTCCTCCAAGTGGCGGCTCAGGCAGAAGTGATGAGTGTTACGGTTACGGACTATCCTGATGTTATCGAGCGTGGGGTGGTTGAAGGATTCTATGGCAATAACTGGAGTCAGACCGACCGCCTCCGTCAGTTCCAATTTTACGGTGCGAACAAGATGAACGTATATATTTACGGTCCCAAGGACGACCCTTACCACCTTGCGCGTTGGCGTGAACCTTATCCCACTGAGTCTGCCAACAAGATGAAGGAACTCGTGGCAGAAGCGAAGCGCAACAAGGTGAAGTTCGTGTGGGCGGTTCACCCCGGTAACGATATTCAGTGGAATGCTACCGACTCGGCAAACGTAGTCAAGAAGTTGCAGATGATGTACGACCTTGGTGTGCGCGCCTTTGCCGTATTTTTCGACGACGTTTGGGGCGGTGAAGGTACACGCGGTATTAAGCAGGCGGAGTTGCTCAACTATGTGACCGACAACTTCGTAAAGAAATACGACGATGTAGAACCCCTCATCCTTTGTCCCACGCAGTACAACCGCGGTTGGGCAGGTGGCACGTACCTCTCAGAGTTGCGTGACAACTTGTATAAGGAAGTCAAGATTATGTGGACGGGTAACTCCGTTGTTGACTTTATCAATAAGGGCGATACCGAATGGATCAATGCACAGATTGGTCGTAAAGCGTACATCTGGTTGAACTATCCCGTAAACGACTATTGCATCAGTCGCATGCTTATGGGTCCCACTTTTGGTGACGACCTTAATATTGCTGGTGACCTCAGCGGTTATACTTCTAACCCCATGGAGTATGCCGAAGCCTCAATGCTTTCGCTTTACAGCGTGGCAGACTACACTTGGAATATGGCGGATTACGATAGCAATGCTTCTTGGGAACGTGCTATTAAGTATTTGATGCCTGAGAATGCTGAGGCGTTCAAGGTGTTCTGTGAAAACAACGTAGACCTTGGGGTGAATACTCACGGACTCCGCCGTACGAACGAATCTCCCCGTTTTGTTGAAGCTTCAAAGAACTTTGATGCGCAGATGGCGGGAGGTTACAACGCTGAAGCCTTGGCAAAGGTGCGTACAGAGTTTGACTTGCTCGTTTCTTCGGCAGACCAACTCCTTGCAACCTCTGAAAGTCCCGAACTCATGGCGGAAATTACTCCTTGGGTCAAGGTGATGCGCTACGTGGGGCAGCGTGGTCAGTTGCTTTGCAACCTCTTTGACCACCTCAACGCTGCAAATCCCGAGGCTTTCGTTGAAGATTACCTGAAGATTCTTGACTTGACAGAAGAGCAGCGTTCTATCCTCTCACGCGACTTCCCTGGTTCAATCAAGAGCCCGAACCCCGTTGTGGCTGACGTGTATGTTGGACCCTTCATCAAGAAACAATTAGAAAATGCGGTACAGTTGTACAAGCAAAACTTCAACTACCGCCTCGACGTCTTCCCCGCAGAGGTGATTGAGTACGGCACATATTATATTATGTACGAAGGTAAGTACTTGGGTAATCCTAAGGCTGGCACAGTGGGCGGTAATCCTGTATTCCAGGAAGAACTTGACCTCATCAACCCCACGCGTCAGGAATGGCTCATTGCTAAGGACACCGAAACGGGTCGCTACAAGATTATCAACGTGAAGGACGACCGTTACATCAATGAGTATGGTAACTTCAGCGCAGGTAGTGAAAACCCCTATGAAGCAGTTTGGCACACTTACGACATCTATTTCATGAACGGCAAGTATGCCATTCAGAACGGTGGTAAGTCTGGTACAGAATTCTGGGCTACAGACGGCAAGCGCATTAGCAAGAGTGGCAGCAGTGCCTTTACGTACGACCACTTCGTATTCGACCTTGTGCCCATCGAAGGTGCGAAGGATTTTGTGGAAATTAAGGCGGGTAAGAAGTATGCCATCCTTAACGAAGCGGGAGAATTTTTGACCAACACGAATCCTAACGGTTCGGGTGGTGCTCCTAAGTTCCAGGCAAGAAAGGGTACAACCAACAAGGCGCAGTATTGGAACTTCACACTTGACAAGTCGCAGGGCAGATACAAACTTACCAGTGCGCGCGACAGCCGTTATGTCAACGAACTCGGAGAATTTGGTACCAACCAGTATTATGCCGATTGGAATACCTACTTCTTGCTCAACCGCAGTGGCTTCTTCTCCATTCAGAATGGTGGTTCAGCAAAGCCCTACTTCTGGTATATTGATGGCGACCGTATCTATTCAAAGGAAATGGACCGCAACGACAGTTACCAGTTCCGCATTATGGAATACGACGTAGCTACGGGTATCGATAGCCCGCTCGAATCTACCTCAACCATTCAGGTGGTGGTGTCAAGCGGTGTGATTCACGCCAACTCGGCAGTGCCCGTCACCGCTATGCGCCTCTACGACACTGCTGGTCAGTGTGTGGCATCTGTAAAGAACGCTTCGGCGCTCGCACTTCCCACATTGATTTCTCAGACCTACCTCTTGAACGTTGTGACAGAGACGGGTCAGCAGACGTTTAAACTTCAGTTGAAATAATTTGTATTTGAGAAATGAAAAAGGGAAAAGGAGAATTTTTCCTGCGGCATTTATCAGTGCGCCAGCAACTTTCTCCTTTCTCCTTTCTCCTTTTTCCCCATGCCCTACACCGCCTCCCCCCACCGTTACACCGGTTTCCCCGACAACTTCCGTCGTTGCGGAAATAGCGGAATTTTGTTACCAAAGGTTTCCCTCGGTTTGTGGAAGAACTTTGGCGAACGCCGCCCCTTTACGGAGTCAAAGGACTTGTTGCACTATGCCTTTGACTGCGGCATTACGCACTTCGACCTCGCGAACAATTACGGCCCGCCCTATGGCAGTGCGGAGACCACCTTTGGGCGCGTGATGCACGAGTCTTTCCGTCCGTATCGTGACGAACTCTTTATCGCGACCAAAGCAGGTTACGATATGTGGGAAGGACCTTACGGCAACTGGGGTTCGCGCAAATACCTCTTTGCCAGTCTTGACCAGAGTTTGAAGCGTATGCAACTTGACTATGTGGACCTCTTTTACAGCCACCGCTACGACCCCGTGACCCCGCTCGAAGAAACCCTTCAGGCATTGGTAGACATTGTGCGCAGCGGGCGAGCGCTTTACGTGGGCATCTCTCGTTGGCCGCTTGAGGCAACAAAGTTTGGCTTCGACTACCTGCACCGTCACGACGTCCCCTGCTTGTGTTACCAAGGGCGTCTGAATTTGCTCGACCGCCAAGTGATTGACGACGGCATCCTCGATGCTGTGCGCCAAGAAGGGTGCGGCTTCGTGTCGTTCTCACCCCTGGCTCAAGGACTCCTCACCGACCGCTACCTCAATGGCATTCCCGCCGACAGCCGCATGCGTACCGATGTAACGCTGAAAGAAGAAGTCCTCACCCCCGAATTGCTGCAACAACTTCAAGAGTTCCGCACACAAGCAGAGCAACAGGGAGACACCCTCGCCCGCTATGCCCTCCGCAGTGTGCTCAACACCGAAGGCGTCACCTCTGTAATTGTTGGCGCTAGCAGTAAAATGCAACTGGATGAGAACTTGAAAGTGCTGGATAGCAATTCCTAAACACACACATAAGGACAGATACACCTATATACGACAAAGAGGCACCCAGCGGATGCCTCTTTGTTGCATATATGAGTACAGGTTTACTTAGCCTGATGCACCACCATCTGAGGGTAGGGGATACTGATGTTGAGTTTTGTGAAGGTGGTGTACACCGTTTTCTTCATGTCGAAGTGTACCGCCCAGTAGTCTTCGTTCTTTACCCATACGCGTACGGTAATGTCTACACTGCTGGCAGCCATTTCGCCAAGTCGGATGACGGGTTCGGGGTCGGTAAGGATACGCTCGTCGGCAGCGATGATGTCTCTCAATACTTGTTCAACACGTTCAAAGTCCTCTCCGTATTCCATACTGAACACGAGGTCTACGCGGCGCGTGGGATATTGATTGTAATTGGAGATGACAGAATTGCTCATGCTGCCGTTGGGGACGTACACAATCTTGTTGTCGCTCGTTCTAAGAACGGTGTGGAATATCTGAATTTCCTTTACCGTGCCCGAAGCGCCCGTGTCGGAGTCGATGTAGTCGCCCACCTTGTAAGGACGGAATAAAAGGATGATGAGTCCGCCTGCCACATTCTGCAGGTTGCCTGAAAGCGCCACACCGATGGCTACACCTGCAGAGGCGAGGAGGGCGGCAAACCCAGTGATTTCAATGCCCAACTTACTGATGACGGCAACGCCGAGCATGACGAGCAGGAGGATGTTCACCGTGCTCTTCAGAAAGGTTTGCACACTGGGTTCCACCTTCTGGCGCTGCATGAGGGCAGCGAAAAGGCGGTTGAGCCAATTGATGATGAGTTTACCAATTACTAAGATGAGCATCGCACCGAGAATGCGTCCACCAAGGGTGATGCTCCCGCTGACAATGGATTGCCAAACGCTTTCGAGTTCTTGAGAAAAATTCGTGAATAGTAACATGTTTTTGTGAAGGAGATATTTGTTAAGTTAGAGATAGATAGACTCTCACTACTTCGTAGTCCCCTCTCCCTAAGAACAGGGATAGAACGCCATTCGGTAGGGGGAGGTGCGTTTATCTCGGTAACTTTCTTGTCTACTCGTTTACTTGTTTACTCGTCTACTTAAAAAGGGGAAAGGAGAACCTAAATTCTCCTTTCTCCTTTTAATATACTAGTGTGCCAATAGGTTCTCCCTCAAGTACCTTGGCGAGGTTGCCGTAAACGTCCATGTTGAAGACGTAGATGGGGAGTTTGTTTTCCTTGCACATGGCTGTGGCAGTGATGTCCATTACCTTGAGACCGCGCTGGAGTACTTCGTCGTAAGTAATTTCATCAAACTTTGTAGCGGTGGGGTCCTTTTCGGGGTCGGCAGTATAAACGCCGTCTACGCGAGTACCCTTCATCATTACTTCTGCTTCGATTTCAATACCGCGGAGGGCGCTACCTGTGTCGGTCGTGAAGTAGGGGTTACCCGTACCGCCACTCATGATTGCCACTTCGCCATTCTCCATCGCTTCGATAGCCTTCCACTTTGAGTAGAATTCGCCGATGGGTTCCATACGGATGGCAGTAAGCACGCGACTCTTCACGCCGATAGCACCGAGGGCAGAACTGAGGGCGAGAGAGTTAATCACCGTAGCACACATACCCATCTGGTCACCCTTTACGCGGTCGAAACCTTTGCCCGCACCGCTGAGACCGCGGAAGATATTGCCACCGCCGATTACAATACCGATTTGTACACCAGCAGCAAGGGCTGCCTTAATTTGTTCTGCATACTGGTTGAGGCGTGTTACGTCAATGCCGTAACCTTGTTCGCCCATAAGACTTTCGCCAGAAAGTTTGAGGAGGATTCGCTTAAATTTAGCCATAATTGAGGTTATGATGTTTGAGGTTATGAGGTTATAAGGGAGAGCGCCGTCCGGATGGTAGCTGTACTCTGTGCTCTGTACTCTGTACTCTAAAAAGTACTCTATATTACAAGTATTCCGGCAACTGAAACAGCTTCGTGCCGTTGCTGCCTTTGACGAGGATGAGTTTCTCGGTGAGGGGAGTTTGCGTGAGGGTTTCTTTCACCGCTTCCACATCTGCGAAACAGCGGAAGGGAGTTGCTCCTGCCACAGCGGCAAATTCTGGTCCGACGAGCCATACATTTTTGAACTCCAACGCTTGCAGGAGTGTGACGATTGCTTGATGTTCTTCAGCTGAAGCAGCACCCAATTCGCGCATCTCGCCGAGGATAAGCAATTTGTCGGGGTGGGGGATGAGGGAGAAGTTCTCTAATGCCGCCTTCATACTCGTGGGGTTGGCGTTGTAGGCGTCCACGATAAGCGTGTTGTGCGCAGTCTGTTGGAGTTCCGAACGCTTGTTCTTGGGTGTGTACTCCTCAAGAGCGGCACAGATTTCCGTTTCACTCACACCGTAACGCAGACCAACGGCAGCCGCCGCGAGCATATTGTCAAGGTTGTAGGCGCCTACGAGTTGGGTTTGCACCTCGTGCCAAAAGCCGCCAGCCAATCGCAAACGCAAGCACAACTGAGGTGTGCAGGAAACGACTTCGCCTTCTACGTCATAGCCCTCGCCAGGTTTGCCATACGTAATGGCACGCAGTCCTTTAGCGATGGGGGTGAGTAAGGTGTTGTCGCCGTTGAGGAAGATAAAACCGTCGGGTTTACTTGAAAGATATTGGAAGAGTTCCCCCTTCGTTTGCACCACTCCTTCGAGCGAACCGAAACCCTCAAGGTGTGCTTTGCCCACGTTGGTAATAAGACCGCAGTCGGCATCAACAATCTTGCTCAAGTCAGCAATTTCTCCGGGGTGGTTTGCTCCCGTTTCAATCACGGCAATTTGGTGTTCCTCCGTGAGGCGCAACAAGGTTTTGGGCACACCAATATGGTTGTTGAAGTTCCCCTCTGTGAAGAGCACGTTGTAGCGTTTTGCAAGAACGGCAGCGGTGAGTTCCTTGGTAGTCGTCTTACCGTTCGTACCCGTAATCTGCACGATGGGGAGTCCCAACTGCTTACGGTGATGGTGCGCCAATTCCTGAAGCATCAAAAGTACATCGCTCACATATACCATACGCCCGTCAGAACCTGCCACTTGCGGATTGTCCACAACGGCATGCGCACACCCTTTTGCCAAGGCTTCGTGTGCAAAAAGGTTGCCGTCAAAATTTTCTCCCTTTAAGGCAAAGAAGATAGAACCCTCGGGACAGTTACGGGTGTCCGTCGTGATGACGGGGTGGGAGAGGTATAGTTCGTAGAGGTCGGTGAGAGACATGAGTTTTAGAGTAAAGATAAAAGAGTAAAGATAGAAGAGTAAAGATAAAAGAGTAAAGATGCCCAGCTGAGGTCTCAAACTCCTCTCTCCCCTTAAGATAGGGGGAGTACCGCCTTTGGCGGGGAGGGGGTATGAAATGAAACTTGTGGTCTACTCCTATATCGTTGCTAAAAGACTAAAGATGGTGTATGAAGTGCGCCAGATGGAATCTCTTATAACTTTATTCTTTTATCCTTACTCTTAAGTGTACTATTTCATCCTACAAATTTATATAAAAAAACATTATCCTCCCCCGCATTGCCGAAATTCTGTGTATATTTGTACAAATTATCTTTTCGCAGTAACGAGAATGAATGCACGAGTGCCTACATATTCCCTAAATTGCAGTGGCAAATTGCTCTCCTTAGAGACTCCAAAAGTCATGGGGATTCTCAATGCCACGCCCGACTCTTTTTATGCTGGAAGTAGAATGCAGACGGAGCTGGAATTAGCGAAGCGTGCACAGCAAATCATTTCAGAGGGCGGAGCAATCATTGACGTGGGCGCCTATTCCACGCGTCCTGGTGCGGCAGATGTTTCTGCGGGAGAAGAATGGGAGCGCCTTGCAAACGCCTTACAGGTAGTGCGTCGAGAAGCGCCCGAAGCGATTCTTTCGGTAGATACATTTCGTGCGGAGATTGCCCGCAGATGTGTAGAGACTTTTGGCGTGAGCATTATCAACGATATTTCGGGTGGCGATGCCGACGCACAGATGTTTGACACAGTGGCAGGCCTGCGTGTGCCCTATGTCTTGATGCATTGTCAAGGCACTCCGCAAACCATGCAGCAAGCACCCTCGTACAAGCATGTCACCGCAGAAGTCATCACCGACCTTTCGCGAAAAGTGCGCCAACTGCGCCAGCGTGGTATGCGAGACATCATTATCGACCCAGGTTTTGGTTTCGGTAAAACCCTTGAGCACAACTACACCTTGCTGCGCCAACTCGAAGACTTCCGCATCTTCGACCTCCCCCTGCTTATTGGCATTTCTCGGAAGTCGATGATCACCCAACCCCTTGACATTACAGCAGACGAGGCGCTTAACGGCACCACTGCCCTCAATGCCTTTGCCCTGATGAAGGGGGCGCACCTTCTTCGTGTACACGATGTGAAGGCTGCGGTGGAAGTGGTGAAGCTTTTTGAAAGAGTAAAGATAAAAGAGTAAAGATAAAAGATATGCCATCCGGCGTGTCTTACACAGTATCTTTACTCTTATATCTTTACTTGCCCCTCGCCCCGCAAGGCAACTTTACTCTTTTATCTTTACTCTTACTCCCTTCTCCCCCTCGTCCCGCAAGGCACCTTTACTCTTTACTCTTTACTCTTATATCTTTACTCTCACATCCTCCCCTCGCCCCGCAAGGCATCTTTCCTCTTTTATCTTATATCTTTTATCTTCCCTATGATAGAATTTGGTATTAAAGACCTTATAGATATTGTGCTCGTCACGCTGCTCCTCTGTTATATTTACAAGGAGATGAAGCAGTCGAGCGCCGCCAGTGTGTTCTCTGGTATTCTTGTATTTATCTTTGTGTGGCTCCTTGTGTCGCAAGTGTTTAACATGCGCTTGATGGGGAGCATCATGAATCAGATGGTGAGCATCGGTTCGTTAGGGCTTATCGTGCTCTTCCAAAAGGAAATTCGCCATTTCTTCTCTACCATAGGTGCGCGCAATCGCCATAGTGCTGTGATGCGTCGTCTCTTTGGTGGGCGTAAGTCAGAGCGCCTTGATGTGACGCGCAAGCAAATTCTGCCGATAGTGATGGCTTGTATCAATATGGCGAAGCAGAAGGTTGGCGCACTGATCATCATCCAGCGTTCCGTCTCATTAAAGGATGAAGCCAATTCGGGAGACTTAATCAATGCAAATATCAGCCAGCGCTTGATTGAAAACATCTTCTTCAAGAACAGTCCCCTCCACGATGGTGCCATGATTATTTCCAATCGTCGTATTGCTGCTGCCGGATGTATCCTCCCCGTGAGTCACGACCCCAACATTCCCAAGGAACTTGGTCTGCGTCACCGTGCAGCAAAGGGCATTTCTGAGAAGGCTGACTGCCTTGCCATTGTAGTCTCTGAAGAAACTGGTAATATCTCCGTAGTTTCAGAAGGCAAATTCCGACTCCGTCTTGACGGACAACAGTTAGAACAAATACTGATGGACGAGTGGAGTAAGGAAGATGTTGAGGGATAGTCTGTAGGCAACCTGTTGTACGCTATACTCTATACAATACAATATAAATAATGGGCGTGCCTATGACAGCAAACCTGAGACGAAGGGCATTTATATATACAAGGGTAAGAAAATTGTAATTCAGTAAGTGCGATCCGTGTAACACCAAGCGTGTAAAAAAAGATAGGCAATATCTATGTCAACCTTAATGGGAATAAATTTAGAAAGTGTTAACCTAATTAGGAATAACATCTAAGAATGTAAACCCAAACAGTTTTAACAAACAAAACTGTCAACTAAATTCTGTACAGGTCAGTATGAGGTCGCTTTGCTTTGGAGTAAGATTTTTTTTCGTGCTGAGAAAATAATTTTTTATGCCGAGAAAATTTATTTTTATGCCTTGGAAATAAAATTACCAGGGTTGGAAATAATCTGTTGAGGGATGTAGTCTTTGCGCACTTTGCGTGAGAAGTTTTTACCAGACAGCAATAATTCTCAAACTAAAAGTAGGCGCTTGAACAATCGTTCAAACGCCTACTTTAGGTTACGCTATTTCCAAGTGTGCGACCAATTCTTGTCTACTTGGTTGCTCATCTTGGCATCATCATCTGTTGGTTTGTCTGAGATGGGGGGAGTAATTTGTGCCGAAGCAGCGATGAGTCCCTGTAATTCAACCTTTGCTACCTTAATAGAGGGAGCATAATAGTGTTTCTTCATAATAATCTTTGTGGGTTATTAAGAGATTCCCGTGTTTAGAAAATAACCTTCTTACCGTTTACGATATACACGCCCTTGGTAGCTTTCTGTACACGGCGACCTGAGAGGTCATACATGTTTGTTCCAATATTACCGACTGACAATTCTGCATTGTCAATACCTGTAGTGCCATTGTCGTCGTTGAAACGGATTTTCAAGGCTTGCGCTGCAACTTCCTTTGGAACATTCAGGTATGCCTTGTGGTTGTAGACCTTAAATGCACTCTCCTTCTTGTAGAATCCTGCAATTTCATTCATTACGGTGAGTACGTAGGTCGTGAAGTCATCGGTGAGAGATACATTTCTGAACTCAGCAGCACCAGCATAACCACGAAGCAGGTTGCCGTCGGTTTCTGCCTCACCATCTTCCGCTGTGTAGAAGAAGTCATACTTCTTGTTACCTTCACCACAAATCACGACACCTGTCTTCGCAGGGATGATGCCGTCTTCAATCTTAGTCATGGTGATAGAGCCTTCGCCAGCTTCCATTACAGGCTCTTCGGTTGCCACGTATGCCTTTACACCTTCGGGAATAGTTGTCGCAGCATTTGCGTAGAACGTACCGATACCGTGTTCGCTAATCGTGCTTTCTACCTTTGCCTTAGTTGCTGCGGTTGAAGCAATAGGTTTGAAGGGAGTTGCTTCTGTAAACTTATAAGCTCCGTTACTTGCCCAGTCGAGCGAGAAGCGCACGAAGCGCATTACGAATGCGTTTGAAACACCGTTTTCTTCGTAGTAAACGCCGAGCGTTCCGTCGGGAAGCACCACCGTTGCGCTATAGCAAGAACCGCGAGGACAAATCGTCTTGGGAGCGCCAAATGTTTCGCCTTCGTCAGTAGAAAGAGCGATGCTCACATTTTCACGACTGCCACTGTTGGGAAGCGTTTGGAGCGCAATGTTCCAAGGATTGCCTTCGAGGGTAGAACACCAAACCATGTATTCACCATCGCAAGCGTTGCCTGAGATACCTGTATTGAAGCGTGTCTGTGAGGGATATTGCCATGTAGCACCATCGTTAGAAGTTACATTATGATAGTTGTAACCGCTGGCACGTACGCTGATAGCAAGGTCCCCATTGTTGCGTTCCAAAGACTTAGGCTCGTCGGCGCTTGCAGTACCGCTTGTGCCACTTACGTACCAGTTTTTACCGCCGTCCTTACTCATAAAGAAGTAGAAGTGCTGACTATTGTCCGCTTGGCGATTTACGAAGTTTGAAACGAGTGTACCGTCACGCTTCTGGAGTGCTGCACCTGAACCTGAGAAACCGCTCTTCCACGTCTTCGTATCGGGATTGTCGCAGTTGGCACCAAAGAGGGCGTCAGTGTGGTCAACGGGAGCGTCCCAAGTAACACCACCGTCGTGGCTCGTAATAGTCTTCCAGCGGGGAGGTTCAGCAGCAGTTCCTTGGAAGAAACCGTGACCATAAGTGCCCGCACTGGTTACGATACCAATAATATCACCGTTGTCGCGATTCGTTACGATTGAAGCATCACCGTGACCGTAGTTACCACCTGTTTCAGCAGTACCCGCAACTGTTACGGGGTCGCTCCAGGTCTTACCCATGTCGTCAGAGTATTGTGCCACCACGTAGCAGTGGTTGGGAAGGTCGCTCTGGCTTTGCTTGCGGTCGTCGGTAAGTACTACGAGGCGCTTACCATCCTTCGTTGCAGTGATGGCGGGGATACGATAGTGAAGCGATCCTTTGTCCATTGGCATCAATACAGAACCTTCAGAGAGGAAGACCGTCACGCTGTGCTTAGGATTACCGTTGTTTTCTGCAATCTCCTTGCCATCTACCGTGTAAGAAGTGATACTTGCATCCACGAGGTTACCTTCCTTCGCAGTTTCTGCAATGTCGTAAGTAATCCAGAGGTAGTAAGTGCCAGGCGCCATTTCCTTTGTGCCTGTGATGGTAAATGTACCGTCTTCGGCTAATTGTACAGCCTGACCATACTGCACACCGTTTTCTTCGCGCCAAGTCATCTTCTGTGCCGCATCCACAAAGAGTTCGCGGTCGTTAGTAGCGAAGTAAGCCTTCACGTTGGTAACGTCAGCCTTGTTCGTACCTGAGAATGCACCCTTAACGCCTTGGAAGTTTACTGTGCCTTGAAGACCAGACACACGGATAGTAGAGCGAATGATAGCTTGATCCACATTACCGATACCTGTGCTCACCTTACCCTGCTGTACTACGGTGCTTGCCACGTTAGCGTTGGCATTCGTCACGTCAAGTTCTATAAATTTCCACAGAGAAGCATTACCTGCAGCAGCACCCCAACGTACAATGACCTTGTTGTCGTTTTGAGCGTGCAATTCTGTTCCATTATCTTTAATCACGAAGTAATCGTGTGCTTCATTGATGTTATAGATATAGTTGGGTTCGTTGACTACACCAAATGCTGTGCTATTGCCGGTGCCGCTACCTGCAGTTCCGAAGTATTCACCGTTGTAGTTCTTAATCGCAAGTTTACCATTCTGTTCCCAGAAACTCCAGATATAGTTACCGCTGAAGGTCTTGTCTCCAAAGCGCAACTTTTGCGCTTCGCTATCGTAATAGATTACCTTGCCAGCACAGTAACTTTGTGTAGAAGCACTGGTAATGTAATACCAATGCTCATCACCTTCAGTACTGATGATAGGAAGTTCCGCCACGTCGCGTTTCACCTTTACGACAAAGTCGGAAAGCACTACGCCCTTGCCATTAGGACCTTTGAGGTCAAAGTAAAGTGAAGTCAGATACTGCTTCTGAGCGCTAACGGTCTTCGGAGTGGTTGACGTAGTATAAACATCTCCATTATCCATTACAATTTCCTGAGCATTATCGTGACCATTGTTGGCGTATGTGAAACTGTATTCGTAAATCACATATCCCTCGGGAGCTGTGAGCGTGTAGCGACAGTTGCTACCACCCGTCATCAACTGCACATTGTCATTATGCCAGTTCATATTGTTGGGACCGCAACCAAACTGCAACACGGGTTCATCGTTGCTCTTCCACACATGGTTCCAAGCTGCATTTTCTTCATCATTGTCGCGGAAGAGACTACCATTCGTTTTATTGATGGTGTAGGTGATATCAGTGGGGGGAATCACTTCTTCTTCCTCATCATCCTCAACATCTTCTTTACCTGCATTTGCAGGATCAACAAAAGTTACGGTGAAGTCTGTGAGTATAACACCCTTTCCATTGGTTCCTGAGAGAACAAAAGACATTGAGTTCAACTCCTGATTCTTTGCACTGATGGTCTGTGCTGCGCGAGTGGTAGTGTATGTCTTACCACCTATCATAGCCAAAGTGAGACCAGTGTCGTGGTTATTGTTTGCAAACGTGAAACTATAGTTTCCGATAACATAACCTTCTGGAGCAGTAATGGTGTACGTTGCACTACCGGCTTGACCCGACATCATCTGCACATTATTCTCTACCCAGTTCATATTGTTGGCAGGACAACTGAATACTAACTGAGGTTCTGCATTGCTTCTCCAAGCGCTGTTCCAATTTTGGTTTGCCGATGTACCGTTATCCTTATAAAGGTTACCATTTGCCTTGTCGACAGTGTATGTCAAAGTAGGCAATACTTCTTTGTAATGAATCACCAACTTGGTAATCAAGATTCCTTTTTCACCGTCTGTGCCTTCGCCAACCTTCAAGGTAATACTTGAGGTAGAGAGTCCTGAAGCGCTTACAGTCTGTGCATCGTCGCTTTGAGGTTCACTTGTGGCAGTACCTTCTGCTGTGGTATAAGTAAAGGTGCCTCCAGTGAAAGACCACACTTGCTTCGTTGTGAGTTCGTAACCTACAATCCGGTAATCCTCGGGCAACGAAAGATTGTAAGTATAACCTGTCTTAAGCCAAGGTTGATTGTTTGACCAACCGATATTGTTTGCTGTTTCATCAGTGCTTTCTGCTGTAAGAGCGGGAGTTGTGCCTGTAACAAACTTACCATACCATCCGCCAGTTGTAGTTGTGCCATGATATGTCCAAGTTGACTTTCCATTGGCCTTTTGGAATTCAGTAGGTGTAAGGGTCAAGGTCAACAAAGATGGATCAGGAATCTCGTCGGGAGTACCCTCAACCATCTCAATCTTATATTGACAACCCGTATCGTCGCGATTTGTTCCACCACCCCAGTTGTAAACAGCTTCATTGTTCGTCTGGTTAAGTTGCACACTACCGCTCTTCACGATGAAAAGACCTGGAGTGTTGGCGTAGTCCAATGTCCAACCTGCCGCAGGCTGTGTTTTTGAAGTCGTAAGCTGTGTGTTATTGCTGGCAGTAGGTGCAAGGTAAGAACCATCGTGACGGTTGATGATGTCGAGACCGCCATTCGTACGCGCTACAAACTTCCACATACCAGTGGCATAGTTGTGCTTCGCATTGCCTGTCACACCAGCACCAGTACCATTGCTTGTGAGGTACTTATTGCCACGGTTGGGAGTGAAGAGTTGATACCACACTTCGTTGCCCTGCGTACTATTAGTAGGCATAGAAAGGGCGCCGTTGAGAATAGCGTTGAGTTCGCCAGCAAACGTGTTTACTTCATCCTGTGTAAGGTTATTCTTTTCCAAAAGCGTGTTTGCAGCGCTTACCTTTGTGTCAAACGCCGCCATTGCAGTTGCATTATACTGACCTGCAGCATCACCGCGCTCTGCTACCAAACCACGTGCTATCGCCTGTGTCAGCTGGTTGCGCAGGCCTGCCTGGGCATAGCGTGCCTCAGCAGTGGCATCGTCGATAACGGTGTAGGTATCATCATGGAAGTCACAACCCAAAGCATACTTCAGCAAGTTTGCTATCTTGACATAAGCCAGACCACCTATATAGTCGTTGGAGAAGATGTACTTCGAGTCCATTTCTCCGTTATTTAATAACTGCTTGCCAGTTTCAACGAATCGGAGGTTCGCATACTTCATTGGGAAACCTGCCATGTACCCATTCAACTCCTCAATGCGTTTATTGTGGCTTTCATTGTTTCTGAAGCAGAGGGTCAGCAGATAAACGATAGAATTTGGAGATTTCTGCAGAACCTTGTCCACCAGGGCCTTGTAGTTTGCCTTCACGGTTTCCATATCGGTGGAACCTGTGCAGTCGCCAGTACCTGTGTACAGGAGGATAGCCTTGGGACTCTCCTTTGTTACGCCCTCTACTTCGGCAAATGTAGCATCCACAATCTTGCTTGTTGTAGCGATATCGCCACTATTGCCCCATCCGGTGCCGCGGTTCTTCACGTTGGGGTTGCCAAGCAGTTCCTGCCACTCACCGTTCTTGATGAACGAATCGCCAAATATGAGCACGTCGTTCTTGCTGATTGGCAGTGCACTGAAGTATGTGGCACGCATGCCATTAGCACCACCCAGTCCGCCATTGTTCTGTGCCGAGAGAGTGTTATCGGGATAAACGGTGCTGACTGTAAAGTCTTCTCCTTCCTGCAGATACTGGCAAATCTCCTTTGCCCATACCTGATAGGCACCTGCAGTGAGGTGGAGGTTGTCGTAACTCCATGCGCCACCACCTGCAATATTGGCAAGTTTGTCGTAGAGGTCGATGTAAGTAACACCTTCCGTAGCGTCAGCATACGCCTTTGTAAGTTCATTTGCCTTGAGCCAAGTTGCCTCTACGCGGTTAGAAGTGTTGTTCTTCAGGATGCTGTAGAGATAAATCTTTGTCTGCGGAGAACGCGCATGAATACGCGTAACGATGCTCTTTACATACGCAAGCACTTGTTCGGGGCTGAAGTTAAGACCGCCTGAAGTAGCGATGTCGTTGGTGCCGATCATCATAAACACCTTCTTGGGTTTGCCGTTGATGTACGACTCGAGGTTGTCGCTCTGCTCCGTAGAGTAGGTGCCAGAGTTGCCTCGGTTCACAATGGGCAGATAGTCTCCGTTAGACGTTACGAAGACTTCGGGCCAGCAGTGCATGTCGGTAATACTGTTACCAATGAACAGAATGTTCTCGCTGGTAACGGATAGGGCTTTGAAACTATCGTAACGATGGTTTCTGAAAGGCCCATCGGCAAGGATCGTCGATACTGTACAGAGCAGTAGGGCGATGAATGTCGAAATTCTTTTCATAAATAAATATTGTTAAGGGTAAATTGTTGCAGAGTAGGGGGTGTTTGCCTTATTTTGCCTATTGCTAAATGAGGGTACTCCTCCACGATTGCAAATTTACGGATATTTTTTTGAAATAAAGTCTAAAATAAAAAAGAATCAGCACGTTACGGGCGCGCTGATTCTTTTTTTGTGGGGTGTTTATAGGGAGTTTATAGTACCTATAGTTTCTACAACCTCCTATAGCAGTTCTAAATTATACAGTTCCTACGATGAAGTTTTCGGGGTGACGCCCCTGATAACCTTCAAAGTAAGAGTAGATTTCGCGGAGGTCGGCCTTGCGGTCTTTCGAGGGCATGATGTACTTTGTCATGCGCACCTCCTTCTTCTTATAGTCAATGCCCATCAGCACAATGGGGAGGTTGGCTTGCGAAGCAATGACGTAGAAACCCAGGTGCCACTTGGGGTTTGCCTTACGCGTGCCTTCGGGTGTGAGGGCAAGGCGGAAGGTGTCGCTCGTCTTGGCAATCTCTACGAGTTCCGTAATAAGGGCAGTGCCCTTACCGCGATTGACGGGAATGCCGCCCATCCAGTTGCGGAAGATGTAGTCGAGCGGACCCACGAACCACTCCTTCTTCATCACGAAAGCCGACTTGCGATCGTTGGCAGTAATGAAGAGTTTACCGATGAAGAGGTCAAGATTACTGGTGTGAGGAGCCACGCAATAAATGCACTTGTCGAAGTTGGGAACTTCAACGAAACTCTTCCAACCAAGCACCTTGTGGAAGATAAATTTACAGATGGATTGGAGCATGGTACTTAAAGGAGAAAGGAGAAATGAGAAAGGAGAAATACCGTGCGGAGTAAAATCCTCAACATGTAGTTCTATCTTTCTTCTTTCTCAAAGTGATTCTAATCCGAAAGGAAAAAGGATAGTTTTTATGTGAAGGATGGTGCGCAGCACTTTCTCCTTTCTCATTTCTCCTTTCCCCTTTCTCAAAGTGATTGTGTCCCGAAAGGAAAAAGGATGATTTTTATGTGAAGGATGGTGCGTAGCACTTTCTCCTTTCTCATTTCTCCTTTCTCCTTTCCAACGGCCTTACTTACAACTACAAGTAGGCTTAATCTGCTGGAAGAAGTCGTTGCCCTTGTTGTCAACGAGGATGAATGCGGGGAAGTCTTCCACCTCAATCTTCCAGATAGCTTCCATGCCGAGTTCGGGATATTCTACACACTCGATGCTCTTGATGTTGTTCTGCGCAAGGATTGCTGCAGGACCACCGATAGAACCGAGGTAGAAACCGCCGTGCTTCTTACAAGCGTCCGTAACCTGCTGTGAGCGGTTACCCTTAGCAAGCATTACCATAGAACCTTCGTGACTCTGGAAGAGATCTACGTATGAGTCCATACGACCTGCCGTTGTGGGACCCATAGAACCGCAAGCCATACCAGCGGGAGTCTTTGCGGGACCAGCATAGTAAACGGGGTGGTTCTTTAAGTACTCGGGCATGGGAAGACCTGCGTCGAGGCGTTCCTTAATCTTAGCGTGTGCGATGTCGCGACCCACGATAATAGTGCCGTTGAGTGAAAGGCGTGTGCTTACGGGATACTTATCGAGTTGCTTGAGGATTTCGCTCATGGGTTGGTTAAGGTCGATGCGTACTACGTCGCCTTCGCCAGCCTGACGGAGTGCTTCGGGGATGAGGTTGCCGGGATTGTCGTCCATCTTCTCAATCCAAATACCGTCCTTGTTAATCTTACACTTAATATTACGGTCAGCCGAGCAGCTTACACCGAGACCTACGGGGCAGCTTGCACCGTGGCGGGGGAGGCGAACCACGCGGATGTCGTGAGCAAAGTACTTACCGCCGAACTGTGCGCCGAGGCCGATGTTCTGTGCTTCCTTCAAGAGTTGTTCTTCGAGTTCGATGTCGCGGAAAGCACGACCTGTTTCGTCACCCGTAGTGGGGAGGTTGTCGTAGAACTTTGTAGAAGCGAGCTTCACAGTGAGGAGGTTCTTTTCAGCAGATGTACCGCCAATAACTACAGCGATGTGGTAGGGAGGACACGCCGCTGTGCCGAGCGTCTTCATCTTACCCACGAGGAAAGGTACGAGCGTCGCGGGATTAAGAATAGCCTTTGTTTCCTGATAGAGGTAAGTCTTGTTTGCCGAACCACCACCCTTTGTTACGCAAAGGAACTCATACTCCATGCCGTGAGTTGCTTCGATGTCAATCTGGGCAGGGAGGTTGCAACGCGTGTTGACTTCGTCGTACATGTTGAGGGGCGCGTTCTGAGAATAACGGAGATTTTCTTCTGTGTAAGTCTTGTACACACCCTTAGCAATAGCTTCTTCGTCGCAGAAACCCGTCCAAACCTGCTGCCCCTTCTCCGCGTGGATGATAGCAGTACCTGTGTCCTGACAGAGGGGGAGCTGACCCTTTGCTGCTACCTCGGCGTTGCGGAGGAACGTGAGGGCAACATACTTGTCATTGTCCGAAGCTTCGGGGTCAGAGAGAATCTTTGCCACCTGCTCGTTGTGCGCACGACGAAGGAGGAACGATACATCGCGGAAAGCCTGATTGATCATCTTCGTGATACCTTCAGCCTCTACCTTAAGGATGGGGTGGCCTTCAAATTCGCCAACACTAACGTGGTCCTTAGTAAGGAGGTAATACTCCGTAGTGTCCTTTCCAAGTTGGAACATAGGAGCGTACTTGAATTCAGGAATGTTTGCCATAAGATTATAATGTGAGTTAATTAGAGTTTAATATGTGAGAATATCTGAACAAGATTTCCGCGAAACCGATGTGGTAAAAGCACTATGGGAATTAGTAAAAACAAAGTGCCGAATATTTGAAATTATGTGCCGAATTGTTTTAACTAAGTGCCGTATCGTTTTTCGGCTTCGGGAGGTGCTCAAATTGTTGTGCTACAAATTTGCAGCTGTGAGTTCTGCAATTTTAACTACAACTTGTGAAGCCTTCTCCAAGTTAGGAATGGGCAAAAACTCGTGAGGTCCGTGGAAGTTCAAGCCACCAGCGAAGATGTTGGGGCAGGGGAGCCCCATAAACGAGAGTTGTGCACCGTCAGTTCCGCCGCGGATGGCACGCACTTGGGGAGTAATGCCGAGGTCGAGCATGGCTTGCTTCACCGTATCAATAATGTGCATCTGCGGTTCTACCTTTTCACGCATATTATAATACTGGTCGTTGAGCGCAAGTTTTACCACACCTTCACCGTACTTGGCATTAAACTGCGCCACGAGGTCGGTCATCTGTTGCTTACGCGCTTCAAACTTCTGGCGGTCGTGGTCGCGAATGATAAAGGTGGCACTCGCCTTTTCTACACCGCCTTCCATAGCGAGGAGGTGGAAGAAACCTTCGTATTCCGTAGTGGTTTCGGGAGTTTCGTTTGCAGGAAGTGTGCTGATAAACTCAGCCGCCACGCGTCCGGCATTGATCATTTTGTCCTTCGCATAACCGGGGTGCACGCTGACACCTGTGAAGTCCAACTTGGCAGCAGCAGCGTTGAAGTTCTCAAACTCAATTTCGCCGAGTTCGCTACCGTCCATCGTGTATGCCCACTCGCAACCGAACTTCTCGACATTAAATTTGTGCGCGCCAAGACCAATTTCTTCGTCAGGGTTAAAACCTACGCGAATCTTGCCGTGCTTGATTTCGGGGTGCTCCATGAGGTAAATCATGGCTTGAACGATTTCAGCGATACCGGCCTTATCGTCTGCGCCAAGCAGGGTGTGACCGTCGGTAAC
>JAEIGA010003168.1_pt1 | contig 25887 bp, 23 predicted proteins | sample 9270691 | NCBI WGS metagenome assembly JAEIGA01 (sample SAMN17057246, study PRJNA624740) | gut metagenome | biome: biome; isolation source: fecal sample | host: Bos grunniens | place: China: Xizang | collected 2019
CTCGCTTGCTCGTTCACTCAAATGCAGTGGCTTTGGTTCACTCGCTTACTCGAAAAGGGGCACGTGGAAAAATAAACTTAATAAATTACTTAAAAAAATTATGCAAAACAGATATATTGAAGGACAATTTGATGCTGTAGTAATCGGCGCAGGACACGCCGGTTGCGAAGCTGCTTTGGCCCTAGCAAGAACAGGCTTTAATACGGCTATGCTAACTCTAAATTTAGATAGTATAGCCTTTTTGGCGTGTAATCCGTCTATTGGTGGCACGGCTAAAGGTCAAATCGTTCGTGAAATTGATGCTTTGGGTGGCGAAATGGGTATTAATGCCGACAAAGCACTACTTCAAATAAGAATGTTAAACCGTGGTAAAGGTGCTGCCGTTCAATCACTTCGTGGTCAAACGGATAAAAACGTTTACCATACTTTAATGAAAAAGACTTTGGAAAACACACCTAACCTAAAGATTTTACAAGGCGAAGCTGTGGAAATCTTAACCGATGAAAAGGGCGAAAAGGTTACGGGTGTTTTGACTTCGTTTGGGGGCATTTTAGAGTGTAAGAGCGTTATCGTGGCAACGGGTGTATATCTTAATGGTAGCGTTATTGCCGGCGAATGGAAGCAAGATTCTGGCCCTAACGGATTTCAGGCTGCAACCCATGGCTTGACCGAAAACCTTATTAAACTTGGCTTTACAGTTAGAAGGTTTAAGACTGGTACGCCTGCAAGAGTTGATGCAAGGACTATTGATTTTTCTATCTTGGAAATTCAAGAAGGCGAAAGGGATATTTACCCATTCAGTTACATGACTGATGGCGTTCCTGAAAAGCAAACGCCTTGCTATCTAACCTACACTACCGAAACAACACATAAGATTATTAGGGACAATATTCATCGTTCACCACTTTACGGTGGACTTATTAAGGGTACAGGACCTAGATATTGCCCGTCTATTGAAGATAAGGTTGTGCGCTTTGCTGATAAAGAGCGCCACCAACTTTTCCTAGAGCCCGAAGGTGGGGACACTAACGAAATTTACGTTCAAGGTATGTCTTCATCTCTTCCACACGACGTGCAAAAGGCTATGTATCGCACGGTTATCGGTCTAGAAAACTGCGAAATTATGCGTTATGCTTATGCTATTGAGTACGACTGCATTGATTCGCTTGACCTATATCCTACCCTTGAATATAAAAAGATTTCAGGGCTTTACACTGCCGGTCAAATCAACGGTACAAGTGGTTATGAAGAAGCTGGTGCGCAAGGTCTTATTGCAGGGCTTAACGCATCACTTAAAATGCGTGGCATGCCACCACTAGTTCTTGCCCGTGATGATGGTTATATAGGTGTTTTAATCGATGACCTTGTTACTAAAGGCACTAACGAGCCATATAGAATGATGACTAGCCGTGCCGAATATAGAATTGTGTTAAGACAAGATAACCCTGACTTTAGACTTACCGAAAAGGGTAGAAAAGCAGGGCTTGTTGATGATAAGCGCTATGAAGTTTACCTAAAAAGGCAAGCTGAATACAAAACGGCAACCGAACTTATGGAAATTTTGGTTAAGCCTAAAGAAGTGGAAGAACTGCTTGTTAAACACGGCTTTGAAAAGCCTAACCATGCCCTATCTCGTGCTGATTTAGTGCGCCGTGGCATTGCTTTAAGTGAAATTATTGAAGTTTTAGGTGGTTTTGATGGCATTTCTAAAGATATTTTGGAAACTGTTGAAACTGATGCTAAATACCAAGGCTATTTGGTTAAGGCTTTAGAGCAAATTGAAAAGGCTAAAAAGGTAGAAGAAAAAATTCTGCCTGAAGATATAGACTATCTTTCAATCAACGGCTTAAGAATTGAAGCAAGGCAAAAACTTGATAAAATTCGCCCACGCTCTTTAGGTCAAGCAGGAAGAATATCAGGTGTTTCACCGGCTGATATTGCCGTTTTAATGGTCTACTTAAGCAAGTAAAAAGGCTTATATGCTACGCAACTCGTCGTTTCTTTGAAATCTCACAACTGTCATGACCAGACGGTCTATTCCATCTGTTAGATTTCAAGAGCCTTGATTTGCTTGCATCTAATCCTTTTCTACAAAGCCCTATATACTGCGCATCTCATCGTTCCGTTCCGTGTTGCTCGGGTTACGTATAAATATACGCGCCCTGCATAAAATGCTCATTTTACACGCCTGACTTGTATCTAATCCGTTTAAGAAGCAATGCAAAAAGTTCAGTTCGGCAAAACAACAAGAGCCTCGACCTACTTGCTTTTGACAATTTTAGTTATCTTTTGCAAGTTGGATAGTGTACGCGCCCCTTCGCAATACTCACGCGCCTTGAACTGACTTGTATCTAGTCCTTTTACAAAAATATTAGTCAGTGTGGCAATGATAAATTGACAATTTTAATTTGTTTTTTAAGTTCGAAAAATAAATAATATAAAAATGCAATACCCCGAAAGGTTTAGCCTTTCGGGGTATATATCTTTCTAAGACGGTCTGTAAGCCGAGTTCTGTCGTGTACGGTCATTTATCTACGAATAACGTTACCGTTATCCCCTAGCGATATTTGTTAAACTATTTCGGTGAAACTCCCTAGTGAAATAGTTTGTCAATCTTGCATCGAGTGGGGTTTACATTGCCCCTTGTGTCACCACAAAGGCGGTGTGCTCTTACCACGCCTTTTCAACCTTACCTACAAGTAGGCGGTAATTTTCTGTTGCACTTTCCTTAAAGTCGCCTCCACTGGGATTTCTCCAGCACTCTGTTTCTATGATGCTCGGACTTTCCTCATTGACAGGCTCTCCCTGTCCCCGCGACCGTATAACCGACTTAAAAAGTAAATGTATTATATATCTTTTTTATCCCCTTGTCAACTTTTAACGGCTGGCTTTTTTTGGTTTATTTTGCCTTTTTTATTAAAAATATAACAAAAAAGACAAAAACTTTAGCTTTAATAGTTAAAATTCTTGCCTTTTTTAGTTTAAGGTTTTATAAAAGATTTTATAATAATTCGCTATAAAAAGATTTTATAAATCATCGGCATCTTGTATAGGCTTTTCGTAAATATCATCGCTATTTACGCCTGTGTAAGAGCCTAAACTGTCAAAACCACTTGCAAAATTTCTACTTGCAACCTTTAGTGTTATTGCTTTGACTTTTGCCATTTGTCTTATTTTTCTTATTATTGTCTCTCATATCTTCCCCCTTGATAATATGATGTGTAGAATTTTTGGTTATATACAATTATGTTAATAATTTTATAGCCAAATTTTGCCACCATATTTAAGGGGACTTAGTCTACATATCCAACAAGGTAATCTATTGAAACATCAAAAAAGTTAGCCAAAATTTTTAATTGTTCGATACTTGGCTCGCTATTCCCTTTTTCCCAGTGAGAAATTGCCATTTTTGACATGTTCAATAACTTTGCAATCTCTATTTGTGAAATATTTTTTTCTAATCTTAATTCTTTTAATCTAATTCTAAATTCCATAATAGAATAGTATCAAAATTTGTTACTAAGTGCTTGACAGTAACAAAAATTGTTACTATAATATTATTATCAAAAATAGTTTTTTATTACGAAGGAGAAAATATGTATTGTCAACATTGTGGACATGAATTAGAAAACGATAGTAAATTTTGTGCAAATTGTGGAAAAAAACTTTTGCAAGAAGAAAATGAAGTTAAAAACACAACTGATTTTGGGCAAGATTCTAACGTAGAAAAAAAGGAAGAATCAAGTATTAGTAACAAACCAAAAGAATCATTTTTTACAATATCAAAAACGCTTTATTGTACAAACTGTGGCTCAAACATGGGCAACGGAAAGGTTTGCCCAAACTGCAATTATAAAAGAAATAACGGCATAAATAATTATTGTGCATATTGTGCCGAAAGCATAGAAGACCAAAAATGTTCTTATAGTGGCGTTGCCGTTAAAACAAATATTGTTGAAAAATTATTAAGATTTATTAGTTTGTTTTTAATATATTTTTCGTTTGTTGGTGTATTTGTAAAACTTATTGACGGGGAATCTTTATCTGCGGTTGTAATGGGGGCAATAGCCATACTTTCTCTTGTTTTTGTAGTTTCAAAGCGACAAATTTATAAATTAAAAGCATTTTTAATATCTAAGAAGATAAAAGAAATGTGGTCTTTAGTTGCATACGTGTTAGTAATAATTTTAACAATAGTTGGCATTAACTTTGCACAAACAGAAAAAGCTGGTTTAAGTGGTGACGATTTAGCGGCTTATAACTTATTAACAGAAGTTTCTTATGAATTTAAAAATCCTACAAGTGTAAGGCTAGTTTCAGGCAAAGTGTTTTATGATGAAGAAGAGGCTGAGTGGTGTGGCTGGTTTGCAATATCTGCAACAAATGGTTTTGGCGCAAGGACAGTGGGCTACTATTTCGTAGGTTATTTAGATGGCGAAATTTTTGCTTTAGACCTTGAAGAAAATGGAAGCTCAACATCTATTGGGCATGCTAAAACAAGAGATGAATTAGACGTAGACAGTATAAATAAAGCATTAGATAAAAAATGGGGCACAACGTCTAATAGTTAAAAGAAAAAACATAAAGCAATTAAAAAAGAGTGGATAATTTTCCACTCTTTTTATATTATAAATTATTAAAATCTACCTAACACCGATACGGGTTGCTTTGGCGTTGCCTGATAAAATGTCCTTAATTGAGTATTTTGCGTTGGCAATGGTAACTTTTGTGCCAATTTTTACTGCATCTTTAATGTATTCAAGTTTTGCTTTAGCGCCATTAGCGCCTGCCCTTGAAGCGCCGTGGCAATAGTTTTCGCACTCGGTAATATTTTGTAGAACTTCATAGATATCTTTACCTGAAATTTCGCTAATTAGCGTTGAAGGGTCGGTTGCATCTTTGTAAATTCCGTCAGCACTTGTTAAAATCAATAGGTTTTTAGCTTTAACAAGGCAAGCGATTTGTGTAGCAGTTTCATCGTTATCCACACATTCAACAACCTTATCGTGGTCTGCCTTTAAAGACTGAATTTCAAAACGGCGACTTTCTTCGGTACTGATAGCATCGTTATAGTTGATAATAGGAATAGCATTTTGTTCTTTTGCACGAATAAGCATTGATTTTAGGTGTTCCCTTTTTTGCGCATCGTTAAAGTGTTGGTGTTCAACCAAAACTTGGCGAAGAGAATACTTTGAATCAACGAATTCACGATAAGTTGACATTAAAATTGATTGACCTTGGCTAGAATAGTCGGTCTTAACGTCTTCCTTATTGCCATCAAGTTCCTTGCCGTTTCTTTTAATGTAGTCAAGTCTACCCGTTTCGGCAGCGCCTGAAGTTACCCAAATGTAACCTGGTTTTAATTCGCTTGAAAGCCTTGCGATAAGGGTGTAGTCTAAAATGTTATTTTGTTTATCGATTAGTGCCATTGAACCGATTTTGCCAACTAATTCAATATCAAAGTTCATAATACTTTCCTTTTTGCGCCGATTTGCGCTCAATTTTGTAAAAATATAGATACATTATATATTAAACTTGTAAAATTTTCAACTTTTATTAACAAAAAATTAGTATTAAAGTGCAAAATTTAGGTAAAAATACACTTAAGCCAATAAAAGGAGATAATTTATGGATTTTAAGGACAGCAAGACTAAAGAAAATTTAATGAAAGCCTATTTAAGAGAGTCAGGTGCATACAACGAATACACTTTTTACGCAGAGCAAGCCAAAAAGGACGGATACGAAAAAGTTTACAACATTTTTACCCAGTTTGCCGACAACGAGAAGGCGCATGCTAAAGTTTGGTTTAAGTTGTTCCACGGTATTTCTTCAACCGAAGACAACCTAAAAGATGCTGAAGAGTTAGAGCATTTTGAACATTCTACCTTATACGCCGACTTTAGCAAGGTGGCAAAGGAAGAAGGCTATTTAGATATTGCCGAACTTTTTGATGGCGTTGCCAAAATTGAAGCCGAGCACGAAAAGAAATACAAGGCGCTTTATGAAAAGGTTAAGGCTGACACCATGTTCACTTCTAAAACGCAAGTTGAATGGAAATGCAATAACTGTGGGCATGTTGAAAAGGGCACTTCTGCCCCACAAAAATGCCCAGTATGTTCTCACCCTCAAGCCTTTTTTGAGCAAGTTTATGGTAAGTGCGATTGCTAACTATTCTATCAAAACAAGTATATTGCTAAACTTAAAGCCCCTACTATTTTGTAGGGGCTTTAAGATTTTATTTTAATTAAATTATGCCGTTTATAATTCTATTTCATTTAAATCAAAGATAGCCTTTTTATAAATTTCATAAGCAGTTAAAAGGTTTTTTATAGGCAAGTTTTCGTTTGCATCGTGGATTTGGTCGTTGTGGTCAGGGAATTTTGGGCCGAAAGCGCAACCGCGCTTAAACACTCTTGAAAAGGTTACGCCACCCGAACTTTGTGGCACAGCGCTCTCATTAGTTATGCTATTATATGCGTTAAGCAAGGTTTGAACAAAAGGTCCGTCTTTAGATACCATAGCAGGGTTATGGCGAACTTTAGTCTTAACAAAAAGGTTAAACTTTTCAAAGTAAGGATAAACATCATCTAAGGATAATGGTGCAGGAATACGACAATCGCAAGTTATATACACGCCTTGGTCGTCTTGGTCGATTAAATCGGGCGAAAGAGTAAGGCTACCTTGCTCTGTGGTCAGTTGTTGCACGCCGTAGTGGTCGGTAAACAAGCAGTCGATAGCCCTTTGCAAGTTCTCCCCACGGTCTATTAAGTACTCTAAAAGTGGCTTAATGGCGTTTTTGCCAAGATGTGGTGTTGAGCCGTGCGCAGCTTTGCCAAAACTTTCTATCTTGCCATCGTTATATTTTAAGCCAAACTTTTCAAGTTCTTTAATTTGGTCATTATCTAGTGGTGTGTTTGGAACTACGCTTGCATATGCGCAAACTGCGTTAACTACCGTACCACCTTTTAGGCTATTAAAGTTTTTAAGTGGTGGCAAAGTACATTTAACTTCAACGATACCCTTTTCGGCGTAGGTTAGTGGAAAGTTGCCATCAGGCGAAAAACCAAACTCTGGAAAAGCCGTTTTTTCTTTCATATACGCAATATCGCGCCAGCCCGTTTCTTCATCACAGCCAAGAATTAACCTAAAGGTTTTGTTGATAGGTTTATTACTGTCCTTTAATTCTTTTAATGCATAAAGGCAAGACAGAATGGGCGTTTTATCATCGCTAACACCCCTACCATAAAGAATACTGTCTTTTTCGGTAAGAGTAAACGGGTCAGTATCCCAACCGATGCCAATAGGAACAACGTCAAGGTGGCCAACAATACCGACTTCGCTGACTTTATCGTTATTGCCATTTGAATTTGTGCGTTGGTTATCGCTAGCTAAAATTACTTCCCCACCATAGCCGTCGTAGTCTTTTGTTTCAAAGCCGAACTCTTTAGCAAGCTCTAAAACAAGGTCTAGAGCCTTTCTAATTTCACTGCCGAAAGGCGCGTTTTCAGTGGGCTCTGATATAACGCTTTTGCAAGCGATAAGCGAAGTTAAGTTTTCTAAATATTTATCGAAATTTATCATGTCTCTCCACCCAAAAAGCAAGGCAAATGCTGTGCAATTTGGTCAAATTATATAATTATTATAATATATTATATAATATTAATCAAATTTTTGTAATCATATTGACAATAATAATCTTTTTATTTTGTTTTTTTGAAAAATTATGATAAAATACTTTTATGAAAGTTGATGGCAAAGTCCATTCTGGGCACAGAGAAAGAACAATTAAAAAATTTTTAATAAGTCCGGAAGCGTTTGCTGAACATGAAGTTTTGGAAACCTTGCTATTTTTTGCTTTGCCAAGAGTTGATACCAACCCACTTGCGCATAGACTGATTAGAATTTTCGGTTCGCTATCGGGTGTGTTTAATGCCACAAAAGATCAGCTTTTAAGTGTTGACGGCGTGGGCGAAAAGGTTGCAACCTATATTCTTGCTATTGCTAGGGTTGTCGAAAGCCAGAAATCTCAAGACAAAAAGCAAGTGGATTTAGGTAGTACTTTTAAGGTTAAAGAATGGTTAAAAGCATTCTTTTTAGGTAAAAAGGAAGAAACTTTCGTTATTTTAATGCTTGATAAAAAGTACAAGCTTTTAGGGCATTGTGTTTTCACTGACAAACACCGCAGTGAAGTTAAGGCTGAAATTCCTGAAGTTATTACTGCGTTTAACGTGCATAAGCCTAGCTTTGCAATAGTTGCGCACAATCACCCAAGTTCAGTGTGTCAGCCTAGTTCAGCTGATGAGTTTACTACAAAAAAGCTAAACGTTATTTGCGAACTTAACGACGTAAACTTATTGGACCACATTATCGTTGCCGGTGATGATTGTTATAGTTATCGCCAAGAAGGTAAGCTAGATTTTATAAAGGATAAGATTAACCTAAACAATTTATTCAACGAAATCAAGTAAAAAGTCTTATATACTGCGCTAAAATCGTGAAAAGCTTCGTATCTCTTCGTTTCTTTGTCATTTTGCAACTGTCACGACCAACAAGGTCAGTTCCATCTGCAAAACAACAAGAGCCTTGACCTACTTGCTTTTGACAATTTTAATTTACTTTTTAAGTGTTTGATAGCGTACGCGCCCTTTCGCAATACTCACGCGCCTTGATTTGCTTGCATCTAATACTTTTTTGGGTAGTGGATAGAAGAACAAGAGTTTAATTTGCTCGCATTTGGCAATTTTAATATAAAATCAAGATAAAACTAATAAAAATCAATAAATTATAAATTAAACAATAAAAAACAAACAAAAATTAACAATAAACTATAAAACAACAAGCCGAGAAATTCGGTTGCTTAAAATAAAGGAGACATTATGGAAAAGGTAAGAACACGTTTTGCACCAAGCCCAACAGGATATTTACACATTGGTGGATTGAGAACTGCTCTTTACGGTTACTTATACTCAAAGCGTTATGACGGCGACTTCATTTTAAGAATTGAAGACACTGATACAGCAAGATACGTTGATGGTTCAGTGCAAATTATTTATGATACAATGCGCGATTCTGGTATTATGTATGATGAAGGCCCAGACGTTGGTGGCAACTATGGCCCTTACGTTCAAAGTGAAAGAAAGGCGCTTTACACCGAATATGCTAAAAAATTGGTAGAACTTGGTGGCGCATACTACTGTTTCTGCACGCCTGAAAGAATTGCATCATTAAAAGATGAAGAAGGCAACGTTCGTTATGACAAACACTGCATGAAGCTTTCTAAAGAAGAAATTCAAGCAAAAATTGATGCGGGCGAACCATACGTTATTCGCCAAAACGTTCCACTAGAAGGTACGGGTACTTACCATGACCTAGTTTACGGTGACATTAGTGTTGACTACAAGGATATTGAAGATGGTATTTTAATTAAGTCTGACGGTATGCCAACGTACAACTTTGCCAACGTTGTTGACGACCACTTAATGGGTATCACCCACGTTATCCGTGGTATTGAATACCTATCTTCTACCCCAAAATACAATCTTATGTATGATGCGTTTGGTTGGGAAAGACCAACTTATATTCATCTTCCACCTATTATGAAAGATGCTCAACACAAACTTTCAAAGCGTAATGGCGATGCAAGTTATGAAGATTTTGTTAATAAGGGTTACGTTAAAGAAGCAATCGTTAACTACATTGCCCTACTTGGCTGGAGTCCAAAGACAAACACCGAAAAAATGAGCTTACAAGAACTTACTGAAAGCTTTTCACTAGAAGGCATTAATAAATCACCATCAATCTTTGATGAAACCAAGATGAAATGGCTTTCTGGCGAATACATCAAGGTTATGAGCGATGAAGAATTTAAGGAAAAGGCATACGCTTTCTTAAAGCAAAGCAAAGCTTACGGAAAATACGATGAAGATAAACTTCTAAAGATTGCAAAGGGCCGTGTTCAAATTTATTCTGAAATTGCTGATAAAATCGACTTCTTGGAAGAGTTTGGTGAGTTTGACCTTGCGCTATTTGAAAACCAAAAGCAAAAATCTTCAGCAGAACTTGCTAAAGATATTCTTCCAAAGATTAAAGAAGTGCTAGCTGGTATTACCGAATGGTCTAACCAAAGCTTGTTTGAGGCATTAGTAGGCTTATCTGCATCACTTGAAATCAAAAAGCAAGCGCTTTTATGGGTTACAAGAATTGCTATCACCGGTAAAGAATCAACGGCTGGTGGCGCAACCGAAGTTGCTGATATTTTAGGCAAGGAAGAAACTTTAAGAAGAATAGATTTTTCAATGGCTTTATTAGGATAAAATTATTTTATAACAATATATAACAATAAATATATAGAAAAGAAAGGATAGTGAAGAGTTCGCTATCCTTTTTAGTTTAATGTTAGTTGTATAAAATAAAAGTTTAAACCTAATATTTGTTATTTTAAGTGCCGTAGTTGTTTGAAAGATTATAATTAGTGTTAGTTAGGTTAATATTGTTGCTTGAAAGGTGTTTAACGTACTTCTCTATGCCATCGGCTATAATTTCAGCCATTTTGTAAACTAAATTAAGCCTAGTAAGGCTAAATAATTCCTTATTATTAAAAGAGCTTTTGGCAACAATGCCGATTATAGAAAGGTCGCCGATAACGCCCAAATTTTTGTTTACTCCAAGACCTGGCTTTAGTCCTTTATTTATGACCTTAATAAGTCCAACGTCATCGCTACTACCGACTGCAGCGTCGATGGCGATAGAAATTGAAGAAGGGTGCATTTGTTTTAAGTAAGTTCTAGCATACTCAACTTCTTTTGCTGTGATAGGAAAGTTTAACGTTCCGTACACGTAAGAACGAATGTCGCGCTTTTTCAAAAGCGTTCCAACGAGTGGGCCTAGACTATCCCCCATAACTAAATCACTGCCTATACATATGAAAAAAGGGTGGTTGTTGTTTGGGTTAAATTCTAATAGTGAATTGTATATACCCATACTTGCACCTTGATTAAAACTACTAAATGAAAATTCCTTTTTTTGTTGCATTATACACCGTTCCTTATTATTTTTTACCTGCTATTCTACTTTTTAACGCACTTTTACTGACAAACTATATATTGACAAAATTTATAAAAAATATTCAATCTTTAATATAAAGCATTGATAAATTTTAGCAAAAGTGTTATAATGAAGTTAACAAATAAAAACAAACGTATGTTTGTAAAATATAGGTGACACAATGTATAATAGTTTATTATTAAGTGGTGGCGCTATCGTTGACTTGGTTGCGCTAGGGTTTGTTGCCTGCTTTGCCGTAATAGGTTTTATTCACGGATTTACCAAAACCTTTTTCAAAACTTTTGGAACGATAATTGCACTGCTTCTTGCAGTACTGTTAACGTCAAGCGTGGTTAACTTTATGGAAAAGTCTTTCTCTCTAGTTTCTTCCCTATCAGACTCTGTTGCAGGGGTTTTAGGTGGAATTATTGGCGAAGACCTTATGAACATGAATTTAGCCGAGGCTAGTGAAGAAGTTTTGAAAGAAGCTGGCGTTGCAGGATTTATTGTAAAAATTATTGTTAAAGTAAAGCTTGAAGGAGCGGTGGCAGCACAAACGTCTTTAAGGGAAATTATTTGCCCAACCTTTGCTTATTACATCGCTTTAATTTTATCAGCAATAGTTTTATTTGTATTATTTAAGCTTATCATTAAAGTTTTATCCGAAATGATTAGTAAGCACACAAATATTGTTGTAAAAAGCTTTGATAAAACACTGGGGCTAGTACTAGGGCTAATAAATGGTTTAATTAATCTTGAAATCGTTATAATGATCATCAGTATTATTCCATTAAGCTTTGTTCAAGAATTAAGCGTTTTAATTCAAACGTCAACAATTACTAAATTTTTGCACGATATAAACGTTTTTGGGTTAATTATGAGCGCAATATCTAGCGATAGCGTTATTAATTCAATTAAATCATTTATAGGCTAGCGCATATAATGTTGGCGCAAAAAATATTATAAAAATTAAAAGCACTGCTTATCTAAAGTGGTGTTTTTTATTATACTTATCAACTTATCAACATATTTATCAACAATATAAGCCGTTTCTTTACCCTACAACAGATAATGTAACTAATTTTACAGAAAAAAATCAATATCACCAGAAAGAAAATGTAAGTTGGATTGTAATAAAAATTATACAATATTAGCAAATAAATACTTAAATACTAATAACGCACGCAAAGACACTCATAATAAAAACCATAAACATTTAAAATAATAAACACATTAAATCAACACTGCAAATGTAACAAAAAAACACCAAAATTTGAGAATTTTCAAATAAAAATGATTTTTACACCCCCTAAAGTAGTAAAAAACAGGCAAAAACAAGCAAAAATGCCCTAAAATACCTAAAAAATAAAGAAAAATCCGCCAAAAAGTTCCACGTGAAACACCTCCTTTGAAAACGACACTATTTGTTTCACGTGAAACACATGTTTTTAAATTTACATAGTAAATGTTTCATGTGAAACATTTGTAAAATGCATAAAATTATGCGCTATTATAAAATTTATAGCATCAAACATTTTTATGCGCCAAGCAAATTTTGGTGCGTGTTTCTTTTATTGTTTGCGTTGTATGATTTTTATTGTTGTTTGCTTTTGTAAGTCTTGTTTGTGATTGGTGTTGTTTGGTTGCCTGTTGTTGTGTTTAATGTTCAGAGTCTTTTCTTAAAATAATTTTTTTGATACGTTATTGGTTGCAATTTTTCTTTTGAATTAATTTTGTGATAGCAAATAATTCCAGTGTTTTCTAAAAAATACCCATACTGTGAGACAAAATAGCTAAAAAAATTGCCGGGAAAAAATTTTTACCATTCTCGCTCACGCCGTTAAAATGACAATTTTTTAAAGGTTTATTTTTGTTTTGATTTTGCTAAATATATTGCATTTGTAAAAATTCAGCTTTGAAAAAATATTATAATCTTATATGTTGAGTCGGTGGAGAATCTATTAAAATAAACTTTTTTGTAGTTTGGTTACTATTTTTTTATATATCTATATGGTGCAAAATATATTTTTGAACAAGATTTTATATTAATTTAAAAATGTAATAGCGCTAACTTTTTGGTTTTGCGCCATGTCAAAATATCAAAAATTTTATTTTTCAATAGTTAATAGAGAATATTTATTAAAATTTCATGTTTAGCTGTACTTTTATTAGAATATAGATATGTAATCATATTTGATAAACTTTATTTAAAATATTTATAATTTTGGATAAGTCTCATATCCTTGTTCCTGTTTAATGCATTGGTTAGCTGGTTAAGAAAAAATTTTAAATTTTCTAATAATTTTACTAAAAACTAACGATATTTATAGACTTTTTTAAAATGGTGAAAATTAAATATTTTTTTCTTGAAATATAGTTAACGTTTCTTAAAAAGCTAAAAATTATGGTTAAACTTGTGTAATTTTTGCTCTTTTTTAGTTTGTGTAATAAAAACGTGTTTGCTATGGTCGATTTGGCCAAAAATGGCAAAAATTAGATTTTATAGTGGTTGATTAGGGACGTTTTGGTGGCGTTTAAGTGCCTGTAGTGGTCTATTAAGTGGGGACTATGGTCGATTTAAGGGGGTTTTAGGCTTGTTTTGTCGAACTTTTTGTTTTTCAGAAAAAAACGTTGTGTTTATGACTTAATTTTAACTATTTTTTGCCCTTGGATAATTATTTTTTGTGTTGTATAAAAAATATTAACGTTAGTTTGTTTGGGGAAAGTAACGAAATATTTTTCAGTTTTTACAATTAAATTTAGCATATTTATCCAAAACAATTAATATCAAAATTTTATGAATTTAGTCGTTGTAAATTCATGATATCAATGGTAAAAAAGAAGCAAAAAGTTAAAGGTGACAAGAATATTATAAAAATAAGCAAAATTTTGCAGTTTGAATAATGGCAGTGCTTATTTAAAGATAAAAAAAGTTGCAAAAAGGCTGAAAAATTTTAGAAAAACTGTTGTGTTTTTCTCATTATTAGTGTATAATAATATAAATATTATTAGTAATATGGAAAAATGTCCACTAAATTGTAGAATTTAAGCATTTAAGTTTTATTTTAATTTAGTGCATTATGGTTGAGAGTATTTCCTAAACACCATGGGTTTTGGAGTGAATAGGTGTTTAAATATGAGTTTAGGAGCTAGATAAGATTTAATGAAAAGAAAAAATAGAGGGCTTTGGATAATTCTTGCGGCAATCATTGGTATTGTTGCGTTCTTATCACTATCAACTTGTTTAGATACAAGTACTACCGTTGATATTTCGGAAGTTCATTCTTTAATTACAGCAATGCAAGATAAGGATGGAAATGGTGATAACGTAATTACACAAGAAGAATTACTATTATTAGATAAAAATGCCCCAATAATTAAAAAAGTATTAAAGAGCTACGGCACAGACAAGGCCTTTACGCTTGAAAACGTTGTGTTTGATGCTTATCAAGTAAATTTTGTTATTAAGGCTGATGGCGCTAAAAATGGTTGGGCTTTCACTTCAGTATATTCAAGAAGTGATACTGAAATAGATAAAATCACATCAGCACTTGATAGATTTGGCGTTTCTTATAGTTACACTGACCCTAATGCAGGTTCAATTTGGTCTTCATTATTACCAATACTTGGTACAGTGCTAATTGCAGTTGTGTTCTTTGTGTTAATGATGCAAACTCAAGGCGGAACAAAGAGCGCAATGAACTTTGCAAAAACTAATGCAAGAGTTAACAAAGATATTAAGGTTAGGTTTGAAGACGTAGCCGGTGCTGAAGAAGAAAAAGAAGAACTTGCGGAAGTAGTAGATTTCTTAAAGAGTCCTAAAAAGTTCTCTGAACTTGGCGCAAGAATCCCTAAAGGCGTGCTTTTAGTAGGCCCTCCGGGTACAGGTAAAACATTGTTCGCAAAAGCCGTTGCCGGTGAAGCCGGTGTTCCATTCTTCTCTATAAGTGGCTCTGACTTTGTGGAAATGTTCGTTGGTGTTGGTGCGTCAAGGGTTAGAGATTTATTCGATATGGCAAAAAAGAGTATGCCATGTATAGTGTTCATTGATGAAATCGATGCGGTTGGTCGTCAACGTGGTACAGGTATGGGCGGTGGCCACGATGAAAGAGAACAAACTCTTAACCAACTTCTCGTTCAAATGGACGGTTTTGAAACAAACGACGGCATAATCGTAATGGCGGCAACAAACCGTGCAGACATTCTAGACCCTGCACTTCTCCGTCCTGGTCGATTTGATAGACAAATTTACGTTAACGTGCCAGACGTTCGTGGTAGAGAAGCAATTTTAAAAGTACACTCAAGAAACAAACCAGTATCAAAGCTTGTTGACTTTAAGGTTGTTGCAAGAATGACCAGTGGCTTTTCTGGTGCAGACCTTGAAAATCTTCTTAACGAAGCGGCTATCCTTGCTGCGAGAGAAAATAGAAAAGAAATTATAAGTAAAGACATTTACGAAGGTATTAATAAAGTGCTAATGGGCCCACAAAAGAAGAGTAGGCTTGTTACCGAAACGGATAAGCGCATAACTGCTTACCACGAATCAGGCCACGCAGTGCTTGCAAGATTGTTGCCAAACTGTGACCCTGTTCAAGAAGTGTCTATAATCCCACGTGGTCAGGCTGCTGGTTACACCATGACAAGACCTGATACCGATGACAACCACTTGACAAAGGCAAAACTTTTAGATGATATAGTTATGACCTTGGGTGGTAGGGTTGCTGAAGAACTTATTATTAAAGATATATCTGCAGGCGCATCAGGCGATATCCAAGCTGTTACCAAACGTGCAAGACTTATGGTTACTGAATGGGGTATGAGCGAAAAGGTTGGACCTATCTCATACGGCTCTGATAAGGAAGTGTTCATTGGTAGAGACATGGCGTCACACGTTTCTTACAGTGAACAAACTGCAGCAATCATTGACCAAGAAATTAGAATTATTATTGATGAAGCGCTTCAAAAAGCAAGAAAGTTGCTTGCTGAAAACAAAAAACTTTTAGATAATATGGCAAGACTATTGGTTGAAAGGGAAACAATCTTTACCGAAGAAGTAGATATGCTTATGGAAGGTAAGAGCGTTGAAGAAATCATGGCGTTCATGGATGAAAACGCACACACCCTTAACCAAAACCCATTTGATAGAGCGTCTGTTATTGTTAAAGAAAAGGACTTAAAAAAAGACAAAAAAGAAAAGACTGAAAGTGAAGACGGCGAAAGAGCTGAAGCTGAAAAAGTAGAAACTGAAGCAGTAGATACTGAAAATTTGGAAGAAAGCCAAACTGAAGCTCAAGCCCAAGACAAAGACCAACAAAGTCAGTCTAGTGAACAAGAATAAACTCAAAAGACAGTAAAGAATAGATAGCAAAGGGCAAAGTAAAATTTGCCCAAAGCATTAAAACTCTTATCTCAACAGACTAAAGTTAAAAAAGAGACAACTTGCGAAGGAGTAAACGATGGGAAAGATTATTGCTTTTTCTAATCAAAAAGGTGGTGTAGGAAAAACTACTACCTGTGTTAATATGTCAGCATATCTTGCTCAAAAGGGATACAAATGCTTAATCATTGACCTAGACCCACAAGGTAACGCAACGAGTGGTTTGGGTTTTGCAAAGAGCGAAGTTAAAGGCTCTGTGTACAACGTAATGATTGATGATATGCCTATTGAACAAGCAGTTGTTAAAACTTGCGTAGATGGTTTAGATATTTTGCCATCAAGTATAGATTTAGCAGGTGCTGAAGTTGAACTTGTTTATCTAAAAGATAGAGAACACGTTTTGGCTAGAGTACTAGAAAGAGCAAAAAAGACTTACGATTTTATCACTATTGACTGTCCACCATCACTTGGATTATTAACCATAAACGCGCTTGCAGCAGCAAACACCGTTATTATTCCTATCCAAAGTGAGTACTACGCATTAGAAGGCTTGTCACAACTCATGAACACTATTAAGTTAGTAGTTAAGCACTTAAATCCTTCATTAAAGATAGAAGGTGTTGTGTTAACAATGAACGACAACCGTGCAATAATATCAAAGCAAATCAGTGCAGAAATTCGCAAATATTTTGGAAAGCGCGTATTCGATACGGTTATTCCAAGAAACATTCGCCTTGCTGAAGCACCAAGCCACGGCAAGCCGATAGCGCTACACGATACAAGATGTTCGGGTGCAAAAGCATACCTAGCTCTTACTGAAGAATATCTTGCAAGACAAAAGTAAAGTTAAGTAAAGTACGGAGAAAATAAGATGAAACCAACCAGAGGATTAGGAAAGGGCTTGTCGGCACTGTTTTCTGAAACTGAAGAAGACTACGGCAAGAGCCTCCTATTTGATGAAAAGGACGAGGATAACGGTCAAACGGTTAGTGAAGTTGATATTGGTTTAATATTTGCTAACCCAAACCAACCTAGAAAGGTGTTTGATGAGACTGCGTTAAACGAACTTGCATCATCAATATCTAAACACGGCGTGATCATGCCTATTATCGTTAACAAGAGTGGCGATAGATACATGATTATCGCGGGGGAAAGAAGATTTAGGGCTAGTAAGATTGCTGGCTTATCAAAAGTCCCTGTTATCGTAAAGACTTACGATGAAAGACAAATTAAAGAAATCTCACTTATTGAAAACTTACAAAGGGAAGACCTTAACCCTATTGAAGCAGCGACAGCAATGCGTTCACTCATGAACGATTACGGCATGACTCAAGAAGATTTGGCAGATAGGATTGGTAAATCAAGACCAGCAATCGCCAACACGTTAAGACTTTTAACCCTTTCTCAAGAAGTAATCAAGATGGTAGCAAATGGTCAGCTTTCAGCAGGACATGCACGTGCACTTATTTCAGTGCCAAGTGCTGACCAGTTAAAAATAGCACAAGCCGTAACAAAAGAAGGTCTTTCTGTTCGTGACGTGGAAAAGAAGGTTAAAGAATACTTCGCCCCACCTGAAGAAAAGATTAAAAAGAAAGTTAAGATGGAACTTTCTTTGGAAATGAAAGAACTTATCGGCGACATGCAAAGGGTTTTCGGTACTAAGGTTAACGCTATCGGAAACGATAAGAAGGGTAGGATTTATATCGATTACTATAGCCGTGATGATTTAGACAGGTTAAGTGATTTGATAGAATACATAAAGAAGAACAAAAGGTAAGAAAGAGGAGGAATTAATATGGAACTTTTAATGTATGCATTCTTGGCTTTGACAACGATTTTAGTCATATTCGAAATGGTAAGTGGTAAAAAGCTTTACATATGTTTTGCAACAAGCTGTCTAGTAGCAACAGTGTTAGCATGGTTTGAAGTAGATATGCTTATTACCGTGGGTGTTTTTGCTGGTGTAACACTATTATTATTATTCTTATTCGCAAAAGTTTATGGCAGAAATTATAGTGGAACTAACGTAAGACTTAATGCTGATGCAGCAATTGGTAAGAAATTTACATTGATAACACCTGTTGAATTTAATAAACCAGGCTCTATTAAAGTTAACGACGTGATTTGGGGCGTAACAACTGAATTCCAAGGCGAAATTCTTGATGCTGGTTCTGTTGTTCAAGTTCTTGCTCAAAGAGGTAACGTTTATATAGTTAAAAAAGTTAAAAAAGCTTAATACACCGTTAGCAGATAGTTAGGAAAAAGGGGAGAACAATGCATCCGATTTTTATAATAGTAACGGCTGTAATTGGTTTGATGTCTGCTAGGATGATGCTTAAAAATTTCAGCAAAAGCAATACAAATATGAATGCTCACGCACCAATTGGAAATGAGTATATGTTGCTAAAACCAATAGGCTTTAACAAGCCTGGCCAAATTAAAATTAAAGGCGTTACCTGGAACGTCGTTACAGAAAATCCAGATGATATTCTTGATGAAGGCACTATAGTAAAAATTGTAGCCTTATCTGGAAATAAATATGTAGTTAAAAAAGTATAAAACTCGAGAAACTCGGAAAGGAGAAAATAAATGGACATGATTATTATTATTTTATTGTTAGCGTTGATTATTACCTTCTTTGCAATTTTGTTAGCATCTATCAAAATTGTACGTCAATCAACAGCAATCGTTGTTGAAAGACTTGGTAAATACCACAAAACATTTTATACGGGTCTACACCTTGTATTCCCTATCATCGATAAGATGGTTGGAGAACCTGTTCATGGCAAGAATATTACAGATAAGCCAGTAAGAAAGGATAACAATGACCCTATCGCACCTATCACAGAAGATTTTAGGCCAACTTCTGAACCAATTAGACCTATTGACAGTAAGCCTATCACTGGTATGCCTATTAGTTTAAAGGAACGTGTTGCAGACTTTAGACCACAATACGTAATTACTAGGGATAACGTTACTATGTCTATTGATACAGTTGTTTTCTTCCAAGTAACTGACCCTAAACTTTACGTTTACGGTGTTGAAAACCCTATCCGTGCTATCAAGAACTTAACTGAATCTACACTTCGTAACTTGGTTGGTGACCTTGACCTTGATGCTACACTTACTTCAAGAGACACTATCAATACAAAGATGAGAATTATTCTTGATGAAGCAACAGACCCATGGGGTATTAAGATTAACCGTGTTGAACTTAAGAACATCACTCCTCCAAAGCAACTTCAAGAAGCTATGGAAAAGCAAATGCGTGCTGAACGTGAACGCCGTGAAGCTATCTTGAGAGCAGAAGGTGAAAAGAGAAGTAAGATTCTTGTTGCAGAAGGTGAAAAGGAAGCAACTATTCTTGTTGCAGAAGGTCAAAAGGCTGCTCTTATTGCAGAAGGTGAAGGTACTGCAACAGCTGCTAGACTTATCAACGAATCAGCTCCAGATGCTGCTTACTTAACATTGAAGGGTTATGAAGCATTGAAGAATCTTGCTGATGGCCAAGCAACAAAGATTATCGTTCCAAGCGAAATTCAAAACGTTGCTGGACTTTTAGCAAGCCTAAAAGGTGTTGTTGAAGAAGACAAAAATAAGAAAGCTTAATAATAAATATAATAATTAATACATAATATAATATAAATAATGAATAAGGTGAATGAATAAGGGCGAAATCTCGCCCTTATTGTTTTAACGGAAAAATACTGTAAAATACTAGGTGTTGTTATTCAGTTACATGCTAGTTTGCTGATTGCATGCGCCTTCATAAAACACCCGTCTTTCTTGTATTTTTCTCGTTAAAAAGTGTTTGCAAAAGATACTGTAAAATACTAGGTGTTGTTATTCAGTTACATGCTAGTTTGCTAATTGCATGCGCCATCGCAAAAATGAAATTTTACTCAAATTAAGAGTTTGAACATACGTTAAGAAAAGTATAAAACAATGTTACAATTTACAAAATTAGATAAAAACGTAAATATAATAAAACCATATTTATTGACAAAGAAAGAGCCTTTTTGTGACCTTTCTATTGGCGTAAAGTATATGTGGCGCGATGATTTTGTTATCGATTATGCTATATACAATGATACGCTTATTATGAAAGAAACTTGCCCTGATTATAAAGATGCATTTTATTTTCCGTTAGGTAAGGATATTGAGGGTGCGCTTTGTCAAATAGAAGAGTATACTATTAAAAACTTTATGCCTTTACAGTTTTGCTGTATTGACAATCAAACGGCAGTGTTGTTAAACCAAAGATATAATAACGTTACCATTACTAACGATAGAGATTGGAGCGATTATATTTATGATGCCGAAAAGTTTAGAACTTATTCAGGTAAAAAATATAGTGGGCAAAGAAACCACGTAAACAAGTTTACTAAACTATACCCTGACTATAAATTTAAGCAAATAGAAAGAGAAGACTTTGTAAGAATAAAAGAATTTTTAGATGCCTACAATTCAAAAAACGAATACTTAAGGTGGTCTGAAAAGGTTGAACAACAAAAGGTTTTTGACCTAGTAGAAAACATGTTCGAGCTAGAGCAGGTGGGTGGGCTAATAGAAGTTGACGGCAAGGTTGTTGCCTTTTCGGTTGGTGAAAAAATCAAAGATACGCTAATCGTTCACATAGAAAAAGCGCTAACAGAATATGCTGGCGTATATCCAACCATGGCAAAAGAATTTGCCCTGCATTTTGCCGATAAGGGTATTAAGTATATCAATCGAGAAGAAGATTGTGGCGATGATGGTTTGCGCATTTCAAAGTTACAATACGGACCAATAGACGTTAAGGAAAAGAACTTAATTAAGGTTAAAACTTTATTCGATAAAATAGGCGCTACGGTGCATATAACGGCAGGAGAATTAGTTTTAACCGACCACAACGAGCGCGATATGGTCGATTATTATGAGCTATATACTGATGATGATTTAAATAAGTGGTGGGGTTACGATTACAGGGAAGATTTGGGCGATGCCGAGCCTACGCCAGAGTATTTCTATTCTTTCCAAAACCTATTAAAGCAAAGAAAGGAAGAGTATTCTTTACTTATTAAAAAGGGTAAAGACGTGCTTGGCGAAGTGGTGCTACACAACTTTGACTATTTTGGTGGTGTTGAAGTAGGGTTTAGACTAAAAAGAGAGCACCATGGAAAAGGCTATGCAACTATTGCCGTTAAGGCGCTGATAGACTATGCCTTTGAAACTTTAGGGGCAAAAAAGGTAAAAACAAGGTGCTTTAAACAAAATCAGCCGTCATTTAATCTAATAACAAGGCTAGGCTTTAGTAAAGAAAGTCAAAGCGATACTCATTACTTTTTCAGTATGAAAAGAGATTAGTTCGCTGTGTAAAAAACTATAATGACAAAAGAAAAAATATCGCAAATAGTTTTGCGATATTTTCTTTTTTTTCTTAAACTTTAAGAAAATACAATTTAGTTATTAGTCAAGGCTCTTAAAAGGATTGTAAACAACCCAGTAGAAAATTAACCATAGGCCAGCAATACCAACTAGAGAATAAATTATTCTAGCAACTACTGCGCTTGCGCCTGTGCCAAAAATAAAGGCAACAAGGTTAAAGTCAAATAGGCCTACAAGTAGCCAAACAAGTGCGCCGATTATAACTAACGAAAATGCTATAACAGTCGTAATTTTCATTTTGCTCCCCCTTGCAATAAGTATTAGCCTTTTTACCATCTTTTATACTTTAAGAAAACAAAAAAGGGCGTTATGCCCTTTAAAACACCATATTGGTCGATATTTAATATTGAAATTAATAACTGGTGTGCGTAATGGTAGATATAAGCAAGGCAAGTTATAAGCTTGCATTCTCTAAAACAAGCTTATCAAAGTTAATTGGTTCAACAAAGTCAGCGCTTGTAAAACGCACCACGTTGTATTTAGCATAGTTGAATAGGTGTGTTTTTATAAGCACAGGCGTTGCAATATCAAGGGTAGCGCAAATTTCCCTTAAATATTCAAAAAACTCTGCGTAGTCAATGTTTTCATCTTTTTCAAACACGCATTGAGATAAAATTTTGTCTTTTTTCATTACTTTTGCCCAAATTCTTACCATAATAACTCCTAAACTTTAATAATTGTACCACAAACTGAAAATAAAAGCAATTTCTTAATTGACAAAACGTATTAAAAAATGTACAATATATTAAGATATTGTACAAAGTTTTAAGGAGAAACAATATGCACAATTTAAAAAACAAACTAATTGAATTATTAAGTGAAAACGCAAGATACACTTATGCCCAATTAGCGTCTATCACTGGTGTCACCGAAGAACAAGCACGAGCGGCAGTTTTGAGTTTGGAAGAATCAGGCGTAATAGTAAAATATTCAGCCATAATTAATAATGAAGCGATGGAAGACATTGGTTCAAAGGTGCAAGCGCTTATTGAAGTTAAAGTCGCGCCACAAAAGTTAAAGGGTTTTGACCGTTGCGCAGAAGAACTTTATAGCTTTAAGGAAGTGCAAAGTTTATACTTAATGAGCGGTGCATTTGACCTAGCCATTTTTATTGAAGGGAAAAAGATTACAGACATAGCGAAATTCGTTTCAGAAAAGTTGAGTGTTATTGAAGGTATTACAAGCGTTCAAACGCACTTCATACTCAAAAAATATAAGATTGAAGGTCACGTTACTAAAAAGGACGAAAGCCTTCAACGACAAATAGTACAAGCATGAGAGATTTTATAAGTAATAAAGCAAAATTAATTAAGCCATCAGGCATTAGAAAATTTTTTGATATAGTTAATGAAAGACAGGGCGTTATTTCGCTCGGCGTGGGTGAGCCAGACTTCGTTACGCCTTGGGATATTAGGGAAGCAGGCATACACTCAATTAAAAAAGGGTATACACAATATACTTCTAATAAAGGCTTGCCAAAACTTCGTGGCGAAATTTCAAGTTATTTAAAAACCAAGTATAACGTGGATTTCGGCGCTGAAGAAATTATGATTACGGTTGGCGCAAGTGAAGCTATTGATATTGCGTTAAGGGCTACTGTAAATGAAGGCGATGAAGTGCTTATTCCTGACCCAAGCTACGTTTCGTATAGACCATGTGTCGAACTTTGTGGCGGTACACCTGTTGCTGTGCCATGTTCGGGGGATAACGGCTTTAAGCTTACTAAAGAAAATTTAGAAAAAGTAATTACAGAAAAAAGTAAAATTCTTATTTTCCCATACCCAAACAACCCAACGGGTGGGGTTATGGAAAAGGAATTTATTGAAGACATTATACCGCTCATTATCAAGCACGACCTACTAGTAATTTCAGATGAAATTTATGCAGAACTTACCTATGGTCAGGACCATGTGTCAATTGCAAGCTTTGAACAAATGAAGGACAGGGTGGTTTTAATAAGCGGTTTTAGTAAAGCGTTTGCTATGACAGGCTGGCGTGTAGGCTATGCTTGCGCTCCAAAGGGCGTGTTTGGTGCAATGCTTAAAATTCACCAGTACTCAATCATATGTGCGCCTATCTTTTCACAATACGCAGCGCTTGCTGGGCTAGAAACAGGCAGGGAAAACGGTTACCTTGACGTTAAGGAAATGCGTGAAGAATACAATAAGCGCAGAACGTTTATGTATAACGCATTTACAAAAATGGGTTTAACTTGTTTTGAACCAAAAGGCTCGTTCTACATATTCCCTTGCGTTGAAAGCACGGGCATGACGGGTGAAGAGTTCGCAACAAGGCTACTAGAAGAGCAAAACGTGGCAGTAGTGCCGGGCGATGCGTTTGGCGAGTTCGGTAAAAACTATATTAGATGCTCTTACGCATATTCTATGAACAATTTAGTACAAGCAACCGAGCGAATTGCAAAGTTCGTTGAAGGTTTGAAATCAAACAAAAATTAGTTTTTAGGGGATTTTATGGAAAAGATTATTATTGTTGGTGCAGGGCTTTCGGGCGCAACGATGGCAAGGCTTTTTGCTGAAAGCGGAAAGGACGTTATCGTTATTGACAAGCGTGAAACCATTGGTGGTAACGCTTACGACTGTTTGGACAAGAACGACATCTTAATTCAACCTTTCGGACCACACATTTTCCACACTAACTATAAGGAAGTTTTTGATTTTCTTTCTAACTATACCGAATGGGAAAAGTATGAACACAAAGTGCTCGCAAGGATACGTAGGGATAAGTTTATACCTGTTCCATTCAACTTAACGTCTTTATTTGCCGTTTATCCAAAAGATAAGGCACAAACAATCAAAGATATCTTGGTTGAAGAAATCGGTTTAGATAAAAAAGTTCCTATCATGCAACTAAAAAAGCATGCTAACCCAGAAATTAGAAGGTTTGCTAACTTTGTATACAAACACATTTTCTATATTTATACAATGAAGCAATGGGGCTTTAAGCCAGAAATGCTTGGCGAAGAAGTTATGAATAGAGTGCCTGTATACATTTCTAACGAAGATAGATACTTTACCGACACCTATCAATTTATGCCAAAAGAAGGCTTTACCAACATGATTAAAAACATGTTGTGTCACCCAAAAATTCACCTTGAATTATCAACCGAAGCGAGCAAGAAGATTTCTTTAGTCGACGGAAAGATTTACTATTCTGGTCAAGAATTAAACGGCAAACTTATTTACACCGGTTGCGTTGATGAATTATTTGACTACAAGTACGGCGTGTTGCCTTATAGAAGCTTAAAGTTTAAGTTCAAAACACTTAAAGTGGGCTCTTATCAACCAGCAGCGGTGGTTAATTACACTGTTTCTAACTACTTTACAAGAATTACAGAGTTCACAAAGTTTACTTGTGCGCCACAAGATAACCTTACTGTTATAGTTAAAGAATACCCAAAGCAATATAAAAAGGGCAAGGATATTCCTTATTACCCTATCCCTATTAAGAAAAACTTTGAGCATTACGACCTATATAAAAAGGAAGCTGAACAATATAAAGACTTACACTTGTTGGGTAGGCTTGCTAACTATAAGTATATCAATATGGACGTTGCAGTTAAAAATGCTATGGACTTATTCGACCAAATCATAAACGAAGAAGTTTAGTAGTTAAACTAAAATAACAACAAAAAAGCCCACGAAAATTCGTGGGCTTTTACTTTTATATTTATTTTATATTTATATATTGTATGCCTAGCTGTTGTTGTCGGGGATATGATTTTCTTTTTCAATAACAATATTAAAGCTTTCGGGAAGTTGAATTTCTTTAAGCGCGTCTTCAATGCTTGTATTGGTATGCACGTGTGTTTTAGAATATTTTATATCGGCTCGTTTTTTAACGGTGGTAAGCAAAAAGCCAACAACCAATGTAGCGTAAAAGCTAAAAAGACGCCACGTTAGCATGGCAGGGAAGCATAAGCCCGAAGGTAACACGCTAGAAAATAACGCAAAAAATGAAAGGTCTGCTGCACCCGAATTACCGGGGGTTGGCACAAAGGTTATTGATGCCATTATTATAGC
>JAEIGA010003169.1_pt1 | contig 25879 bp, 16 predicted proteins | sample 9270691 | NCBI WGS metagenome assembly JAEIGA01 (sample SAMN17057246, study PRJNA624740) | gut metagenome | biome: biome; isolation source: fecal sample | host: Bos grunniens | place: China: Xizang | collected 2019
TGGTAAGGCGCTGCCTCTTGGCAAGGAACTCTATGTATCAGTTACTGTACAAGGTGATAGAAGCAATACTGCTCCACGCGAATACAGCGCATACCACAAGGTATATTGTGGACATGGTATCGCAGTAGACAAGAACCCTAATTCCAAGAACTTTGGTCGTATCTTCGTGAACGAAGCACGCCAAGAGGAGGCTCGTAGTGGCGAACTATCTGGCTACTTTACCAAGGGTCTTGCAGGTATGTATGTGATTGATCCTGACTTTGTACAACGCAGCAGTACTCGCTACACAGGTGGTAATGACTTCTCACTTCTCGTAATCGAAAATACCTACGACGGACTAGCCCGCAAGGGATATCAACCTTGGCGCGTGCGCGTGTCCGAAGAAGGACGCATCTTCGTATGCTCTAATGATATGCACCAACGCCAAGCTACTAATGCCGCAGGTGAACGCGATGGTGTAGCCGTATGGGAGGTAGATAGAAATAACTTCAATAACTGGACTCCTGTGCTAAAAGGATATCGCCGCTTTGTCTCTGGACAAACAGGTACTAACTATACGTTCTCATATAAAGATGTGAATGGAGTAGAGCAGTTCATAGGTCCTATCTGCGGTATGGATGTGAAGGGCACAGGTGACGATCTGACCCTGTTACTCTATACTGTGAACCAAGCTGGTATTTGGTTGGATATGAAGGGATTCCGTGCATATGAGTATAATGTTAAGTCTGGCGCATTGAAGCCTGTAAACGCATTCAATAATGGTGGCTATGGCTATGTGTTTGAGTACACTACCTTGCGCTATGGTGTGGATGGCAGTTACTGGTTTGGTGGTAACCGTGCTGACGGTAGCGATGGCGTAGAAGGCAATGGTAAGTCCAAAGAGCCAAACCTTGGTCACGTGAAACTAGATGGTACGACAGCCGACTATACCAACTACAACTCAGAGTTCTATGGTGGTGCTGGTTTGATCAACTATAAATCTACTTACAACAATGCTACTATCAATGGTGCTAACCATTCATGGCTCATTACCGGTAAGGATAATGGTGGCGCTTCGGATGGTTACTTTGATGTGTTCCTTGTAACTTCTTCAGCCGATGGTGGAGCATCTGTAACCCGTATGGATGGCAATGGTGGTCGCCCTAACTGGCAAAAAATAACAGCATCAAGCATGGGACGCAATATCAATGATTTTGCCATTGACTATGCAGAGAACCTATATATGGTAAGTAGCTCAGGTGAAATGGTTCGCGCATTCGCAATGCCATACTGCGGTGAGAAGACAACCGTGGTACGCAAGGAATATACCTTTAGTTTCCCACTACCTCCTGTCGAGGAAGACTCTATCGCTTGGCACCCATATCCCGCAGGGTATGAGGTAAGCAACCTTGACTTGTGGGAGCAATTTGCCGAAGATACCGTGGGCAAATCCTTGGTAGATGTATTGACTGGCGCAGAATCTATCTGGAAATGGTTAGGCGACTATATTCTAACTGTGGATGCTACCATAGCAGACGCTACTGCTTGGGAAAAAGCAGTGACCGATTTCTTCCATGCTGAGAATGCCTTTGCTACTGCTGGTCAACCAACCAGCTGGGAGTCTCACTGGTGGACCGCCACATTCCCTGACACCTTAGCTAATGGTGCTGCTATGCCAGCTGTGAAACGCCATGGCTGGGCACTAGAGAACTGGCGCTATGGTAATGCCGATGGATATTATTACTTCGGTGAGAACTCTATCGTCAAAGATAATCTGTATGACAAAACCCACAAGGATAGTATTGATATCTGGGCTCGCTGGATTGAGAAATGTCTGTACGAGGGTTATGAAACATATGCTGAGTCAGGTGATACTAGCGCCATCGATTTGAGAACATGGACATTGACCGCCAATGAGGACTTGTTGATACTGATTAGTGGTACAACTACTGATGTGGCTATCAAGCGTACTTTGCAAAAAGATGTGTATAATTCACTATATTTGCCATTTGATTTGAGCAAAGAGATGTTGAGTCAGTGGAAAGATATAGAGGGCAATCCTGCCTTTGATACCATGCCTGTCGTATATGTCTATGAGGCTGATACTGTGGTATTAGTGGATGAGAAGAAAGAACTACAACTCCTGTTCCATGAACTAGCAGATGACGAAGTGATCAAAGCGGGCGTGCCATTCTTGATTCAACCAAAAGAGGATGTGGCGGAGAAAATCTACATTGAGTCTGTCTATGTCACCAAGGGTGAAGCTCTTGAGGTAGCAGATGGTGAGACGACTTGGGTAGGTGAATGGCAACCTGAAAATGTCAGTGTATCAGAAGAATATCATGCGTTGCTCGTTGCAGGTGGAGACACTCTACTGCCTCTTACAGAAACTACTCAAGTGTTGGCATTGAATGCGTATGCTAAAGTTCCAGTATCGGTAGTATATGACTATGCAGTGATCAAACTGCCAAGTGAAGTAGTACCAGAGGAACCTCAGCCTACCATCGTATGGCACCCATATCCAATCGGATATGAGGTAAGCAACCTCGACTTGTGGGAGCAATTTGCTGAAGATACCATAGGCAAATCTTTGGTAGATATGTTGACTGATGCAGAATCTACCTGGAAATGGCTAGGTGAGTATATCCAGACTGTGGACACCACTGTGGCAGATGCAACTGCTTGGGAGCAATCTATCAGCGACTTCTTCCATGCTGAGAATGCCTTCGCTACAGCAGGCCAACCAGCAAGCTGGGATTCGTTGTGGTGGAACGCTACCTTCGCCGACACATTGGCGCATGGTGCAACCATGCCAGCTGTGAAACGCCATGGCTGGGTGTTGGAAGGTTGGCGCTATGGTAATGAAGATGGCTACTACTATCTAAGTGAGGAGTCACATGTGCTCAATAACCAATATGATACCCTCAAGCGAGATAGTACTCACTTGTGGTGCAGATGGCTAGAGAAGCGTGTTTCAGAAGGCTTTGATACATATACTGAGACAGCTGATACGAGTGCCATAGATTTGCGTGAATGGATGGTTAATACCAATGGTGACCTAGTTGAGTTGCTAGATGGTAAGATGGTCGATCTAACTGTGACTCGTACTCTAATAGGTGATGGGTACAATACTATCTCCTTGCCATTTGCTGTAACGGAAGAGACTATCAAACAGGTTACAGACGCCGAGGGTAATCATCTGTTTGATGCAGAGCAAGGTGGCCAAGAACCTACTATATACCTCTATGACCTAGCTAATGTGGTAGTAACTAGTGAGGCTGATAGTGAATTGCAAATACAACTTCATGCCTTGAAAGAAGGTGAGACTATTGCTGCTCATCAACCATTTGTGATCAAACCACAAGCGGATGTTGAGTTGAATATGGTATTCCATAATGTGACAATAGTGAAACCAGAAGAGGTGGTGCTAGGAGTGGATGATGTGCAATTCTTGCCACAATTTGTTCCAGGTACCGTGACCCCTCAAGATGGCAATACTTTGATTACTATCTCAGACTTAAGCACATTGGAAGAGCATACTGAAGCAGTTTCTCTCTTAGGACTGAGTGGCTATTTCGTAGTGACACCTGCATGTGCTGCATATGACTATGCGGTCATCCAAGTGAAGGATGGAGTAACTACTGGTATCCATGATATTAACACATCAGAGAAGCCTATCAAGGTGATGATAGATAATCAAGTATATATCCTCTACGGTGGCAATATGTACTCCATAATAGGTAACAGATAATTAAAAACAACTTAATAAATTTAAAACTATGCGAAAAACAATTTTGCTCGTAGCCGCTTGTATCGTTAGCATGCTGGCGACAGCACAGATCTTTGAAGTAGTTTCTGTGCAAGAACTTGCAGGAGCCTCCTTCGAGGATGCTCGTGTGGCAGGTATTAGTCCCAAGGGAGACTATATCTTGATGACCAATGGGGCAAATCAAGGCCTCAAACGCTATGATATAGCTAGTGGAGTAATGACTAAATTAACGGATGCTGAAGGCGCAGGATTCAATGTGCAATTGAGCCGTGATGGTCAGGAAATCATCTTCCGTGAGCGTTTTACCGGTGCAGATAAATTACGTTATAACAATATCATCCGTGCTAATATCGGTGCCAACACCAAGAAAGTACTAGCTAGAGATCAAGTGAATAACGATATGCTGGTAAGTCCAGATGCGAAAGTCGTGCTTACGAATAGTGAGTGTAAGATGTATATCACTAAGAATGGCAAAAAGATTCATATCGCACCTCAGGGAGATGAAGTTAACTATATCTGGGCATCCTTGTCTCCAAACCAAAAGAAAATTCTCTATTATGTTAGTGAGATGGGTTGCTTTGTATGCAATATAGATGGTAGCAATAGTCAGCTGATAGGTGTTGACTGCCGTGCACCACAATGGTATGACAACAATACAATCGTATCTATGAACGATCAAGATGATGGTCACTTTACCACTGCATCTGCTATCATGGCTTATACTTTGGATGGAAAGGTGCAAACCTTGACTAGTCCTGATATGATTGCGATGTATCCATTCGCCGCAGAAGGCAAAGTGGTCTTCTCTACATTGCAAGGTAAAACCTATTTGTTAACAGTTAAATAATAGGAGGACGCACACATGAAAAAGTTCTTATTATCTATATTTGCACTATGCGTAGTGTTGATGTCTGCTAACGCAGCGAAGATTTATGTGAACCCAGGACACGGCTCATGGAATACTGCTAACTGCCGTAACATGCGTACGATTAACTATCCTAATTATGGTGACACATTAGGTTTCTGGGAGTCAAATACTAACATGTGGAAGTGCTATGCGCTCCAAGAGAAACTCGTTGCAGCAGGCCATACCGTTAAAATGTCCCGTACCAAAACAGGTGGTACTTCCTTGCAATATAATAGCCAATACGACAAATCATTGTCGGTTATCGCTATGGAGTCTGAGAACTGGGGTTCAGACTACTTCATCTCCGTGCACTCCAATGCAGCGGGTACTGACGATTACGGAAACGCATTGGTGAACTACCCATCTTATTTCTATCGTGGCACCATGAGCCGTCCTAATCACAATCCTTATGTCAAGAATAGTGATAAGATGGCGATTGCTGCATGGCCTCACACCTTTATTATCCACGACAACAAGATGGAGTTCAACTCCTACTGGAGCATGACCAACCCTGGTATCTATGGCGATATTACTCAGATGGGTGGACAATCTACTGTCAATGGTTATACAGGTTACTTTGGCGTGTTGAAACACGGCGATCCTGGTTACTTGGTAGAAGGCTACTTCCATGTCTACAGTCCTGCTCGCCACCGTGCGATGAACCCTGATTGGTGCCGCCAAGAGGGTGTCCGCCACTATCGTGGTATCCAAGCTTGGTACGGAAACACTAATCCTGAGAAAAAAGGTTACATTATGGGTTATATTCGTACCAAAGATAAGAAGTTGACCCACAACTTCTATAAACCAAAACCAGGTACCAACGACGAGTATCATCCTATCAATGGTGCCAAAGTGGTGCTTCGTAACGCCAAGAACGAAGTTATCAAAACCGACTGCTACCACCATGTGGATCGTATGCTCAAGAATCAAGACTACTATACTACTGACCACCAATACAATGGTGTGTTTGTCTACGAGAATCTTGCTCCAGGTGAATATACCATGTATTTCCACGCAAGCGGATACAAGGATGTGGTACAAAAGATTACGGTTAAAGCGGATGAGACAAGCTACTGCGAAATCTTCATGACCGCAGGTCAAGGCACCGAACCTAACATCGCTCCTGCAGACCCAGATATCACTTGGCAATTGAATGGTGGTACCGTTCCTGGTGGCACTGTACCTACTAATGCAGAACTATGGGAAACTTTCAAAGCATACTACCTCTCTTATTACAATGAGAATCGAGCTGATCAAGAGATCACCAATGTATCTACCTTTATGACGAAAGGTTGTGATATTATGACTAATGCTAAGTCTGAATTTAAATGGTTGGGTGACTATATTATAACCGTGTCCGCATCACAAGGATATAATTTGAGCACCGATCCTACCGCAGACGGCTCAGAAGCATTGTGGCGCTGGAGCGCACATAGTTTCTTCAACTGCGATCAACACACTTCATGGCCTAAGACAGCGGACTTCTCTACTGCGGGTAAACCTTCTGCTTGGGGAGATGCATACCTCATCGGAACAGGCTCTTCTGCTTCATTACCTTATTCCGTGGATAAAGAGTACACCTTGCCAACACCTGTGAAGGAAGGTTATGTCTTCCTCGGTTGGAATACCAAGGCCGATGGTACAGGTGAGACATTGACCAAGATCCCTGCTGGCTGGAAGGGTACACTCTACGCTATGTGGGAAGAAGAAGCACCTGCCGATGTTAAGTGGCAACTCAATGGTGGAACAGTAACGGTGACCTTGCCAAAAGAGATTACAGGTGCTGCTTACACGCTTCCTACTCCTACCAAAACAGGTTATGTGTTCCTTGGTTGGTATGACAATGCTGCTGGTACAGGCACTGCATTGACCTCATTACCTGTTGGCTACAAGGGTACCGTATATGCTATTTGGCGCGAGTCTAAAGTGACATGGGTACTCAACGGTGGTAAAGTTCTCAAGGAAGTCACTGGCGCTGATGCTGTCAAAGTACCTACACAAGAGGAACTATGGACAAGCTTTAAGACCGCTGCTGACATCACCGCTTTGGGTACATTGGCAGAAATTATCGCAGAGGGCGGAAGCAATCCTCACAACGACGCAGCTACACCTTGCGCATGCCGCGTGATCTGTACAAAACTCAACAATACTAAGTTTGAAGCTGTTTATAAGAATGCAGAGTGGAAATGGCTCTTTGACTATATTTTAGGTGTTCAACCTGATATTGAAACCGACTTGACCGTAGATGGTGCTCCAGCCGCATGGCGCTATGCGGTAGCTGCTTTCTTCTTGCAGTCTAAACACGATGCTTACCCTGTAACTGAGGACTTTACCACCGCTGGTAAACCTGAAGTTTGGGGTCCTGCATACAAGGAAGCTCATGGTGATAGCGGAGCGACTTCTACCCAAGAGGTCGAACTACCTAGCAAGATTACTGCTTCCTATACGATTCCAACTCCAGTGAAAGATGGTGCAGACTTCCTCGGTTGGTACAATACCAATGATGTAACAGGTACCAAGTTGACAGTCCTACCTGCAGGTTACGATGGTACTGTGTATGCTGTATGGAGCGATGCTAAAGAGGCTGATGTGGAATGGGTGTTGAATGGTGGTAAAGTGGTTAAAGAAGTGACAACAACTACTCCTGGTACTGGTGCCAAGGTTCCTACACAAGAGGAGTTGTGGGTAAGCTTCAAGACCGCTGCTGGATTAACCACCTTGGGCACTTTGGAGGAAATCAAGGCGGCTGGTGAGGGCAATCCACATACAAGTGGTGACACTCCTTGTGGATGCCGTGTGATCTGCGGAAAACTTACCGCTGCTGAGGTACAAACTGTATTTGGTAAGGCAGAGTGGAAATGGTTGCAAACCTATATCGTGAGTGTACAAAGCGATTTGACCGATGACCTCACTGCTGCCGCATGGCGCTATGCTATTGCTGCGTTCTTCTTGCAATCACAACACAGCGCATGGCCAGCATCTGCTGACTTTACCGAAGCTGGTAAACCAGAGAAATGGGGACCAGCATACCAAGCAGCTAATGGTGGCACAAGCTCAGAAACAACTACCGAGTTGGTTGAGGTAGAATTACCAAAATGGATTACTGGTTCAGCATACACTATCCCAACTCCTGTGAAGGATGGTGACACCTTCGTAGGTTGGTATGAGAACAACAACGGTACAGGTACAGCATTGACCGTATTGCCTGTTGGATACAAGGGTGTTGTATATGCTATCTGGAAATCAATGGGTACATCTACAAGTGTTGAGAATGTGCGTCAACCATTGGATCTGAATGCACCTATGTATGATGTTCTTGGTCGTCAAGTAGATGAGACTTATAGAGGAATCATCATTCAAAATGGTAATAAGTACTTGCTCAGATAAACTAGCATGCTATTCAAATAAAAGAACCGCTTGATGAGGCGGTTCTTTTATTTTAGTGACAAAACAGGTAAATCAGTCGTGTTGGCATAGTTTTTGTAATAATACTTATGTATTATTATTATGCTCTATGATTGGTAGTTATGGAGCTCGTTTTTTTTAGTTGAATATGAAGAAAATAACGATTATACTCCTCTTATTTGTCGTAGCTATGACAGCTATGGCGCAAAAGACCCTTTCGGGTACTATTGTATCTAAAACAGACGGAATGCCTATCGAAATGGCTACAGTCCGTTTGTTTGCATATCATAATAGTGATTCTACCCTTGTGCAAGGCGCTCAGACTTATGACGATGGACTCTTTATTCTAAGTAACATCCGTCCTGGTAAATACAAACTCATCATATCATCTGTCGGCTTTAACGAGCATACCCAATGGGTAGAGATGAAGCAAGAAGACTTGGATTTGCCTAAAATCCGTCTTACTGAGCAAGTGCAACATCTAGCCGAAGTGAGCGTACAAGGTCGTGCGGCAGAGATGACCGTCAAGGGTGATACTATAGAGTACAACACCGCTGCGTATCAAGTAGCAGAGAACGCCAATGTGGAAGACCTGCTCAAGAAGATGAACGGTGTGACCGTGGATAAAGAGGGCAAAGTGACCATCAATGGCGAGGAGATCAAGGGTGTTCGCATTGATGGCAAGAAGTTCTTTGGAGACGATGTGCAAACAGCCACCAAGAATATCCCTGCTGATATGATTGAGAAGATACAAGTGATTGACGAAAAGAGTGATATGGCCAAACTGACAGGTTTTGATGACGACGAAGGGGAGCGCATCATTAACCTCAGCTTGAAGAAAGACCGCAAAAGAGGTATTTTTGGTAACTACTCTGGCGCACTAGGTGCCGATATCATCACCGATGAAGGTGGCGCCTTTGACTACGGTAATCCACTCTATGGTGCAACTGCCGAGGAACAAGCTGGTCACTTCTTTAGCAACGACTTCCGCTACAATGCTAACTTGTTTACCAACTTGTTGCTAGGTGAAAGTCAAACCACTATTCTAGCAGGAGCTAATAATACCAACGAGATTCGTTCGGGCCGTGGCCGTGGATGGTTCGGCGGACAAAATGCCGGTATCACCGCTAGCGAGAACCTAGGTGTCAATACCAATATCGACTTCAATAGCAAGATTGAGAAAAAAGATGATAAGACATCGCTACTCCTAGGAGGTGATGCAACTATCAACCACTCTAACAACGATACGCGCACCCTCTCCAACAAAGAGAGTTATGGCGACGAGGCGACCTATATCAATAACGACTCGACCTTGAAATTCTCTGACTCTTGGGATGCACAAATGCGTTTGGAACTGGAATATCAAATCGACTCGCTCAACAAGCTTATTTTGCGTCCGCAAATTAGCTATACCAACTCGCGCTCGGATCAAGGTAACTACTATATCTACGAGCGTGGAACAGATACTATCAACAATGGTTATCAGTTGCAACAAAGTTCGCAAGAAGAAATCAAAGCTTCGATGCGTGCAATATATAACCACAAGTTTGCTAAACCAGGGCGCACACTCACTATGCGCGCTAATTTTAGCTTCAGTAATACCAAGGGTAATACCGATACCTATGCTTGGGATAACATCTTGTTATACTCGCCAGTAGATCAGTACACCTTGTCACATAACAATGCATTTAGCTACTCGCTGCGTACATCCTATGTGGAGCCTATTTATGGAAAAACACACTTCTTAGAGACGGTGTTCTCCTTCTTTGGTAATAACCGTAGCTCAGTAAAGAACCAGTTTACCAATATCTTGGGCAACTATGAGTTTGATAGCGAGTTCTCCAATGAGTTGACCAACAATATGTACTCGGAGCAACTTGAACTGAACTACCGCTGGGTGAGCGAGAAGATAGACCTGACTGCTGGTGTTCGTGCACTGATGACACAAACCCACTCAAAGACCTTCTATGGTGGTGTCCTCACGCGCGATACTTTATATAATAGATTCAACTGGTCGCCTAATGTGCGTTTCCGTTATAAGTTTGGCAAGAAAGAGTTTGCCCGTATCAACTATCGTGGACGAGTTACCGAACCTACTATCCAACAGATGGAACCTGTGCGTAACAACTCTGATGCTATGAACGAGACGGTAGGTAACCTTGGTCTGAACCCAGCGTTTAATCATAACTTGTTTGCTATGTACTCGCGCTTCAATCAAGACAAGTTCTCTAGTATTATGACTGGCTTGCGAGCATCCATAACACAAGATGCGCTCACGAATAATACTATCTACGACAAGACGGGTAAACGATATAACCAAACCGTGAATGCAGATATGCTACCTTGGAACATTGGTGCCGACTTTATGTCTAACACGCCATTCTGCAAGAAGATGTTCCAATTGCATACTCGCACAGCCGTTAGTTTTAATCAACGAGTGGCATATGTACTACGCGAACAAGATGCTGCCGATGTGGCACAGATGATTGCTAATAATGCGATGGTTCTAGGAGATGCATCTCGCACAGGTAACTTGAGAGCAAGCAATGATATCACCTTGCGCTTTACACACAATATTGTTGATATCGGTATACGCAATAGCAATGTATACTCGTTGACCCTCAACTCTCTTAGCAAGAACAATATCACACACTCTGGCGACTGGACCATTACGGGCGATGTGACATTCCACTTGCCTAAATCTTGGAATATCTCTACGGATTTTGGTTTTACTGCACGATATGGTTACACCGGACTCACCGATGTCAATGAGATGATATGGAATGCCTCGGTGGACAAGACTTGGAATAACTCTACCTTGACACTCAAGGTATATGATATCCTACAAGATAAGAAGAATATCGTACAAACAGTATCAGACAACTCGGTGGCATATATGAAATACAACACCTTGCCAACCTACTTTATGTTGACTTATACTTATAAACTGAATAAGATGGGAGGACTGAAAGCTACTGGTCGTGCCGCTTGGCAACAACAGATGATAGAGTCGGGAGGTCGCCCACCTATGGGTCCGCCACCGTTTTAATGAGTTGAAAAAGTTTTAAGAGTTTTATCGCTACGCTGTTTTAATGGTAACCTAGTCCCTTTAAAACTTCTAAACCCCTAAAACTTTTAAAACAAAGAATTTTACGATATCTCTCCCCAATTACCAGCAGCGATTCGAAGAAAATCGAGTCGCTGTTTGTATATACGGTTGCGCATATCTTCTAGTAGTGGGTCGGCATCCAATATCTCTAGAGCAGCTTTGCGAGCTATGTCAAGCAACTGACCATCGTGGGTTAAACTAGCAATATGCAACTCAAATGGCAAGCCAGACTGCTGAGTGCCCTCTAAATCACCAGGGCCGCGTAACTGCAAGTCTGCCTCCGCGATACGGAAACCATCATTAGTTGCCACCATAATATCCATACGCTTGCGAGTGTCCTTGCTCTGCTCTACATTGGTCAGTAAGATACAATAACTCTGTTCGGCTCCACGACCTACACGACCGCGCAATTGGTGCAACTGACTGAGTCCGAAGCGCTCGGCATTCTCGATAATCATTACACTAGCGTTAGGCACATTGACACCCACCTCAATAACCGTGGTGGCTACCAAGATTTGCGTCTCGCCACTAGCAAAACGGCGCATCTGCTCATCCTTGTCCTTGGCACGCATCTGACCGTGTACCATAGATATACGGTAGTTGGGGAATGTTTGGCATAGCTGTTGATAGCCGTTCTGCAAGTCCTGCAACTCCATCTTCTCGTTCTCCTTGATGAGCGGATAGACCACATATACCTGTCGTCCTAGACCTATCTGTTGCTCAATGAACTGATTGATGGATGTGCGGCGCGTATTGACATAGTGTAATGTTTGCACAGGTTTGCGACCAGGAGGCAACTCGTCTATGATACTTACTTGTAAGTCGCCATACACCGTCATCGCCAAGGTGCGAGGGATAGGTGTGGCGGTCATTACCAAGATATGTGGTGGACGGATATTCTTATTCCATAGTTTAGCACGCTGTGCCACACCAAAACGATGTTGCTCATCGATAATGCATAGGCCCAGATTAGCAAACTGTACTGCGTCTTCTATCAACGCGTGTGTGCCAATCAGCAGATTGATTTCTCCATTGAGTAGTCCCTCGTGGATAGGCTGGCGTTGCTTGGCAGTAGTAGAACCTGTGAGAAGGGCTACTTTAGGCGATGAGGCGATGAGGCTATTAGGTGATGAGGCGAGAGGAGAGAGAAGTTGGGTGATACCCTCGTAATGCTGATTGGCAAGGATCTCGGTAGGCGCCATAATACATACCTGATAGCCATTATCTATCGCTAGCAAGGCTGTTAGCAGGGCTACCATTGTCTTGCCACTACCTACATCTCCTTGTAGGAGACGATTCATCTGCTTGCCCGACTTGATGTCCGCTTGTATCTCACGAACAACGCGCTTTTGTGCATTGGTTAGTTCAAATGGCAGACAGGTCTTGTAGAAAGTGTTGAAATACCTACCAACAATAGGCATAACGAAACCTTCGTTCTGCTCGCGTCGTTTCATCTGACGCAATATCTGCATTTGGATATAGAAGAGTTCCTCGAACTTCATACGCTCGCGAGCGCGCTGCATAGCAATCATATTCTCTGGGAAATGAATATTGATGAGCGCTTCGCTTAGTCCCATCAAATGATTCTTTTCTACTACATCCATACCCAATGTGTCGGGCAGACTCTGCTGGCGCAGTTGTGGTAGAAGCTGTGCAATAATCGTGCGCATAGCCTTGGAGTTCATTCCCGCACGCTTCATACCCTCTGTAGTGTTGTAGTGAGGCTCTAAGCCTTTGGTCATCTCGGGCTGAACCTTACTCATTGGTGTGAGTTCTGGATGTACGAAATTGTATTGGTGGTTAAAGCGGGAAGGTTTGCCAAATAGTAGATACTTGACATTGCGTTCGAGTTTGAGGTATTTGATGCCCTTGAACCATACGAGCTCTATCGTATGGCGTCCATCCGTAAAGGTAGCCGTCAGGCGCTGTGCTGCCCCTATGCCTACGGTGTGCCACTCGGTGATATGACCGATGATCTGCACATAGGTGTCCTCATCCTCTATCTCGTGGATAAAATAGAAGCGACTTCGGTCGATATACTTGTACGGAAACTGGTACAACATATCTAGAGCCGATTTCACCCCTAGCTCTTTACGAAGAATGTCGGCACGCTTCGTGCCGACACCCTTACAGTATTCTATATTTTGAATGGATAGATCCATTTTGTATCGCAATTAGGCTAAAGGCTATAGGCGATTAGGCTAAAGGCGAGAATATTATTGCAAACGGAAGTTAACTGGGATAGTGTACTTCACGCGTACAGGTTTACCGCGTTGCTTACCTGGTTTCCACTTAGGCATACTGTTGATCACGCGAACAGCCTCTTTGTCCAAAGATGCATCACCAGATGAACGAACAACTTGGATATCGGTTACCTTACCGTCTTTCTCAACCACGAATTGGCAGATTACACGACCTTGGATACCATTCTCTTGAGCGATAACTGGATACTTGATGTTCGTACCAATAAACTTCATCATCTCTTGTGGACCACCTGGGAACTCAGGCATAGTCTCTACAACAACGAAGATCACTTCCTCTTCCTCATCTTCTTCTGGAGCTTCTACTGGTGGAGCAATAACCACCTCAATATCCTTGTCGTCCTCGGTGTTGATCTCGATACTCTCGGTCTCAACATCATCTTCTACCACATTGAGTACTTCTACCTCTTGTACTGCTGGTGGTGGAGGTGGAGGAGGGGTCTCTTGAGTAGTTTGTTGGATGTCAATCTCTTCTTCAAAGAAGAAGTCAGTGTCAGACACTTCGTACTTGGTCACTTCTCTCTCAGTCCATTCGAAAGCGACATAGCAAATGCTTAATACAAGAATAAGACCCATCAAAACATAGCTCCACTTCTTGTCTTCCAAGCTCGCTTTAGGTGATTTTTTCAGTTGCATATCTTTAAAGTTTTAATTTTCTTACCAATTCAGTGTGCAAATTTACTGCTTTTTTTTTATTTGTGCAAATATATTCAGAAATTTTGCGAAAATTAATCGTATTTTTTGTTTTTTTGGAGGAAAATTACTACTTTTGCACCCGAAAATGAGTTTTTTATCCTTGGTTAAATCATCAGGCGTTCGCAATTTTGCTAAATTGCTATCGGCCAATGTGGTGGCACAAGTCATAGGTTTGATTGTGTACCCTATATTGACGCGTATGTACGCACCCGAGGATTTTGGTTTGCTCAATCTGTTTTTGAGTATCGGTGGTGTACTAGCAATCTTGTCAACTGCAGAATACTACTATGCGATTGTACTGCCAAAAGAAGATAAGGATGCAGATGCAGTCTTTGGGGTGGGACTAGTATGGTTACTAGGAACCACATTGTTGGTAGCTCTGACTGTGTTATTTGCCCATCCGATTAGTCAACTGTTTAAATCGCCTAATCTAGCTAACTACTATTGGATGATGCCCCTATATGTTTTTGCGATGGGTGCTTGGAACTTGTTGAATTACTGGTATATACGCAAAAAGAAATACAATCCGATTAGTCGATATCAGATATCCCAAAACTTGCTATCCGCAGGTGGTAAATTAGGTTTTGGAGGTTTAGGTTTTTTGCAGTCGGGTATGATTTATGCCGTGGTTATAGCGCCTATTGTGTCGTTAGTGACTAGTATAGCATTGAGCGCAAAAGAACTGCTGAGTGCAGTGCGTAGATTGCGTTGGCAAAGTTTGCGCAAGCAAGCAAGTGCGTATCGCAATTTCCCTTGTTTTGTTTTACCACGCAGCTTTGTGAATATGCTAGCGGGACAGATGCCTGTATTGCTATTGACACCATTCTTTGGTGCGAAGGAAGTGGGTTTTTTGAGTGTGGCAATCTTGCTGGGATACACACCTATAGGAACCATCACCCGTGCTATATATCAAGTGATGTATCAACATACAATGGAGCGTGTACACCATAATCAACCGATAGGGGAGATTTTTAAACAGTTCTTACTCTATGCTTCAGCCATAGTAGTGCCTATGTTTGTCGTTTTGTGGTTTGTGCTGCCTGACCTGACGGCTTGGTTGCTTGGTGCCGAATGGTATGTGTCGGGCGAATATATCCGTTGGATGTTACCTTGGCTATATGTTTCGCTTCTCTCGTGCAGTATCAACTACCTCTTTGATGTGTTTATGAAACAACGCTGGGGACTATTCTTTGAAGTGCTGCTCGCAGTGCTGCGCGTAGCGGGTTTGGGAATAGGTGTGCTGTGCCATAGTTTTCTATGGGCAATCATCTGCTACTCGGCCGCAACAGCGCTAGCATTGGTAGGACAAATAATCTGGATGCTTATGCAAGTCTATCAATATGATAAGTCGTTGATAGATAGGTGATTTATCGAATTTTTCTTTCTCTTAACCAGTTGTATACATTAGCGAACCAGAAATACCATTTGTAGTATTTCTCAACGCTATAATAGATGGTTCGTGTGCTGCCAAACTGCTTATAGTGGTTGGCAACTCCGCGTATCATACTGCCTTCGAAATCGAATTGTACGCCTTTCTCGCGTGCTAGTTTGATGGCTTCAAGCACCAATAGTGCACTGGCGCCAGAGTCTTTGTGCTGCTCGCTGTAACAAGGAATCAGATAATACAAAGACTGCTTGTCCCATACCAAAAATGCTGCTGCTAATAGTTCGTTGTTGGCGTTGCGAATAGCAATAATCTGGCTCTGCTGGAGGCGTGTGGTTTTGCGATTTAGTACAAGTAGAAATTCTCTGGAATAGCTGATTTGTTTGCCTTGTTGCTGTAAGCAGTCAGTGTGGAAGCGATAGAAGTCTTCTACGCAGAGATTTCTGTCTGCGTGTAGGCTAAGTGCCTTTTGTAGTTGTCGTTTCTTGTTCTTGGAGAATGCCGCTACTACTGCTTCTAGATTGCTCAAATCATCAATGCGATAGGTAACACGCTCACGAACTTTGAAATTGAGCGCTTTGAGTGGTTCGATGGCTGATGAACCGATAGGATAGTGTTGGTAGTAGTATGCTAGATGGAGCGACTCTAACTGTTGGTTGAGATCCTTGCATACCTGCATAACTTCTGTATGGTGCAGTTGCAAATCTGGGTGTATCCAAATACCACCGATCTGCGTCTGCTGTGGCATAACGATGTACTTCAACCAAGCGCGCTTGCGTACTAGGTAAGGCAGTGCGGCTTGCACATTGCCAGCGCTATCATAACTGAGTAGGACATCCCACTGCTTGCCTGCACAAACGGCATCCATCCACCAGTCCTGCATAAAAAGAGGAATGGATGACTCGCTTTGACATAATTGGTGGTATAACTCTTTGTTGGTCATAGGAGAGGGGCAGCAAAGTTGCGGTATTAAATAAGGTTCTAAAAGTTCTAACGGTGCTAGTGTTGCTATACTAACTAGACCACTAGCATACAAAAACCGTGCAAAGATACAACTTTTTTCTCGTATAAGCAAGAATGCTTATGGTTTTTTGGTTATTTTCGTAAATTATTAACCTACTGTTTGCGTATGTCAAAAAAAAGTAGTACCTTTGCACATCAAATTAAAAATAATCTTTTAAATCCAGTTTTGTCATGATAGTGGAAACAAGTCCCTACAAAGTGTTTGCGGGTTCTCAAGGAGGTGAGCTCGCTAAGCGTATTTGTGAGTATCTAGGATGTTCATTGGGTAATATCCAAGTAGCTCGTTTTTCTGACGGTGAGTTTGCCGTGAGTTTTGAAGAGTCGGTTCGTGGTCAATCTGTGTACATTGTACAATCAACTTGCCCTACGAGCGATAATATCATGGAGTTGTTGCTTGCTATCGATGCAGCTAAACGCGCAAGTGCTTATAAGGTGATTGCAGTCATTCCATACTTTGGTTGGGCTCGTCAAGATCGCAAAGATAAGCCACGCGTATCTATTGGTGCTAAAGTATGCGCTAATATGATTCAAGGTGCTGGTGCCGATCGTGTGATTACAGTGGACTTGCACGCAGATCAAATCCAAGGATTCTTTGACATCCCAGTTGATCACTTGTATGGCGCTAATGTATTGGCTGATTATGTACAATCCCTCAATCTTGAGAATCTTATTGTGGCGTCTCCAGATGTGGGTGGTACCAAGCGTGCTTCTGTGTTTGCAAAGAAACTGACTGCATTGACCAAGCAGGATGTACCTATGGTAATCTGCTACAAGCATCGTCCTAACGCTAATCAAATAGGTGAGATGCGTGTGTTGGGTGATGTGAAAGATAAGAATGTGGTGATTATTGACGATATTGCTGATACAGCGGGTACCCTCTGCAAGGCTGCAGAAGTGATGAAAGAGGCTGGTGCAAAGTCAGTGCGTGCTTTGGTTTCTCACGGATTGATGTCTGGTCCTGCTTGTGAGCGTGTAGCCAATTCTGCGTTGGAGGAGTTGGTCTTTACTGATTCTATTCCATTTGATTTGACTCGTTGCTCTAAGGTGAGCATTGCTTCGATGGCTAAGCCAATCGCACAAACGATCTTGGCTATCCAAAATCACCGCTCTGTCAGTGAGTTGAATATTCACTAATTAGGATAAATAATTGTGGGGATGATTAGGAAGTTGTGGATAATGCTATGGGTGTGCCTATTGTTGCTGGGGTGTAAGAAAACAACCCCAGCTGCAACGCAGGCACGCTTTGCTTTTTCTGCCGACTCTGCTTATTCATATATTGATCGGCAAGTAGCTTTGGGTCCTCGCGTGCCTGGCACGGAGGCACATAGCGCTTGTGGCGAATGGCTGATGTCTGAATTAAGACGCCATGGCGCACAAGTCAAGCAGCAAATAGGATCAATGATTAACTATGCTGGCGAGGAGCAGGATGTTCGCAATATAGTGGCCTATATGGAGGGCACTAGTTCACAGGCTATCATGCTCTGTGCACACTGGGATAGTCGTCCGTGGGCTGACGCGGAAGAGGAATATAACCTGCGTTTTCAACCTGTGCTAGGTGCCAACGATGGTGCAAGTGGGGTAGGAGTGATTCTAGAACTTGTACGCCAACTAGCAATATTGAAAGCCAAAGGCGAAGCTGTGCCATCTGTACAGGTAGTGTTCTTTGACTGTGAGGATATGGGTACACCTACGCACTATACAGGTAAGCAGCAGAAAGATGATTGGTGTCTTGGAAGTCAGTTGTGGGCAAAAGAGTACAAGCAATCTATACTCAACGCACCAAACACAACGCCTAAAATCCAATATGGTATTTTGCTGGATATGGTAGGTGATCCATCTGCTACTTTCCCAATAGAGTATTATTCGGCTATGTATGCTGCTAGTTATGTGGAAAAACTATGGCGAATAGCGTCTCAATTAGGCTATGGTCGATATTTTACTTACCAACAAGTATATCCTATTACAGATGATCACTACTATGTGAATACCCTAGCGGGAATCCCATGCTTGGATGTGATTGACTATAAAGCCAATTCAGAAACAGGATTCTCTGACTGGTGGCATACACTAAGAGATGATATGCAAAACATTAATAAACAAACATTGAAGGCAGTCGGCGAGACTGTGATGACTACAATATGCTCGAAATAAAGAATCTGCATGCCACTATTGCTGGCAAAGAAATATTGAAAGGGCTCAACTTGACTATTAATGAGGGCGAAGTACATGCTATAATGGGTCCGAATGGTGCAGGTAAATCGACCCTATCTAATGTGTTGACAGGTCATCCTGCCTATACTGTTACCGAGGGCGAGGTGTGGTTTAAAGGTAAAAACTTGCTTGAAATGTCACCTGAAGAGCGCGCAAGAGAGGGTGTATTTCTCTCATTTCAATACCCAGTAGAGATACCAGGTGTATCGATGGTTAATTTTATGCGTACAGCTGTCAATGAGAAGCGTCAGCACGAAGGTAAAGAAGCACTCAAAGCAACTGAATTCCTCAAACTTATGCGTGAGAAGAAAGCGCTAGTGGGAATGGACAATAAGTTGACCAATCGCTCGGTAAACGAGGGTTTCTCTGGTGGTGAGAAAAAACGCAACGAGATATTTCAAATGGCAATGCTAGAACCATGCTTGTCCATCTTGGATGAGACAGACTCTGGTCTAGATATAGACGCTTTGCGCATAGTGGCAGAAGGTGTTAATGCACTTAAGACTCCTAAAACAGCTTCTATCGTGATAACTCACTACCAACGCTTGTTGGACTATATAGTACCCGATTTTGTACATGTGTTGGCAGATGGCAAGATTGTTCGTACAGGAGGTAAAGAACTTGCACTAGAACTGGAAGCTAATGGCTATGCTTTCCTGAATGAAAGTGAAAAGTGAAAGGTGAAAACTGAAATCTGAAGGGTAATGTCAGTAGTGAATTATACAATATCTTCGGGTGAGACGCGTGAGTTGGTGTTGCTGAATGAACCCAATGTGGATTGGCATATTGTTCAGGATGCAGGTTCTGTGTTGCGTGTTCATATTGTGTACTTGTCGAAAGATGAGGCGCAGGCTCAATGGCAGTCTTCGCTGACCGTAGAGCAGAATGGTAAAGGATGTAGGACGGAAATTTATGGTATGGGGGTGTTGCATAGCGAACAACAGGCTCATATGCGCACGCGTGTGATACATAATATAGGTGGTGGGTATTCCTCGCAGATTCTTAAGTTTGTGCTGGATGACGAGGCGAGAGGTTCGTTCAAAGGTGAACTGAAGATTCAGCCTGATGCGCAGAAGACTGAGGCTTATCAAACCAATCGCAATATACTCTTGTCTCGTCAAGCAGAGATGCTTACTGAACCACAGTTGGAGATCTATGCCGATGATGTCAAAGCTAGTCACGGCGCTACAACGGGACAGTTGGATGAAGCGGCACTATTCTATATGCAGCAGCGTTGTATAGATCGTGATACTGCATCCAAACTACTCTTGCAAGTTTTTTTTGACGAAGTGATAAGCACCTTGACAGATGAAAGTAAGAAAGAGTTGATAGTTCAGCAAATAGAAGAAATATTATAACAAAAAAAAGATAGCTTGGCTATCTTTTTTGTTTGGGTCTGCAAGCTAGTTGAAATAGCTTCTGTATTATTTTACACGATTGATTGCGTAGTCAAGTAGAGCAATAAGACTATCCTTGTATTTACTGTGGGGGAAGATAGCAAGTGCTTCGATGGCTTTCTTGCGATGTTTCTCCATCTCGTGCTGTGCATATCGTATTCCTTCGTAGCGCATAACAAATGACTTGATGTCCTGTTCTGCTTCAAAAGTATTGATGCTATCTAATTTGCTAGCTAATGCTTCGGCTTTGCTGCGGATAACTTCGGCTTCCTCTTTGGTTGCGCGTTGTAGGGATATTAGTAGCGGAAGAGTGGCTTTGCCATCTTGTATGTCGTTCATAGTGGGTTTGCCAAGGTCCTCTACATCTGAATAATCTAGAATATCATCCTTGATTTGAAAACACATACCTAGGTGGAGTCCGTAGTTGTGTAGAGCTGTTGTCTGACGGGTGGTAGCTCCTGAGCTAGCCGCTCCTGCTTCGCTGCAAGCAGCAAAGAGTTGTGCGGTCTTTTGCTCTATGATTTGGTAGTATTGCTTCTCGCTAATCCACATAGAGTGACCTGCGTGTAGTTGTAGTAATTCGCCTTCGGTGAGCGATTTGCTCATATTAGAGATAATGCTCAAGATATTAGTGTTTCGTATCTCTGCTAATAGGCTAATTACTTTGGCTAGTATATAGTCGCCTGTCAGAATGGCGATCTTGTTGCTCCATTGCTGTTGTACTGCGTTGCGTCCTCTGCGTGTCGGTGAGTTGTCGATTACATCGTCGTGGACTAGTGATGCTGTATGTGTGAGTTCGAGTACTACTGCTGTTTGAAGCGTCTTGGATGTCACCCCTCGGCAGATAGCTGCAGAGAGCAGTGTTAGTATAGGACGCAATTGTTTTCCGCGTTGGGTGTGGATGTAGTTGAGCACCTCGGACAGCAATGGATGATTGCTACTCAAGGCTTGGGCAAAGGCATCTTCGTACTGCGCAAACTCGTCCTGTATATGTAATCGGAAATCCTTCATCAGACTAGAAGTGGATTGAGTTGAGGTAGCCTTTGTAAACATCGCTATAAGAGTTGCTTTGTGATTGGCCTCCTATAATATAGATGTTGTTATTATCAACGATGACAGATTGGTGCTGACGGCTCTTGTAGTCGCTAGGCAATTGGTTATTGGTAGTGTCAGGTTGATACCAGTTCATACCTTCGTCATACGAATACAACATATCGCTGTTCCACTCAAGGTCGTTGTCTATTCCGCCAAACATAATTAACTGTCCATCATAGTGTATGATAGATGCTCCTGTTAAGGTGTGGAAAGTAGGTTGAGAGATGGTGAAGTCTTTGAAACGATATTCTTGTTCGTTTTCTACATACTCGAGATTCCATCTTGTATTGATAGCGGCTCCATCTATGCTTCGTCCGCCTACTAGCATAGCACGAGGTCTCTCGCTACTGCCTTCAAAGGCTACTGCAGCGAAATCGCTGATAGGGAAATTAGCAGGGAGATGGCCGTCGGTTAGTCCGTTGATATTGGTACAAGGAGCAATCGTGTTGCCTTGGACTGTGGCTAGTATGAGGTGTTGGGTTGCAGTGTCCTGGAGCACACACCAAGCATTTTGATTGTAGCTCATAAGCATATTAATAGGCTTAAAGCTAGCGGTGGAGTAGTCGGTAGCAGTCCAATGGAGTATGTCGCTAGAGCTATACAGGCAGTTCTTGTCAATATAGTATAGTGTGTCATCGTGTTGAATGATGTTTCTTACTTGGCATGGGGTAGGCAGACCAGTAGGAGTGTTGGCCTGGCTCCAATTGGTTGCATCTTTGGAGGTATACACTTGCGTAGAGAGACCATTGTTGACATAGACGATAAACTCGTGGTTGATGCAGAATGCTTTGGTCTCGCAATGTTGTGCTGGGAAGATGTTGTCTGTCAACTTGCTCCATACATACAAGTTAGGATTGACCGTGTGTACATTGATATCAATGCGGTACCATCTCACATTTTCCATATCTGATGCAATAACTTGTAAATATATAGGCTTTTGTGAGAAGTTCATAGTGTCCGAACCTGTGCTAATGATAGTGTCATTAGGCAAGTAGAATATAGCGGAACCAGGTTGAGCTTTGTAGGTGACATAAGGGATTACGCTATCTAAGCAAGTACCAAAGCGCAATGAGTCTTTGCTATAGATAAGTCCTGTATCGCTATTGTGCTCTATTTTGTAAATAGCCTCTGTAAGTCCAGGATTGAGGGTGTCCTCGTAGAAGGTGAAGGTATTTACCCTATTTTCGGAAGAAGTTTGGGTAGTTTCGGGTTTGCAACTCACCAGAAGTGTTGCAAATATAAACAATATAAGAGTTAGTTGTCGCATAGTTACAAAATTTCCTGCAAAATTACTACTTTTTTTTGGATTATACAAATATAATTTGTACAAATGAAAAAAAAATAGTACCTTTGTGCCCATAAAACCCAATAGGTTATTGGGAAAACCAAACGAATGAACTATTCTAGATAAAACGAACTACCATTATGCTTTTTGAAACGAACATCAAGGATTTGTTGAAGTTGTTGCCAAGTCGTAAATTGCAGCGTGAGAAGCAAAGTATGCGTGAATTATTGGTGCAGAAGCGTCGTATGTTATCTGCCGAAGAGCGTGCGTTGTACTCACAGCAGGTGCTAGAGCAATTGGAGCAAATGAGGTGTTTTCAAGAAGCCAAGACGGTGTTGCTCTATTATCCAGTTCAGAACGAGGTGGATGTGTTACCTTTGGTCAAGCGTTATAAGCGTGAGAAGACATTGTTGTTTCCTGTTAGCCACCGTCGTGGTATGACTGTGCATCCATATGCGGGCAATGCGATGATGCATCGTGGTAAGTTTGGTATTCCAGAGCCTACAACCCCTGTTTACGAAGGCGAAATAGATTTGGTTATTGTTCCAGCTGTGGCTTTTGATGAGAAAGGTTGTCGATTGGGTCGAGGTGGTGGTTACTATGACCGTTTTATTAAAAAATTAACCCACGCCATATTCATTGGCGTGGGCTATGATTTTCAGTTGGTAGAGCAAGTGCCAAGCTCACAACACGATCAGTGTGTACACCGTGTTATTCTCCCATCTCGGACCATTCAAGTTTCGTCTGTTGAGCACGGTCGTTGATGATCTGCTGATCCGTTTGCGGGGTGAGTTTAGCTTCTCCTTTTCGATAATAATATATCATACCATATGCTTGACACTTTTGTAGTTTGGCGTATGGTAGTTCGTCTTTGTGAAACTCCTCTACCTGATCCCATATGCTGAGGATGATGACATCTGCTTTGGCGCGCATATCCTCTATGCTCTCGTATGAACGGCTATGGGTTTTAGCGTGTATCTTGTGCGTGGTGTAATGCTCCTTGAAGATATTGTAGTGTACTTGCACCTTGTTAATGGCAGGGTTATAAATTGGGAAACCGCCTTGGCTAGTGCGAGCTTGCTCACCTTCAATGATATTCTTACCCCATTCTAGAAGTTTTTCTTCGGTACTCAAATCAGGAAGATTGTGGTTGTTAGCATCTAGATGGTATAATTCTTTTTGCGATTTTTTAATCTCGCCTCGTATAGCTGCCAAATTAAGAACCTGTATGAAGTGTGAGATGTACATTCGTGCATTACGAACCTTGTGTCTGTACTGTTTGTTGTCAGACACACGGGTGTCGAAATTAGCTTGATATTGCGCTACTTGGTTCTCAAACTGCATCAAGAAGCGTTGTGCTTCTGTGATTGTTCGATAGTTAACAGCTTGCTGATTGTAAGCCACTTCGCCAGCACGGAGAATAGCTTGTTTGAGTGCGCGTAGACGAGCTTGGTCAGTTTTTGGTAATCGACGGTAAGGCATATGTTTGTGGTGTTTAAAAAGTTCTAAAAGTTCTAAGCGCTTTGCTGTTCTAAAGTTCTAAGCGCTTCAAAGGTGCTAGTTCTTTCTTGCGTTGAGCTTATTGGCTAATTGACGCAATTGCTCGGTTGCTTGATTTTGTGGTAGCTGGTCAAGTAGGTGTAGCGCTTGAGCGGTATATTGCTCTACTGTCTCTTCGCATAGGGTGCGGGTGCCTACTTGTTCGTATAGGGCTTTGACAGCAGCAATCTTCTCCGTATTATCTGTTAATGTTTGTGCAAACCATTGTTCGAGTGCTGTGCGGGTGTCGGTGTCTGCTAGTTGCATAGCAGTGAGGGCAACAAAGGTCTTTTTGTTGCAAGATATATCTCCACCAACTGCTTTGCCAAATGTCTCGGGATTGCCCCATACATCCAAGATGTCATCTTGTATCTGGAAAGCCAGTCCGATATTGATACCAAACTCGTATAACATCTCTTGTTGCTCGGTACTAGCGCCAGCAATATATGAACCCATCTTGAGCGCTGTGGCTAGAAGTACGGCAGTTTTTAGACGAATCATCTTGAGGTATTCGTCTAATGCCACTGACTCTTGGTTCTCAAAATCAACATCGTATTGTTGTCCTTCGCAGATCTCTGTGGCCATCTTGTTGAAGAGTTGCAAGATGGTGGACAGTTTGTCAGCAGGTACGCCTGATAGCAGTTTGTATGCTTCGATGAGCATTTGATCGCCCGATAGGATAGCGGTATTCTCGTTCCACTTTACGTGAACTGTTGGATGACCACGACGTACATCCGCTTTGTCCATCACATCGTCGTGCAAAAGGGTGAAGTTGTGGAACACCTCCAACGCCAATGCCGCTGGCAGTGCCTCTTCGTCTTTGCCGCCAAATAGCTGACTGGCAATCATCGCTAATTGTGGGCGCACGCGCTTGCCACCCGCCGCTAGTGTATATTCAATGGGCTCGTATAAGCCATATGGCTCACGATTCCAGTCTAACTTCAATATTTCGTTGTTTATATCCATGTCTGTAGGGTAGTTCAGGGGTTCAAAAGTTTAGGAGTTGATCTTCAATGATTTCACTCAGAACTTCGCCAATGTTCAAGCCTGCTGCACGCACTTGTTGTGGGATGAAGGATGTCGCGGTCATACCTGGTGTGGTATTCACCTCCAATAGGTTGATCTCCATACCTTTCGCCTCTAAACTGTAGGCGCAGCCGTCCTGTAGGCACTTTGTGCCGTCCTCTAAACTAGTCAATATATAATCCACGCGAATGATGCCCTTGCAGCCGAGGATATCGTAGATCTTCAGCGTCATGGCTTGCACCGCATCGCGCACTTCGTCGGGGATGCGGGCAGGGGTGATCTCGTCCACTTGACCATTGTATTTGGCGTCGTAATCAAAGAACTCGTTGCTGGTCACTACTTCGGTAATAGGGAAGGCAACTGCTTTGTCCTTGGTCTTGTAGGCACCGCAAGTGATCTCAATACCCTTCATAAATGCCTCACAAATAACCTCGTCGCCTTCGGCAAAAGCTTTCTTGATGGCTGGCTCAACCTCTTCCAAGGTTTTTACTTTGGTTACACCGAAGGACGAACCACCCACATTGGTCTTGATAAAGCATGGCAAGCCCACTTGCTCAATAATATCTTCGCCTTTAACCTCTAACCTTTCGCCTTTCGCCTTTCTCAGCAAAACACTCTCCGCCACTTTTACGCCAAAACCTTTGAGATAGTGGTTGCAAGTGTACTTGTTGAAAGTCATAGCCGCTGCCAAAACGCCGCAACAAGAGTAGGGAAGCCCAATCATGTCTAGGTAGCCTTGCAACACACCATTCTCGCCGGGTGTACCGTGGATAGTGATATAAGCGAAGTCAAA
>JAEIGA010003170.1_pt1 | contig 25874 bp, 22 predicted proteins | sample 9270691 | NCBI WGS metagenome assembly JAEIGA01 (sample SAMN17057246, study PRJNA624740) | gut metagenome | biome: biome; isolation source: fecal sample | host: Bos grunniens | place: China: Xizang | collected 2019
GATCGGGTAGAGTGGTGCCGGATAAGGCTCAATTCCAAGTTCTCTGAGCTTTGCGAGTGATTCTCTGCGGAACAACTCCTGCTCGTTGAGGTCCATAATGCTCATAATTATATATTTTTATTGTTTATTCCTAAAATCCCACAAATTTAGCATAAATAATCTTAAGTACTGCCATGAATGAAAAAAAATCCATATCTTTGTATGCTATGGCAGTTGAAAAGATATGGAAATTCAGAGAAGTAGCTGATCCTGAGAATGTAAGGCAGCTTGCTTCTGAGCTGGGAGTTGACCCCGTGTTGGCGGAACTTCTGGTTCAGAGAGGTGTCCATACCTTTGAACAGGCCCGTTCTTTCTTCAGACCGAATCTTGACGATCTTCATGATCCGTTCCTGATGACAGACATGGATAAGGCAGTCGAACGTGTCCATCAGGCTGTGACTGACGGTGAGAAGATCCTTGTCTATGGTGACTATGATGTTGACGGTACTACAGCCGTGTCTCTGGTATATTCCTTTCTGAGAAACCACACACGTGCAATCGTGGATTTCTATATCCCGGAAAGATACGACGAGGGCTACGGTGTCTCATACAAAGGTCTTGACTGGGCTGCTGAAAATGGCTTCAGACTCGTCATAACTCTGGACTGTGGCATCAAGGCTAATGAAAAGGTCGAGTATGCGAGAGAAAAGGGTATCGATGTCATAATCTGTGATCATCATCTTCCTGAGAATGAACTTCCGAAGGCAGTCGCCGTACTTGATCCGAAGCGTGAAGACTGTCATTATCCGTTTGATGATCTTTCCGGTTGTGGTGTGGGATTCAAGCTGGTTCAGGCCTATGCACAGCGTTATGACATATCTTTCGATAATCTCATACCTCTTCTTGACTTGCTTGTTGTGAGTATTGCATCTGACCTTGTTTCGGTGACAGATGAAAACAGGATACTTGCACATTTCGGCCTCAAACAGCTCAATGTGAGTCCGAGAAAGGGTCTTATGGCAATGATACAGCTTTCAGGATTGGAGCCTGGTCATCTTTCCATTGATGACATCGTGTTCAAGATAGGACCGCGTATCAATGCTGCAGGCCGCATGGAGACAGGACGCATTGCAGTGGAGCTTCTCACTGCTACCGATGTCGAGACAGCAAACAGAATCGGTGCTGAAATCAACGAGCATAACAACGAAAGAAAGAATATAGACCGCCGCATTACCCAGGAGGCACTTGAAATGGTAGAATCCGGAAACTGTCTCTCAAGCGGTAAGGCGACAATCGTATATAACCCATTGTGGCACAAGGGTGTAGTCGGTATTGTTGCATCAAGACTTGTTGAAGCCTTCTACAAACCGACAATCGTATTCACTAAGTCTCAGGGAGGATTTGTGACCGGATCGGCTCGAAGCGTTCATGGCTTTGACCTATATGGTGCGATTGAAAGTTGTTCAGATCTTCTGGAGAATTTCGGTGGACATCTTTATGCTGCCGGACTTACTCTCAGGGAGGAGAACCTGTCTTCTTTCTGCGAGCGTATAGAAAGGTTTATTGCGGATGCAATCATTCCAGAGATGCAGACTCCGGTTGTGGATGTGGATGCAATGCTGAATTTTTCTCAGATCACACCTAAATTCCTGCGTATTCTCAAGCAGTTCCAACCGTTCGGTCCAGGAAACAGTGCGCCTGTCTTCAGGACAGATAATGTATACGATAACGGAATGGGACGAAAAGTCGGCGCTGAAGGCGGACACCTTAAGCTTGAACTAATTCAGGAGTCACATCCATATCATCATCTTTCTGCAATAGCATTCAATATGGCAGATTTCTTCGACCATATCAAGACAGGTAACCCTGTTGATGTGTGCTATTCGATTGTTGAGAATTACTACCGCGGAACAGCTAATACACAGCTTCGCGTGAAGGATATACATGAGCGTGAAGAGATGATCTGATCTGCTAGATTATCTCTGACGCAATGGAATCAATAGATCTGCCGTCTATATCAATTATGATATGGGCGGTTTTTTCGTATGTTTCAGAACGTTGTGCCATCAGCTCGGTGATACGTTCACGAAGCCCGTCACCCTTCAGCATAGGACGGCCATCAGCTTCACCGGAAAGATGCCTCTCCAATGTATCAATCGAAGCTCTAAGATAGATACAGCAGGTCTGCTCCTTCACAATCTCCGCACATTCCGGCGTCATCACAGTCCCACCACCTAGTGCGAGGACTAAGTTGATAGATCCTTCGCTCCGCTCAGAATGACAGGATGGTGCCTCTGGATGACAGTCTATGTTTTCTATAGGAGCACATTGCCTTGGCTCCGATGTTGATAGGATCTCCTTCAATGTCTCCAGCTCCATCCTGCGAAAAGCCGATTCGCCCTCTGTTGCAAAGATCTCGGGAATACTGCGCCCTGCAGACTCTACGATCACATCATCCAGGTCCATAAAAGGGCAGCAGAGCAGTTCCGAGAGTCTCCTCCCGACGCTGCTCTTGCCGCATCCCATAAATCCTGTCAATGATATAATCATATATAGATTGTACTATTTACGATGTGTGCCTATTGTATGGAAGAGGCATCTTCGCACCCCCGCGTAGGGGGAGGGGCCCACGTAGTGGGAGGGGGCCTCTGGAATACTTAGGCACCATCGTACCGTTCTTTAGAACAATGTCAGCTGTGCATCATCGTCCGGAATGTCGAGATCGATAGGATCTTCAACACCGGTGTTGTCAATTTCACCAGCCAGATTCTCAGCCTCAGATTCCGCCTGCTCGATGTCATCCTCAGGCTTGTGAATCGGCTCGATGAACTGAACTGACTTCACATCCATCGCGCTGACCTTCTTGCCCTTGGCCTGGACTCCCTTCTTGCCGATGAACTCCTCCGCATCCACATTTTCCTGCTCCCTGTGGGCATGCTTTCCGCCGAAAGTGATTTCAAACTGAGGATGCTTGTCGTCGCTGATAGCTACCAGATATGATCCCTTGGTGTCGGAAATGAAGCTTACCGCTGTATTGTCACTTACGTCAAAAGAGAATCTCTTCACGTAGAATGAACCTACACCCTTATCATAGTACAGCGCTGTGTATGTCTTGTTGAGATCCAGTTTCTCAATCTTCAGAAGTTCACCCTGGTATCTGTTACTCATGTCGAACGAAGTTGTATAGTATGTTCCGTCCTTGAAGATAGCCAGGATATGATCTCCTGTGTTGAACTGTCCAAGGTGCAGACCGCGTCCGTCCTCGTTGAGTCTCTGGATGTCCTCGTCAAACCAGATGTCCTTTCCTCCAATTGTAGATACACCCTTGGACTTGAGCTGAATCTTCTGAATAGGGTTCTTGGACACAAGGTTACCTCTTGATGCGCGACCCTTGATCAGCAACTGTGAGAAATCATACTCATCGATGAGTTTCTTGAGCTTGGCTCTCTGCCTGAAGTAAATCTTCACAGTCTCAGCCTCACCATTGTGGTTGACGGTAAACCAGAGAATCTCGGAACCTGGAGTTCCCTGAGTGATGTCATATTCCTTGTCGCGTGTCACGCTTGTGACAGCGAATCTCTTGGCATAACTTACCGAAGTCTTTCCCTCGCGGTAAATTACATTATAAATCGTTCTCTGGTCGTTCCTGTCAAACAGACCTACATAGAGAATATCCTTGCCGAAGAATGCCTTTTCAGATACCTTGGTAACTACATATTTACCATCCTTATGGATGACGATGATTTCTGAAAGGTCTGAACAGTCGCAGATAAGCTCTGCGTTGTCCTCTTTCTTGAGAGCGATACCCACGAAACCTTCTGCCTTGTTGGCGTAGAGTTTCGCATTGTTGCTCACTACTTTCGTTACAGCTATAGACTCAAATCCTGTAAGCTCTGTCTGGCGTGGGTACTCCTTGCCATACTTCTTCTTAAGGTTCTTGAAGTAGTTGATTGTGAACTCAGTGAGATGGTCAAGGTGATTCTGAACCTCCTCCATCTCATCCTCGATACCACGCAACTTCTCATCTACAGCCTTCGTATCGAATTTTGAAATTTTTCTGACAGGCTTCTCCACGAGCTTGTGGATATCCTCCATTGTAATAGGCCTCTTTAAAAGTCCCTGATATTCAAGCATCTTTGCGAATACTTCGTCAAGCTGCTCCTCCCATGTCCTGGCGTCACCCTCGAGAATCTTATAAACCTTGTTCTCGAAGAAGATCTTCTCGAGTGAGCTGTAGTGCCAGTCATTCTCGAGTTCATCGAGTCTGATCTGAAGCTCCTGTCCGAGCAGTGACTTTGTGTGGTCTGTGCTATAGCGAAGTACATCTTCTACGCTTAGGAACTGCGGCTTGTGGTCAACGATCACGCAAGTGTTTGGCGAAATCGAAACCTCACAGTCTGTGAAAGCGTAGAGTGCATCGATGGTCTTGTCAGGCGATACATCGTTTGGAAGATGTATCAGAATATTTGCTTTATCTGTTGTAAGATCGTCAATCTTCTTGATCTTGATCTTACCCTTGTCCTTAGCCTTGAGAATAGAGTCGATGATGATATGTGTAGTTTTTCCGTAAGGTACCTCAGTGATCGCCAAAGTATTCTTGTCGATCTTCTCAATCTTTGCGCGTACCTTTACGACTCCTCCTCTCTGGCCTTTCATATACTTTGAACAGTCAGCAGATCCACCGGTAGGGAAGTCTGGATATAGCTCGAACTCCTTACCCTGAAGATGAGCGACCGAAGCGTCAATGATCTCATTGAAGTTGTGTGGAAGAATCTTTGATGCGAGACCGACAGCGATACCTTCTGCACCCTGTGCGAGCAGAAGCGGGAACTTGATGGGAAGTTCCACCGGCTCCTGGTTACGTCCGTCGTATGAGGTCATCCAGTTAGTCGTCTTAGGGTTGAAAACAACCTCTTTTGCAAACTTGGTCAGACGAGCTTCGATATAACGCGGCGCGGCATTGGAGTCGCCGGTAAGGATGTTACCCCAGTTACCCTGGCAGTCGATCAGATAATTCTTCTGACCCATCTGCACAAGTGCTCCGAGAATGGACTGGTCACCGTGCGGATGGTATTGCATTGCCTGTCCGACAATGTTTGCCACCTTTGTATATCTGCCATCATCTATCTTCCACATGGCATGCAGCACACGCCTCTGTACAGGCTTCATGCCGTCCACGATATGTGGTACGGCTCTATACAGGATGACATAAGAAGAATAGTCAAGGAACCAATCCTTGAACATACCCGATAGCTTGAACTTGCGGCTGTTCTCTCCCAGCAGCTTGTCAAACTTACCCGGTGCCGTCTCCACGGTCATATCTTCTGTGCCCTCTGCGCTCTGCTCTTCCTGAGGGTCTTCAGGAAGTTCCATATCCTCAATGCTCATAAATGTATATGATTTAATATTCGTAACCGAATTTTCTTAACTCTTTCTTGCTTTCTCTCCAGTCCGGATCAACCTTGACATAAAGTCTGAGGAACACCTTCTTCTGGAAGAAATCTTCCATATCTATACGTGCCTGGGTTCCCACCTTCTTGAGCGACTGTCCGCCCTTGCCGATGATGATGCCCTTCTGTGTGTCACGCATCACATAAATGACTGCGCTGATGTCATATCTTTCAGCTCCCTCCTTGAATTCTTCCACTACCACTTCGCAGCTGTATGGAATCTCCTCCTTGTAGTTGAGGAAAATCTTCTCGCGTACGATTTCAGAAGCAAAGAATCTCAGGTTCTTGTCAGTGAAGACATCCTTGTCGTACCATGCAGGTGCTGTAGGAAGGTTTCCGACAATTGCATCAAAGATATTGTCAAGGTTGAACTTCTCCTGTGCAGATGCCGGGAAGATGATGGCATTAGGAATCTGCTCCTTCCACCAGTTCATAAGCTCAAGAACCTGCTCCTGACTACTTATGTCTATCTTGTTGATCACGAGAATCACAGGACAGTTGATCTTCTGGAGCTTTGCAATATACTCCTCGTTCTTGTCACCCTTTTCAACAGTATCAGTCACATAGAGGATGATGTCAGCATCGCCGATAGCAGTCTCCACGAAGTTCATCATGCTCTGCTGAAGACGGTAGTTCGGCTTCAGGATACCAGGGGTATCAGAGTAGACGATCTGGTAATCATCACCATTGACGATACCCATGATTCTATGTCTGGTGGTCTGTGCCTTGGCTGTCACGATTGACAGCTTCTCACCGACAAGCGCATTCATAAGCGTAGATTTGCCAACATTCGGATTTCCGATGATGTTGACAAATCCAGCGCGATGTTTCTGAGTCTGGCTCATTATTCTTATATATTATAGGTATGCTCCCATTCTCAGGAGATTTGTTTCTCCCTCAGAAAGATATCTCCACTCGCCTCTCTTGAGACCCTTCTTGGTAAGACCTGCAAAATATACGCGGTCGAGAGCCTTCACCTCATATCCGAGTGATTCGAAGATTCTTCTTACGATGCGGTTCTTTCCTGAGTGGATCTCGATGCCGAGCTTACGATGGTCGTCAGCCTCGATGTACTCGAGCTCGTCAGCAGCGATCACGCCGTCTGAAAGCTCAACTCCGCTAAGGATCTTTTCGTAGTCCTCCTGCTTGAGTCTGCTGTCAAGTGACACCTGGTAGATCTTCTTCTTGTCATATGACGGGTGAGTGAGCTTTTCTGCAATCTCGCCATCGTTGGTGAACATGAGCACTCCAGTTGTATTCTTGTCAAGACGACCTACTGGGAATACTCGTGTAGGGCATCCCTTAAGGAGATCCATCACAGTCTTGTCAGCATGTGGATCGCTGGCAGTTGTCACAAAGCCCTTCGGCTTGTTCATGACGATATATACCTTGTTCTCTCCCTTGAGACGCTCACCATTGAAACGGATGTCATCAGTATTGATGTTTACCTTTGTTCCGAGCTCTGTAATCACCTCTCCATTGACAGTCACAACTCCTGCAAGGATGAAGTTGTCAGCTTCTCTTCTCGAACATACGCCGGAATTTGCGATGAACTTGTTGAGACGAACCTCGTCCTTGATTGGAACCGCTACCATGTCGTTGTCAGAAAACTTGTCGTTATCAAGCTGCGGTCTTCTGCTGATCATCTTGTTGATTCCGCTCTCCTCTTCGTCGCGGAAATAGTTGAAATCCTTCTTGTAGAAGCTCTTCTTTGCAGTGTTGAAACCGCCTCTGTTACCTGCTGGTCTTCTTGAACGGTCGCCACCAAAGCTTCTTCTCTCGGAACCCTCACCGAATGATCTTCTCGGACGGTCTCCGCCAAAACTTCTTCTCTCCGATCCTTCGCCGAATGATCTTCTTGGACGGTCACCGCCGAAACTTCTTCTCTCGGAACCGTCACCGAATGATCTTCTTGGACGATCGCCACCAAAACTTCTCTCAGATCCTTCGCCGAATGTTCTTCTTGGACGCTCTCCTCCGAAGCTTCTTCTCTCAGAGCCCTCTCCGAACGATCTTCTTGGACGGTCGCCACCCTCACCGAATGATCTTCTTGGACGGTCGCCACCCTCACCGAATGATCTTCTTGGGCGGTCGCCTCCGAATGTTCTACCTTCGCCTGACTGTCTTCTGTCAGAGCCATTTCTTGAACCGTAATCTCTACGGCCATCTCTGCGGCCATTGCCGCCTTTCTTGTTATACTCCATTTGTTTTTCGCCTTCTCGGCATTTAAAATTGTTAATATTCCTGGCTCACGCCAGCTTTGTATGTCTTACCGGTAGTCCCGGTGTTATTTCGTAATGTTGAATATGTAAGTAATGGTTCCATATTGGAACTCTGCTCCCTCACTGTCTGCGATGCTGTTGAAATAAGCCTGCATGGCTGCCTTCTTTGCTGCATCCCAAGCCTCTTTGCTGCTCAGGTTGGTTCCTGTAGCACCCGGCTGTGCCTCCACAACCTTTCCATGCCTGTCTACCTTGATCCTTACCACAACCTTGCCGGACTCCTGAATCTTATATGCCGGTGTTGGAAGTCCTCCTATCACCGTCCTGCCCTTGAGGTCTGCATTAGGTTGGCCGGTTGTCTTACCGTCCTTTATGTTTCCTGACGCATGTCCTGGTGCAAGTTCATCAGTTGGTTCTGATGCTGTCTGAGGGGCAAGAGTATCCTTTTCTTCCACGTTGTCTGCAGCTGAAAACAATGCTCTACGGTCGATAGGCTTTTCTCTCGGTGGTTCAGGTGTCTCGACATCGCCGAACTCATCCACAACAGATTCCTGTGCTACATTCTCCTTGCTGCCTTCCACTGGGGACTTTGAGTCCTGTACAAGCTCTGTCTCTCTCGTCGGATCAGGCTCTTCTGCCCTTGGCCTTGTTCCGTCCCGACGCTGCTTAGGCTTCTTTGTGTCCTCAATCTCCGTAAAATCAATTGTTATCGGAGATTCTTCAGGCGGTGGCGGGTCAAGATATGTGAAACCGTTTCCTATAAGTCCTACAGCCAGAACGGTATATAAACACACAACCAGAATGACTCCTGCCATTCTGGAATTGCGCATCTGCCTTTCCCGTTCCTGTCTGTATCTTTCCATTATCCTATTCCGGCGAAGTCGCCATTATGACCTTATAGTGATTTCTCTTAGCAATGTTCATTACCTGCACGACCTCTCTGATTGGAACGCTCTCGTCTGCATAGATCGAGAATGTCGGGTCTTCCTCGTCCTGAAGCATGGTTATGATAGCTCCCTCCACCTCATTGAACTCAATGTTCTTTTCATTTCCATTGATGTGGTAGGTATACGGACCAGTACCGGCACCGTTGCTCCAATCCTTGATGGAAACGCTGAGAGTCGCCTTAGCTGACACCTGACCTGTACTTTTAGGCAGGAGAAGCTTCAGAGCATTGGGGTTGATGAGAGTTGAAGTCACAAGGAAGAAGATCAGCAGCAGGAACACGATGTCAGTCATTGATGACATCGAGAAGCTCGAATCTATCTTTGTTGTTCTTTTGATTGCCATTTCTCTTGTTTTTATTTGTCAGCAGGCTCGTGAAGCATGTCAATGAATGCGATAGTGGCATTCTCCATCTTGAACACGAGATTTGAGATCTGCGATGTAAGGTAGTTGTAGCCGAAATATGCTATGATACCGACAAAAAGACCTCCGACTGTAGTTACCATCGCCTCATAGATACCTCCTGAAAGCAGAGTGATGTCAATGTTGTTGCCTGCATTGGCCATCTTGAAGAAAGCCTGGATCATACCTGTTACGGTACCGAGGAATCCGATCATCGGAGCACCTCCGGCAATTGTAGCAAGCATAGGAAGGTTCTTCTCAAGTCTTGCAACTTCGACATTGCCCATGTTCTCGACTGCAGCCTGGATGTCTTCCAATGGTCTTCCGATTCTTTCGATACCCTTTTCCACGAGTCTTGCAATAGGAGTGTCATATCTCTGGCAAAGTTCGGTTGCTGACTTGATCTTTCCGTCATGGATAAGATCACGGATGTTTCTCATGAAGTTTCTGTCAATCTTGCTTGCCTTGTGAATCATCCACCACTTGCTTCCGAAGATATAAATGGCAATGATCGAAAGGAGAAGAAGTACGATCATAAGCCAGCCGCCTTTAGTTGCGAGATTGAGGAGGCTGATTGACTGCTCAGTCTGTTCGGCACCTGCCTGTAAAAGTTGAAAAAGCATAGTTTTATAGTTCTTTTATCGTTTCAAATAATAGTTTGCGCACAAAACCGCAAAATTAGTCAAAATATCAGTAAAATTAAAATTTATTTACTGTCTCCTCCGTAGGAGGCTCCGCAGAAGAACAGCGCTTTTCCTGGTACTGACATACCCGCATCCGATCGTGATCCGGATTCAATCAGACTGGCGATCCATTCCTGATCCTGCTTTCCGCGTCCGACCTCGATGAGCGAACCGACCATTGCGCGGACCATGTTCCTCAAAAACCTGTTGGCACTTACGGTGAAGACTATATATTCCCCCTCAATATACGGATATCCGAGCATCTCTGCGTGCTGCGGTCGGTAAGTGTCCCAACGGGCTTCTGTAACAGTACATATTGATGTCGTGTTGTTGCCTCCGACCTTCTCGAAACAGCTGAAATCATGCTCTCCCAACATAAGCGCAGCAGCCTCATTCATCTTATTGATATCCAGGCTGTTTCTCATTCGGTATGAGAACTTTTCAACAAACGGGTCCTTGCAGAAATGAACGAAGTAACGATATGTCCTGGAACGTGCATCAAATCTTGCATGGAATTCATCCTCGGATTGGGAAACTTCATGTACGACAATCGTTTGTGGCAGAATGGCATTTAATTTGTAGCAAAGCTGCTTCGCTTCTGTCCTGACTGTGTCAGGAAGATCGAAATGTGCGATGTAATTGATGGAGTTTACTGCAGTGTCAGTTCGTCCTGCTCCGGTTACTGGAACCGGTGAGCCGCATAATGTTGCAAGAGCATCCTGCAGAACGCCCTGGACGCTGACCGCATTATTCTGTATTTGCCAGCCACAGAAGGCACTGCCGTCATATGAGAGCCTGATTTTATATCGCATATCAAAAATATTGAGTAACTTTGTGAGTTTTAAAATGCAAAAATATCAAAAATCATATTTATGGAGAGCATAAACATAAAAGAATTGAACGACCGTATTCAGAAGGAGAGCTCTTTTGTTGACCTTTTGACTATGGAGATGAACAAGGTCATCGTTGGTCAGAAACAGCTTGTGGAAAATCTTCTGATCGGTCTTCTTGCGAATGGTCATATACTCCTCGAGGGTGTGCCTGGACTTGCTAAGACCTTGGCCATAAATACACTGTCACAGGCGGTTGATGCAAGATTCAGCCGTATCCAGTTTACTCCGGACCTTCTTCCTGCCGACCTGCTCGGAACTCTGATCTACTCTCAGAAGACCGAACAGTTCCAGATCAAGAAAGGCCCGGTTTTCGCTAATTTTGTATTGGCGGATGAGATCAACCGTTCTCCTGCAAAGGTCCAGTCGGCCCTTCTTGAGGCGATGCAGGAGCGTCAGGTGACAATCGGAGACGAGACCTTCAAGCTTCCGCAGCCTTTCCTTGTGATGGCAACTCAGAACCCTATCGAGCAGGAGGGTACATATCCGCTTCCTGAGGCACAGCTCGACCGTTTCATGCTTAAGGTTGTCGTTTCATATCCGAAGAGGGAGGAGGAGCGTCAGATCGTACGCATGAACAACCTCGGAGAGTTCCCTAAGGCATCAGCAGTGATCAAGCCTGAGGATATCGTAAGAGCCCGCGAAGTCGTGAAGGAAGTCTATATGGACGAGAAGATCGAGAGATATATCGTTGATCTTGTATATGCGACACGTACCCCTGATGAATACAATCTCGGAAACATCGCAAATTATATCTCTTACGGAGCTTCTCCACGTGCCAGCATTTCACTTGCTGCTGCATCAAAGGCATATGCATTCATAAAGAGAAGGGGTTATGTGATTCCTGAGGATGTCCGTGCAGTGTGCTACGAGGTTCTCCGTCACCGTATCGGTCTTACATACGAGGCAGAGGCAGAGAACATCACCACAGACCAGATCATTTCTGAAATCATCAACGCAGTAGAAGTTCCTTAATGGATTGCCGGGCGTGCCGGCGATGACACCTTATGAGTAATCTAACAGCAAACGACCTTTTAAAGAAGGTCAGGAAGATAGAGATCAAGACCAGGACGCTGTCCCATCAGATCTTTGCGGGCGAGTATCACTCAGCCTTCAAGGGTCGTGGAATGGCGTTCAGTGAGGTGCGTGAGTACCAGTATGGTGATGATGTCAGGAATATGGACTGGAATGTTACAGCCCGTCTGCGCACACCGTATGTAAAGGTCTTTGAAGAAGAACGAGAACTGACAGTGGTTCTTCTTGTGGATGTCAGCCGCTCGAGATTGTTCGGAACCACAGGATCAAGCAGAAAGGACGTTCTTGCCGAGATTGCCGCAGTGCTTGCATTTTCCGCACTCATCAACAACGATAAGGTCGGAGCATTGTTCTTCAGTGATAAGGTTGAGAAGTTTATCCCTCCGAAGAAGGGCCGCAGCCATCTGTTGCATATCATTCGTGAGATTATTGAGTTTGAGCCTGTTACGGATGGAACAGATATTTCGGAAGCACTTAGATATCTGACAAACGCGATAAAGAAGAAATGTGCGGCATTCCTACTTTCGGATCTGATCGATGTGGAGGGTGAAGGTAATCCTAAATATGAGGAAGCGTTGAAAGTTGCAGTCAACAGACACGATCTTTCCGTCATCAAGGTTTATGATCCAAGGGAACGCAACATCCCGTCTGTAGGATTGATCCACGTCAAGGATTCGGAGACCGGGGACTGTGCATGGGTCGACACATCTTCTAAAAAAGTGAGGGCTGCCTACGAAGAATGGTTCAGGAATATGGAGCAGTCAGCAGACCGTATCTTCATGAAGTATAATGTAGACAAGGTATCCATTGCTCTTGATGAAGATTATGTCAAAGGATTGATGACATTGTTTAAAAACAGGTAGAATATATGCGTAAAGCATTGATATATATAGTATTCATCTTGGTTTCTGCATTTTGCTTTGATGCAGCTGCTCAGACTGGAGCATTCCTCAGACAGCTGCAGCAGAGAGATTCTATCCTTGTCGGAGACCAGCTGGAATATGGCTTCAGATTGGAGGGTGTTGAAGATGGTACCCTTATCGGTTATCCTGAACTTCAGGAAGGCAAGGTGGAATTGATTGAAAACTGGAATGAGAAGGTTGTCGGCAGAAAAGTGCAAGGCGTGAACATGCCTGACCTTATCGATCTGGAGGCATCTATCAGGATTGCGGCATTCGATGAAGGTAACTATGCGCTTCCTCCTATCGTCATTGGTGTGGCTTACCCATCAGGTGAGCTTGATACCTTGACCTTCGAGCCTATGCAGATGGAAGTCAAGTCATTGCCTGTGGATATAGAGACCTTTGAGCGTCACGACATGAAAGACATGATACAGACTCCTTTCACCTGGGATGAGTTTGTATATACCGTCTGTGAGATCTTTGATGTCATGCTGGGGCTTTATCCATGGCTGTTGTTAGGCAAATGGATCATCATCCTTGTCATCGCCGGACTATGCATCTGGATGATGTATGAGCGTCAAGGTGATGAGTCATATGTGGTCAGAAGAGAGCCTGCTCATATCGTAGCGCTACGTAAACTTGACAGTTACAGGAGCAATGCCATGTGGGTTCCGGAAAAGCAGAAATCCTTCTATACTGGAGTTACGGATGCATTACGTGAATACATATCACGAAGATACGGCATCGGAGCGATGGAGATGACTACTGCTGAACTGTTTAAGGAGATGAAGAATATCAAGGATATTCCTGCGGATCAGCTGAATGAAGTACACGATCTTTTTGAAAGAGCGGACTTTGTGAAATTTGCAAAATACCTTGCATCCGACGAGGACAATGCATCATCAGTGCCTGTGGCTGTACGTTTTGTCACTCAGACCTACCAGTCTGAACTTGAGATGGAGCAGGCGAAGGAGAATGCGGACGAAAAGAAGAATTAGAACATGGAAATTTATTTGGAATATCCAGGTCTTTTATGGCTTTTGATAATACCGGCATTGCTGGTAGTTCACTATATATGGCTGGAACTGGCCGAGAGACATCCTCACCTGAGAGTGTCTACGTCGTTGCCGTGGAAACTCGGAGGCCGTTCTTTTATGGCGTGGTTGCGTCATGTGCCGTTTGTTTTCCGCTTGGCTGCCATCGTGCTGATGATAATCGCTTTGGCACGTCCCAGAGTGTGTGAGGAATCTACAATTACAGATGCTGAGGGAATCGATATCGTGATGGCTATGGACGTGTCCACCAGTATGCTTGCACGTGACCTTTATCCGGACAGAATCAATGCATCCAAGGAAATTGCGGCGGAATTCATCTCGGACCGTAAGACCGACAGGATCGGAATCGTTGTATTTGCCGGAGAAAGCTTCACTCAGTGTCCGCTTACCACTGACAAGAGAACACTGATCAATCTGATGCAGGAAATATCAACTGACATTATTGATGACGGAACTGCAATCGGAAACGGACTTGCTACCGCTGTGGCCAGACTTTCTGAGTCTGATGCGAAGAGCCGTGTCGTGATCCTGCTTACTGACGGTGTGAACAACAGTGGAGAGGTCGCTCCTCAGATGGCCACAGAAATCGCCAAACAGTATGGTATCAGGGTATATACAATCGGTGTAGGTAAGGAAGGTACGGCGAAGTATCCTGTGATGACTCCATGGGGTGTCCAGCTTCAGGATGTGAAGGTGGAGATTGACGAGCAGCTTCTTAAGGAGATTGCCAAGGAGACAGGAGGAAAATATTTCCGTGCTACTGATAACACCAAGCTTGCAGAGATCTACGATGAGATCAATCAGATGGAAACCGCGCGTACGACCATCAATAATGTGGTTTCCTATGAGGAACATTTCATGCGCTTTGCGCTCTGGGCTCTTGCTGCCCTGCTGGCCGAGTTGTTGTTCAACTGGTTTATAATTAAGAGATTGCCATGACATTAAATCAACCACAATATCTTTGGTTACTGTTGCTTGTACCTGTGTTCTTTATGGTGCAGGCTTTTGTGCTGAAGTTCAGACAAAGAAGGATCAGACGCTTCGGTGATGAAGCCTTGGTCAATGCCTTGATGCCTTCTTATGCAAAGGCGAAGGTCTGGTTGAGGCTTTCGCTGTTTGCCGTAGCTTTCGCCTTCTTCGTCATTGCACTTGCCCGTCCTCAGAGAGGTGCCAAGCTTTTGGAACAGGAGGTTCATGGTGCGGAAGTGATAATCGCTCTCGATGTTTCCAACTCGATGTTGGCTGAGGACTATTCTCCGAACCGACTCGAAAGAGCGAAACTTGCCATATCAAGAGTGACCGAGCAACTTCGTGATGACAGAATAGGCTTGATAATCTTCGCAGGAGATGCTTATGTTCAGATTCCATTGACATCTGACTATATATCTGCAAAGATGTTTCTCAATTCCATAACTCCAGGTTCCGTACCGGTTCAGGGAACATCCATTGCTGCTGCGATCGAGATGGCTCTCAAGAGTTTCAGCGATCAGAGCAGCAAGAGCAGGGCCATTATAGTGATTACCGATGGTGAGAATCACGAAGATGATCCGGTGGCAATGGCTCAATATGCCTCTGAATTGGGAGTCAGGGTATTTACAATAGGTGTCGGATCTGTGGAGGGAAAGATAATTCCTCTTCCTGGCGGCGGTTACATCACCGATAAGGATGGCAATAATGTAATGACCAGACTGGATGAGGCTACTCTTCAGAGCATTGCCGAAGCCGGAAAAGGAGTGTATGTGAAGGCTGGAAACAGAGAGTTTGGACTTACTCCTGTGATTGAGGAGATCCAGAGAATGGATGATGAGGTGTTCAACACCATCACATATGCGGAGTATGAGGAACTTTATATGTATTTCCTTGCCGTTGCAGTATTTTTCCTTGTTCTGGAAATGCTCATAGGTGATCGCCGTTCAAAAGTTCATTTGTTCAAGAAACAGTAGAAGATGAAGACAAGAATATATATAGTAATGCTTGCAGTGTTGATGCTGTCCAGCCTGTCTGATGCATCTGCACAGATTTACCGAAGGGAGAACCGAAGGGGAATCCGTGATGTCGAAGAAGGAGCATATTCCAAGGCTCACAAGCATTTCCAGACTGCTATTGAAGCGGATACACTGAATGTGCCTGCTCTATATAATAAAGCCTATTCCCTTCATCGTGACAGACTTGACTCGACGCTTAACATGAAGAAGGATTCGTTGGCTATCAAATCGTTGGACCTGATTGCTGAGCAGGTTGCCGGGACTGAGCATGAGTTTGATACCTATTTTACCAAAGGTGTCATTGCAATTGACATGCAGGACTGGCAAGGAGCTGTGGATGCGTTCAAGAAATGCATGATAATATCGCCGGATGATATTCCTGCAAAGGAAAATTACATATATGCCAAGAAACATTTGCCTGAAAATCAGGACGGTGGCGGAGGTGGTCAGAATGATCAGCAGAACGATCAGCAGAATGATCAGCAGAATGATCAGCAGAACGATCAGCAGAATGATCAGCAGAACGATCAGAAAAATAATCAGCAGGATGACCAACAGAATGATCAGAAGAACGGTCAGAACGAACAGGACAAGCAACAGAACGATCAGCAGGATGGTCAGAATCCGCGCGAATCAAAGATCAGTCCTCAGGCCGCTCAGCAGATAATCCAGGCCATCCAGGACAAGGAAAAGGAAACTCAAGATAAGGTAAACAAGAAAAAGGCTGCGGCATTGAAGTCAAAGCAGAAGGAAAAGAACTGGTAATAGGAGAATGGATATGAGAAGATTATTTATGGTGTTGTGCTTAAGTCTGATGGCCTTGACTTCCATTGCTCAGACAAGCATACAGGTACAGACTCATAATGTGGTGTCACTGGACGAACAGTTTTCTGTTTCCTTCATCATAGAAGGAGGCCGTCCTTCAGATTTTGAATGGGAACCTGGTGAAGACTTCATGCTTCTATGGGGACCTCAGCAAGGCCGTTCTTCCAGCGTTCAGATCATAAACGGAAAGCGTACTGAGTCATCTCAGACAACATATTCCTACGTGCTCAAACCGGTTAAGGCCGGTAAATTCACATTGCCGAAGGCAAGCGCAAAGGTCGGTGGCAAGGAAATATATTCAAATGAGACAACTGTGGAAGTTGTCAGTTCAGATAATTCATCGTCTTCTTCATCATCAGCTTCTTCCTCAAGATCCGCTCAGGCATCAGCTCCTTCGTCGTCTTCTGCCCGTCAGAGAACTGGTGACGTTTCAAACCAGGATATTTTTCTGGTAATGAATCTTGACAGACATAATGTCGTTGTAGGCGAGCCTATCACTGCTACCCTGAAACTTTATCAGAGAGTGAATATCGATGGTTTCGAAGGTGCTGATTTCCCGGATTTTGACGGATTCTGGAGTCAGGAGACCAAGGCTCCTTCAAACATCCAGTTCATTCGTGAGAACTATGGCGGTCAGATCTACAATTCAGCCTTGCTCAGAGAATATGTGCTGATACCGCAGCACTCGGGAAATATAGAGATCGATCCTGCAGAACTTGTCTGTCTTGTAAGCGTCCGGGTGTCTTCTGGCGGATCAAGTATCTTTGACGGATTCTTTGATGACTATGCTACAGTGCGCAAGAAGGTGACTTCCAAGCCTGTAACTGTAAATGTAAGACAGCTTCCATCAAATGCTCCGGCATCATATGCTGGTGGAGTAGGCTTGTTTACTGTGTCCGCTTCTCTTACCAGGGACAGTCTAAAGACGCATGAAGCTGCATCCCTTATTCTGAAAGTCAGCGGAAAAGGAAACATCTCTCTGTTGGAGACTCCTAAAATTACTTTCCCGTTGGATATGGAGTCATATGATCCTAAGGTAACCAGCAATATTTCATCAGACGGACTGTCCGGAAGCCGTATATACGAATACCCGTTTATTCCTCGCAGTGCCGGCGATTTTGAAATAGGTCCTCTGAAATACAGTTACTACGATATCGATCAGAAGAGATATGTGACCATTGAAACACCAGCTCTTCCGATTAGAGTGGAGCGTGGAAATGAAACAGACGGAGGATCTGTGATGGTGTCAGGAATGAGTCCAAGAGATGTCAGGAATATTGATACAGATATCCGATTCATCAATACAAAAACACCGGAATTCAGACAGAAGGACAGTTTCCTGATCGGTTCGTCACTGTTCTGGGCTATGACTCTCGGATTGTCTGCTGCATTCATCATCGCATGGATAACCCTCAGAAAGGTCGCTGTAAGAAAGGCCGATGTTGTCGGAATGAAGAACAGGAAGGCGACCAAGATGGCGTTGCGACGTCTTCGTCTTGCTGGTTCATATCTCAAGAATGACAAGTCGGTTGAATTCTATACTGAACTTCATAGAGCATTGTTGGGATATGTTTCAGATAAGCTCAATATGCCGGTGTCTGAACTTCTGAAGGACAGGATGTCTGCTGCCATGCTTGAGCGTGGTGCAACACAGGAACAGGTTACTGAGTTCATGGCAATCCTTGATTCCTGTGAGTTTGCGAGATATGCTCCTGCTGCCGGCAACCAGGCTATGACAACAGATTATGAAAGAGCCGTCGAGGCTATATCATCCATAGATTCGAGTATGAAATCAAAAAAATCTGCTCCTGTAAGGACAATGGCTGTGGTGATGTTGCTGCTCTCTCCGCTTTTTGCTGATGCTTCGGAGATGGATCGTGCAGATTCCTTGTGGAATGCAGCCAACGAGCAGTATGCGCAGGGAAATTGGGCCGATGCCATCAGCTCATATGACGCAATTTCGCAGATGGGACTGGAGTCTGCTGCACTGTACTGCAATACAGCAAATGCATGGTTCAAGGAGGGAAATTATGCAAAGGCAATCCTTTACTATGAACGTGCCCTGATTCTTGATCCGTCCTATCAGGATGCGAGATTCAATCTTGAACTTGTCAACGGGCGTATACAGGATAGAATAGAGTCTGTACCCGAATTCTTCCTTAAGGAGTGGCTTAGAAATATATCTGACAGCATGAGCTCAGACACGTGGGCTGTAACTTTCATTGTTCTGTTTGCTGTTACTCTCACCCTATTGCTGGTCTTCATCCTTTCTCCGTCAGTCGTATGGAAAAAGATAGGATTCTTTACATCCATTGTAACTCTGATATTGACCTTGACAGCATTGTCATTCTCCATCTGGCAGAAGAATTCATACACTGACTCAGATGGTGCAATCGTAATGAAGACGGTGACTTCTGTCAAGAGTTCACCTTCATCTGACATCTCCACCGATCTGTTTATTCTTCACGAAGGAACAAAAGTACATGTTCTGGAAACAATGGGTGACTGGACAAATGTCTCTTTGTCTGATGGCCGTCAGGGGTGGATGAAATCATCAGATATAGAAATAATATAGTAACTATCATATGAATCTGACTCTAAAACTTTTCGCATCTGCATTACTTGCATGTGCTGCTTTAAATTTTTCTCATGCACGTGATGCTAAGCTGCCAGCATGGCATGACCCTGCTATCGTGCAGATAAACCGCGAGCCGATGACGGCAACATTTGATGCTGGCGGACTCAAGGTCTCCCTGAATGGTGTATGGAAATTCAATTGGAATGAGACAGCTGATTCCCGTCCGCTGGATTTCTACAAGCCCGGTTATGAGGATGCATCATGGGGAACAATTCCAGTTCCTGGTATGTGGGAACTCCACGGCTATGGCGATCCTGTATATAAGAATGTGGGTTATGCATGGTGCGGCCATTATAAAAATAATCCTCCTATACCTGCGTCAGAACATAATTATGTAGGACAGTATCGTCGTACCTTCACCCTTGGACAGGAGTGGAAGGGTAAAGATGTCTTTCTTCATATCGGTTCGGCAACCTCAAACGTACGAGTTTGGGTAAACGGAAAGGAAGTCGGATATAGCGAGGACAGCAAGCTTGAGGCACGATTCAATATTACCGAATATGTGCACCCGGGTGAGAACCTGATTGCCCTTGAGATCTTCCGTTGGTGTGATGGAACATATCTGGAGGACCAGGACTTCTGGAGAATGAGCGGTCTGGCAAGAGATACCTATGTATTCTCACGTGAGAAGGACAGAATTGAGGATGTGAGAGTTGTCGGCAGCGCATCTGGAGAAGCTTCTCTTTATGCGGAAGTTTCCAAGAATGTGACATCTGTCGAATTCGTAATATGCGATCCTTTCGGTAAGGAGGTCGCTTCTGCGACAGTCAAGACAGGAATGCGCATCCGTTCTGAAAGAGGACTTCCGACAGTCATGACTGCTCTTGCGGTTCCGGAGGTCAGAACATGGTCCGCCGAAACTCCTTGGCTGTATACATTGAAGGTTTCTGCATGCAACAAGAAAGGAGTGTCAGAAACTACCACGATTGAATTCGGATTCAGGGATATCCTCATCAAGGACGGACAGCTTCTTGTAAACGGAAAACCTGTGCTGATCAAGGGAGCAAACAGACATGAGATGAATCCTTACAAGGGATATGTGGTCTCTGAGGCTGATATGATTCAGGATATTCTGATCATGAAGCAGTTGAATATCAATGCTGTAAGAACATGTCACTATCCTAATGACCCTCTTTGGTATTCGTTATGTGACAGATATGGCCTTTACGTTGTTGATGAGGCCAATGTCGAGTCACATGGAATGGGCTATGGAAAGGAGTCGTTGGCTCACAGTAAGGAATATACTTTGGCCCATCTGGAACGTGCCAGAAGAATGGTGCAGCGTGACTTCAATCATCCTTCCATCATTACATGGAGCCTTGGAAATGAGGCGGGACTGGGAGAGAACTTCATGAAGTCGTATGAACTTGTAAAGTCTATCGATCAGTCTCGACCAGTCCAGTACGAAAGGGCTGAAGGCGGTCCTGGAACTGACATTGCCTGTCCGATGTATTTTGACTATGAGCAGTCTGAGAAGTATGTATCGCGTGATCCGAGTACAATCAAACCATTCATTCAGTGTGAGTATGCACACGCTATGGGTAATTCTCTCGGTGGCTTGAAGGAATATTGGGACCTTATCCGCAAATATCCGTCATACCAGGGCGGATTCATCTGGGATTTTGTCGATCAGGCACTCTGGTGGCCGGTGGATGCAGAGAAATACGGTACAGACCATGTCTTTGTGTTCGGTGGTGACTTCAATGATTATGACCCTTCAGACAATTCATTCTGTTGTAACGGAATCATAGCTGCTGACCGTTCATATCATCCTCATGCATACGAGGTGGCTTATCAGTATAGAAACATTCTTACATCAGCAGAACCTCAGGATGCTCTTGACGGCAAGGTGAATGTCTATAATGAATATTTCTTCATAGATCTTTCCCGTTATACTCTTAACTGGGATGTTGAGGTGGATGGCGTGAAGGTTCTTGCCGGATCACGTCGTTGTCCTGCGATTGCGCCAGGAGAGACTGAAGTACTTGACCTTGAATTTGATAGGTCAGACGTGCTGGATGCCTGCGCTCTTGCAGACCTGACAGGACATGATGTGTATCTGAATGTACGCTATACGCTTAACCGTACTGATGGAATTCTTCCTGCAGGTTGGCAGGTGGCTTATGATCAGGTGTGCATCAATGATGCGGCGCTCGTTCAGTTTGCCGATCATACAGGACTACCGCAATATAAGGAAGCAGACGGCCGTCATGTGTTTTATGGTGAGATGTGGAGTGCGGAATTCGACAGCAAGACCGGAGCTCTCATGAGTTATGTACTTGGTGGCAATGAAATGCTTTCGGCACCTCTTCAGCCATGTTTCGGTCGAGCTGTTACCGAAAATGACTTCGGTGCAGGACAGGAGAAGAGACAGAAGCATTGGAGAGAGGCGACATTCGATCCTGTGAAATTTGATGTGACAGCAACAGACAGCTGCTATAGGGTAGAGGTGGAATTTGCGCCTATCAAGGACTTTGCTTATGTGTGCATGTCATATAATGTATATGCAGACGGTGTGATTGAAGCCGTTGAGGACTTTAAGGATGCCGGAAATCTTGAGAATGGAAAACTCATGACACGTATCGGAATGGAGTTCGCTATGCCGGGAGAGTATTCTACATTTGAGTTCTATGGTCTCGGACCACATGAGAACTATTGCGATAGATACAGTTCATCCCTGGTCGGACACTATGTGCAGAGAGTTGAAGACCAGTATCATTATGGATATGTTCGTCCTCAGGAGTCTGGAACCAAGACCCAGCTTAAATGGATCAGAGTTCTCGATGACAATGGTGACGGATTTGAAATCAGCTCTGATGTGAAGTTCTCTGCATCTGCGCTTCCGTTCAGATGGAAGGAAATGGATATTAACCAGCTCGGCAACAGACAGGCTCATTCATTGGAGCTTAAGCCGCTCGCTCATGAGGATCAGCGCTCGCTTGGCAAGACATGGGTGAATTTTGATCTTGTTCAGCTGGGACTTGGATGTATCAATTCGTGGGGTGCATGGCCTCGTTGGGAGCATCTCGTTATTCCTCAGGAATATACATTCCATTTCGTTCTAAGACCGGTCAATAACTAGACAGGCGGCATAACGAGAAGAGGCAGACTTTTTACGGTCTGCCCCTTCTCGTTATATGATGAAATTCTTAGTATCTGTTCAACGGCATTCCGTTGGTCTTCATGCGAACCTGCTTCTTCACATTGTTGATCACTTCTTCATATGCTTCACGTCCTTCCTCTGTCTTTCCTGCGATAAGGTCGAGATTGTTGCTTGCATTTGTGAGTACCATGTCAATGAGATTTACGATGAACTCCATATCCTTCTCAACAAATCCGCGTGATGTGATCGCAGGAGTTCCTACGCGTACACCGGAAGTCTGGAATGGTGAGCGTGAATCGAACGGTACCATGTTCTTGTTCAGAGTGATGTCCGCCTTTCCGAGCTCCTTCTCAGCCACTTTGCCGGTAAGCTCCGGGAACTTGGTGCGCAGATCAATAAGGAGAAGATGGTTGTCAGTACCGCCTGAAACGATCTTGTATCCTCTTGACTTGAATGCTTCAGCCATTGCTGATGCATTGTTGATTACCTGCTTCTGATACTCCTTGAACTCAGGCTGGAGTGCTTCATAGAATGAAACAGCCTTAGCGGCGATGCAGTGCTCGAGCGGACCTCCCTGAACGCCAGGGAATACGCTTGAATTGAGGATCTGCGACATCTTCTTCACGACTCCCTTCGGAGTGGTAAGACCCCAAGGGTTGTCGAAGTCCTTGCCCATGAGAATGATACCTCCTCTTGGACCACGGAGTGTCTTATGTGTTGTCGATGTTACAATGTGCGCATATTTTACAGGATTGCTCAAAAGACCAGCAGCGATAAGTCCTGCAGTATGAGCCATGTCAATCCAGAGGATTGCTCCTACCTTGTCTGCGATCTCACGCATTCTTGCATAATCCCACTCTCTTGAGTATGCCGATGCGCCTCCGATGATGAGCTTTGGCTTATGCTCAAGCGCTGTTCTTTCCATCTGATCATAATCGATCATTCCTGTAGCCTCGCTCAGACCATATGCCACTGCATTATAAAGGATTCCTGACATGTTGACCGGAGATCCATGTGTCAGGTGACCGCCGTGTGCAAGATCAAGTCCCATGAATGTATCTCCAGGCTTGAGGCATGACATCATGACTGCCATGTTTGCCTGAGCGCCTGAGTGCGGCTGAACATTTGCGTATTCAGCCTCAAAGAGCTGGCAAAGACGGTCGATGGCGAGCTGCTCGATCTGATCGACTACCTCACAACCGCCGTAATATCTGGCTCCAGGGTATCCTTCTGCATATTTGTTGGTGCAGATGGAACCGAGTGCCTCAAGTACCTGCTTGGTGACGTAATTCTCTGATGCGATGAGTTCAATGCCTGAAGTCTGTCTGTCCTCTTCTTTCTTGATTAGGTTAAATATCTGAAGATCTTGTTTCATAGGATTATGATTTTACGGATGCAAAAGTAAGTAATTTTTTTTATTTTTGCCTAAACTAAAATACATCCAATGCATAACAGGAAACTTTTAAATATAGAATTAGGCAGGGTTTCAGCGCAGGAATATAAGGAACTCCCTGAATCTGGAATAGTTGTGGTTCTGGATAATATACGCAGTGCGCACAATGTCGGTTCTGCATTTCGTACAGCCGATTCATTCAAGATCGATAAGGTGTGGCTTTGTGGTATCTGCGCAGTGCCCCCGTCAGCTGAGATACACAAATCTGCCCTTGGCGCGGAGGATAGTGTTGAGTGGGAACATGTCAAGGAGACTATGGATGCCATCCGCAGACTGAAGGAAGACGGATATACCATCATCAGCGCTGAGCAGACGGCTCAATCTGTCATGCTGAATGAATTTACACCTGAAAAAGGACGTAAATATGCTGTTGTCTTTGGAAATGAAGTGGCAGGAGTGTCGCAGGAAGTCGTTGACGCATCCGACTTTTCATTGGAGATCCCCCAATTCGGCACGAAACACTCTCTCAATGTGTCGGTATCGATAGGAGTGATCCTATGGCACTTCAGGATGTCTCTGTAAATGTATATTTTAGAATTAAAATGATTAACTCACCTATATATAATATAAGTATGAAAAGAATTGTCAGTGTGATTGTATCATGTGCTGCCATTGCGGCCTGCGCACCAAAAGAGGAAGGGATTCTGTTTCCGGCTTCTGCCTTCGAAACGGTAATTGACGGAAAGGATGTGTCTCTATACACTTTGGAGGCAGGTGATCTTGTAATGCAGGTCACTAACTTCGGAGGACGAGTAGTATCGTTGTGGGTGCCCGGCAGGGATGGCAGTTATGAAGATGTTGTCTTGGGATATGACAATATTGACTCTTATGTCAATAACAAGGGCGAACGCTTCCTTGGTGCTGTTGTCGGTCCTTATGCCAACCGCATAGCAGATGGTACATACGAGATAGATGGAGAAACTTATACTTTTCCTAAGAATAATAACGGTCAGACTCTCCACGGCGGTGACAAGGGCCTTGATATGGTTGTCTGGAATGTGGAGAGTGTGGACGACAGTACGCTTGTGTTGTCCTATGTGCATGCAGACGGTCAGGAAGGCATGCCGGGAAATCTGAATATAAAGATGACATACCAGTTGAACTCTGCCAATGAATTTGTAGTGAAGTATTCTGCAAATACGGACAAGCCGACTCATGTGAACCTCTCGCATCATTCATTCTTCAATCTTAAGGGCGAAGGAAACGGAACCATCAATGACCATGTGCTATATATAAACGGTTCATACACTACTCCGGTAAATGATGTGCTCATTCCTTCAGGTGAGATAGCAGATGTTACGGGAACTCCGTTTGACTTCCGTACACCAAAGGCAATCGGCACCGACCTGGATGTGGAAAATGAACAGCTTCTCAACGGAAACGGCTATGACCATAACTGGGTACTTGACCGCAAGAGTGAGAATGAAAGTGACTTGGAACTTGCAGCATCTGTATATGAGCCGGCATCAGGACGTTTTATGACAGTGCATACAAATCAGCCTGCCATTCAGTTCTATGGCGGAAACTTCTTCGACGGATCGACCGACGGTAAATATGGAAAGGCCCTGAAATACCGTGAGTCAATTGCTTTGGAGACTCAGAAATATCCTGACACTCCAAATCATGAAAACTTCCCTTCGACGCTTCTTTGCCCGGGAGAAACATATACTCATTACTGCGTATATGGCTTTTCAGTGAAATGATATGACAAAATGTCAGTCTTTATCGACTGGCATTTTCTTTGACGATGAGATTGCCGGTCAAGCCGGCAATGACGAAAGTCACAACCCATTCTTTGACGATGAGATTGCCGGTCAAGCCGGCAATGACGAAAGTCACAACCCACAATGACGTCATTCCCGACTTGATCGGGAATCTTATAGCTAGAATAAATAATAAAACAATTATATAATATGATCAGACCATTAGCAGACAGAGTCGTAATCGAGCCAAAGGCTGCAGAGACTCAGACAGCGTCAGGACTTTATATCCCTGACACAGCAAAGGAAAAACCACAGCAGGGAACAGTCGTGGCGGCTGGTCCTGGCAAGAAGGATGAACCGATGGAAGTAAAGGTAGGTGACGTAGTGATCTACGGCAAGTATGCTGGCACTGAGGTCTCAGTTGAAGGCAAGGATTACCTCATCATGAAGCAGTCAGACATTTTAGCAGTACTTTAAGATTTCTCCACTCGCTGCGCTCGGTCGAAATGACAATATTGCTTTGTTGTCCGTCGAGAAATGACAGTGTGGCTTTGTTGTCCGTCGAGAAATGACAGTGTGGCTTTGTTGTCCGTCGAGAAATGAC
>JAEIGA010003171.1_pt1 | contig 25872 bp, 29 predicted proteins | sample 9270691 | NCBI WGS metagenome assembly JAEIGA01 (sample SAMN17057246, study PRJNA624740) | gut metagenome | biome: biome; isolation source: fecal sample | host: Bos grunniens | place: China: Xizang | collected 2019
TGCAAATGTCAATATAAAAATGTAGGTTTTATATCATATAAGCGTGTAGGAAAACCGACATGCTTATATGATATTTTTTAGTTATCTTCCAGCATATATTGCATCTGATCCTTCAGTCTGTAAGAAGGTCCATTGATGTTAATTACTGAACAATGATGCAGTAGTCTGTCTAACAAAGCATTTGTGAGTACTGGTTCATGAAAAATATCTGCCCACTTTGAAAACGGACTGTTTGTAGTTATTATTGTTGATAGTTTTTCATATCTCTTTGCTATAAGATTAAAGAACAAATTGGCTGAATCAATGTCCATTTTTTGATATCCGAGCTCATCGATTATAAGTAGCTTATATCTACAGAACCATTTTATTCTTGCCTCCAGTCGATTTTCGGAGGATGCTTTCTTAAGCTGGGATATTAATTCCTGAAACGTTATAAAATATACGCAATACCTGTGTTTGGCTGCTTCTATTCCTATTGATACGGCGAGGTTGGTTTTCCCAACCCCGGGAGTACCGCAAAAAATAGCATTTTCGCCTTTTTCGATAAAGCGCAATGTCATCAGGTCCATTATCTTTGACTTATCTATCGATGGCTGAAAACTAAAATCAAACTCGTTTATCTCTTTAAGGTAAGGAAAGTTAGCAACCTTAACACATCCGGTTATTGCCTGCTCTTTCCTAAAGCCCAATTCCATTTCGGTAAGCTCATAAATGGCATCAAGAGCTGTTTTACTGCCGTCAGCTATCATATCTAAAAACTGATCTATATTTTCTTTGATTCTGTTTAATTCCAGTGTTTCAAGATTATTTATTAAACTATTATACGTATTCATTTCATCCTCCATTAAAACGGTAATTCTTTATCATCTGGTAACTCAAAGTCTGTGCTGGTTGAAGATGGACAGCTCATATATTCCTGTATTCTAATAGTTTCTTCAGCTTCCTCACGTTCATGCTCAAGTCTTATGTCTTCAAGTAGTTTTTCTATTTCGTTTGAGTACTTGTTTTTTATAACTTCATAGCCTTCTGCTGTAAGAATACTGTCAGCTTCACCCATAGCCATAAAGTCATTTACCCAACAGTCAAAATCAAGAGTTCTACATCTGTTTTCCTTCATGGAATACTTGATATGAGACATAAACACTTCTCTGTTAGCAACAAAAGGAAGAACAGCATTCATACCTTTAATAAATGTGAGCCTCTCATCTAATGATAAATGTGAAAAGTATCCTATTATCCAGTTTCTATAATCGCTCTGATTTATATATGCTATAAGTGCCTCTGCTGATTTAGTGGCTTCAATCTCAGATACCTTTACTTTTCTCTTTTCAAGAAGTGTATCCATCATCTCTAAGTTTTCTGCAACTATATTTTCCATATCTTCCTGTTTAACCTTTCCCGTCATGAGAGATTTGTAATGATTTTCATGGTAATTAATTGGATTTTCATTTAATGAGTGAAAGGTAACAAGTTTTCCGTTATAATAGATATAAAGCTTGTTATCCAAGAGGTCTGCTGTGACCTCTTCACCAATGAGCTTTGGATCAACAGAGTATCTGCTGTCCCCATATCGGATAAGAGCTTCATTAGAAACTTTATACTTGATTGGCGTTAGGTATGTATCGATGATATCTCTTGCAGGTAATGGTTGCAGATACTCTTTTTCTTTATAAAACAAAGCTGTCGGAGACATTTCAGTTTCCTGATTGATGTTTATGTTCATATCTTTGTTCACCGAGTCAACGATAGCAGTTAATTCTTCCAATCCTTCAAATTCACCTTCATAAGCTCTGATCCAATCAATAACTTTATTTTTAGCTTCTACAGTTCCTTTGGTCTCAGGTTTCCTGGTTCCACAAAGTTTAACTTTAAATCCAAAATCTTTAGCCAACTTAGAAATAGAATCAGTAGGTTGCTTAGGTGTTACCTTTATATTTGCAACTGTGGACATGTTGTCAAAAAGCAGTTCTTTGGGTACTCCACCAAACTTAACAAATCCATTGATAAGACCTCTTGATACATCATCGAACCTTTTTTGTATGGTCATTTCCAGATGACTAAAACGTGAATACTTAAGCGTCATATGCAAGACATTAATTACAAATATTTCTCCATACTTATCAGCGATTGAAATATTTTCTTTCCAGTCCACCTGCGCCTGTTCACCAGGTCCCTTTTCGTATCTGGGATGACCTGAATTATCAGCTTTAGGTTTTAGTTTGTTTTTGATTACATATTTATTGAAGTTTGGATAAGAGCCTATTCGCTCATAGCCATATTTCTTAACCATAAATTCGTAAACACCTCTGACTGTTATTCTTCTAATCGTTAACTTATCAGTGATTTCTTGTTTGTAATCATCAAGCTTACTCCTTTTCCTTTTGGTTGAGGGCTTGCCCTCATAACCCTCATGATATTTTTTGACTGTGCGCCAATCCATCCCATACTTTCTTCCAAGGGCAGCATAGTTTGGTTTTATTTCTAGACTATCCATGACTGCCAGTTCTCCTTTAAGATTATTATTCATGTATGCTTCACCTCCTACTGGAAGTGTAGCAATATGCATACAAGAATCAAATAAGAATGTAGGTTTTACGACATTTTTATATGTCACATTTCCTACATTCTTATAATATCATTTGCACTCCTGCACAGCCACGAGAAAAGCACCGTTCCAGGCCCGTTCCAGGTGCTCCGCGACCAGTTTTTCGTCATATTCCAGACCATTGTTGGCAATGATGCTGGCATAGCCGTGCGCAAACAGCGCCACGGTCAGAAATATCTGCTTGGTTTTTTCCATGCTCAATCCGGTGCCCTCTTGCATGGCAATAAGGACCGGGATCAGTTCTTCGGAATCGATCATCTCCAACAAGCTGTGCTCCGCCGCATATCCGGACTGAAACAGGAAGCGGAATAACTGAGGCTCCTCCACGGCGAAACGGATATAATTCAAGCCGATCCCAAGGAGCGGATCCTGTTCCGGTATCATCGTCATCAAATACTTTGAATGCAGATGATCAACTTGTGCGTAAGAAGCCCGTTTCAAGGCATCAATTGTCGAAAAATGATACATGACCGGCTGCGTGGAACAGTGGAGCTGCTCAGAGACTGTCCTGGCGTTGATGCTCTCATATCCACTTTGTTTTGCAATCTCAATAGCCGCATTTATGATCATGTCTTTCGTAATTCTTGTTTTGGGCGGCATACACATTTTTCTCCTTTCTGTTATATAACTATCGTTATGTAACATTAATTATAATACATCTTTTCTGCATTTTGTCAATATAAAGAAAAAAAAGTCCCCCATAAATATTCAAGTTCTTTTATGCCGTCATGCGGTCATGCAAACAATAAGACTCATGTACCAGCTGTTCGATCCGGATGAGACCTACGACATGCTCAAGTTCAATAATACTACCCCGTAAGCCGCAACAAAAGGAATGCGGCATACAGAAAAAGCGGCGGGTATTGCTCCCCGCCACCGTAACCTTATGTGTAAATCAAATCGTTATCAATGCTGATAACAAAAAACAGCAGGCATTCCGAAGAACGCATGCTGCTTTCAAGTACTTCAGGATAATTCAGCACATTATGAGTCAAAAGACGCATTACTCATATTCGCAGATTTCAAATGTATTCATAGTTCTTTTTATATTATTTCTAAACATATTTGTTTATGTTTTATTCATATTCTACATATTCTATCTCGTTATGAGGATTCTTAGTACCAAATTAGTACCAGGGGATATAAATCTTCATTTATCTAGTGTCGAGTGGTTTTGATGTAAAAATATACTCTCTCAAAAAATTTATCTAAAAAATCAATAAAATTAATACACTTCACCCCTACTTCTCAGGGAAAACACTCTCTGAAATATTAATCTGCTCTTTATATGCATCATATAGGTGCTTAATAGCAGCAAAATTAAACCGAACAAGTATATTCCATTCAGCATCTGAAAATTTAACATTTTTGTGTACTGACCTAAAATGAACTACTTGATTGCGTACTTGCTTATAATACCACTTAAAAATTTTTTCATTGGGATCCCTCATCAATCCCCGAAGTTTTGCAAAAAGTGTGGCAAAAGAAGGAATTGCTTCCAGCTCTTTAAATATTTCTTCTATCGCTTTATCTTCTGGCGGTCGCCAATCCACCACTTCTTCCAATATAACTGCCATCTCATAAGCAGTTACTTTCGAATTAATTGACGTGAGTTTTTTTAAATAAACAGCTGGAAATACATGTTCAATCATCCTATATGTTTCTAAAAAAACATGAACCCACTGCTGAGAATTCAGCGCCATTACTACATTGTAATAAGGTACTTTTAGCCCACTAAATAGCAAATCTTCGATTGCCATTATTGTCTCCGTTTCAAACTTACCTTCTTCTCTGTCAATACAGTTTAGTAAGAAATATGCATACACGCAATAGTCATCTTTTTCTTTTATCGCGGTGTTATTCACCTTAAAAAGCGAAAATGGTCGGAAGAATTTCTTAATATCATCGAAACTATTTCCATCATATTTAGGGTCATCATATAACAAAACAGTATATAATATCTCAGTAGCCTCCACACCCTTTACAAGACTGAGCTTTTTCGCCTTATTTATCACTGCAAGTTCTGAGAATGATGGTTCCTGAATTTCAAAATCATCATTTTGCATGTTACAATTTATCCCACTTGAAACAAGAAGAAACTTCTCCTTTTTTCTATTGAAAAAAATAATAGCAAATTCATTTGGTAATGTAGTTAAACTGGAAATATTATTATAAGAATTGCATCTCTTCTTTTCATCATCAGTAAAAGAACATCTACATTTCAATACATCAATCTTTTCAGCTCTGTCCGAAGCATTTGCAACACCGGCTAACAGTTCGAATATTTTTTCTTGCAAATTATTCATTGATACAGTCAAATTCTTATGCCCTCCAACATACTGTGAAACTATCCTTTGCACCCTCGGTCTGAATCAATCTATAAAACGCATTATAAAAACGTTCCCTTTCAAAAGAACCTACTCTACTACTCTTAACATTCATTCGTTCTGAAAGAGTCGAAAAATCCATATACTCGACAGGATCCGTATCCTTATCATTCAATTTAGAAAAAACATTCTCAAACGTAACATGGACTTGTTTCAGTCCTTCTTCAATCTGTTTCTGGTTCTTATCTTCGCCGGGCATTCCCATAATAGTTTCTCCACATGCAACAATAAATCCTATTCTTGCTGGTTGGCTGGCAAATAAATCTTTCCCTTTGTTATATCGGTCTTGTGAACCTGAATCACCTTTTATTATTTCATCTAACTTTTTGTCAAATCTACACAGAATTTTCATTATTTCACAGAATCGCTCAACCATATTGGATTCCCTTGTACTCTGAATAAAATCTCCCCTTGTGAATTCGTCTGCTACTTGTTCTTTTGTATCAATTTTCCATGTTCTAGCTCCAAATGCCAAGAAGAGTTCCGCCAAATCTTGGGCATTGTATTGACCGCCGTGACTTCTCCGCTGCTTATCCGTCAATCGTAATACTTCTATTCCAGTAACACTTTTTTCTATTTTTGAAATAATCCCATCAAAAATTAATTCCACTTGACGTCTCAGATTCCACGGAACTTGACCAGTATTTAGAACAAGCATTCTGTATAACATACTATTAATGTCGCATGAAATCCACAATTCTACCCTTATGTTACTATCAAGAATATCCTGCGAAATATCCTTTGCTTCAAGAATGGCAGTGGTTCTCTGCATTCCATCAATAATACTGACATTCTTTTCCTTTATTCCATCCAGAAATGATAATACATCCTTGCATTTTTTTGCATCCTCATACTCATTTTCTGAAACTATTACTCCAACAACAACCGGCGGTAAAATCGTCCCTTCAACGATATCTGCAATCATTCTCTTCCGAATTGTAATTGCTGTCTTCTGTTTTAATGGTTCTCGCTGTCCCTGAATTCCACCTTTATTCTTGTAGGCAGCCTCGACCATATTCAAATATTGAGATACCTTCATGGTTTTCATAATTGAACAACAAGTAAGTTTTTTATCAATAATAATATTTTCCTGAATATTCTCTTGATTTTCTTTTTTTTCTTCTATCTTTGCCATTTCTACCCTCCAAATGTTAATACACTTTGTATACTTTATCACGGAAATGATAAAATAATCCACTATAATCTCATGTATGATATCTTTCCATATACAGAAGAATATGATTGACCTGTTTTCTTCTTAGGATATTCTTTAAAAAGACTTATACACAATTGAAAGTTTTTCTTTTCATCCCAAGTTTGTTTCCTTTGGAATCTTTATAATCTTACATTTCTGTCTGTGATAAATGTTTTAATTGACTCTAGTCTTATTTCATACATTATATATTCCTCTCAATTATTTATGCCATCATCTGCTGATATTGACCTGCAGCAACAGCAATTTTCTGATTCTTGACTTTTTTCTGTTTTTTCCTCTGCTTTAAATCCTTCTTTGCAAACTCCGCTATAGGTCTAGCAACTGCCAATGCTAATCTTACAGGAACAGCATTGCCTATTTGCTTATACACCAAATCAAGTTTTGCGTTCTCATTTTTTGTGCTATTTCCCCTACTAAACTCATACCAATCTGGGAATGTCTGAATACGTGCAATTTCTTTTACAGAAAGTCTGCGATTGTTTTCTTCTCCATCACTGAAAATGTATCTATCTTTTCCAACATGCTCCATAGGAGCACCTCCCGGATGAATAGGTGCTTGTCTTCCAGATGCCTGAATTGTGAAGCTAGGTTCCGTCCACTTTTTCTTTCTATTCCTAGACATAAAGATTGTAGAATATGATCCGATAAAGTAGTCTCCTGGATCATTTTCTAAATCACCTATTGCATCTTTAAGTGTTACAACTTCTTTAAGGCCTTCAACACCATATCCATGTGTTGGTAACGGATGAACATATTCAAAATCTATGTCATTTCTCACTCCAACAAGAATAACTCTTTCTCTTATCTGTGGTACTCCATACTCAGCCGAATTAAGAAGTTTATGATAGACCCTATATCCTGCTGCAGAAAAGTCTTGTACTATTTGTTTAAACACCTCTCCCTTTCCAAGAGTCATCATGCCCTTAACATTTTCTGCGACAAAAATTTTAGGCTGTGTCTGCATTAAGCAACGAATAAAATGAAGATAAAGAAAATTCCTCTTATCATCTACAAGCCTCGGTCCAGCTTCAGAAAAACCAGGGCAAGGAAACCCACCTAAAACTATATCAGCTTGCGGAAATTGTTTTATCTTCCTTATATCACTTTTATCCATATATATATAATGACCAGCATTCTTTTCGTATGTCTGCCTAGCTTCATCAAATATATCATTCACATATATTGTATTAAATACATTATTATCTATATTTGAATTAAACACATCCTGATTGGAAAAAGCTGATTCCATAACTTCTTTTCCCATAACAGCTTCAAGCCCTGCTAGTTCAAACCCTAAATCCAAACCACCACAACCAGAAAATAAAGATAGAAGATTCCATTTATCATTCTCATAATGAATCTTTGTAAAATCTATTTCAGCACTACAGTCTGCAAATGCTTCTCTTTCCTCTTCAATTTTTTGATTAAGGAGTTCCTTCACCTCATCAACTTTATAATCGGGAGCTGGTTTAAACTTACCTCTGCCTCTTTCCTTTAATATCACAGCCATTTTTTCTCTCCTATTCTATTTTGTCTGTTCCTGTATTGTCGTCATTTAAATCATCTGTATTACGAATATTTAAAGCTTGCATATATTTTATTAATCTCTGAGCAACTTCATTCCCTCTTATAATTAACGGCTCATCATATTTTAATTTTGGAACTAATTTACCATCTTGTGCATCCCATATAACCTGAACACAAAGAGGTCTATTTCCATCCCACTTTGCTTTAAATGTTCGATAATTTAAAGCCTTACACGCAAAATAAATATCCGGATGAAGTTCAACATATTCTTCAATAGGAATCATCCGATCTATTACATCTTGCGCATTCTTCACAGTATCATCCATAAGAATGTAATTTGCTATACCGCTATTAAGTATAGTTTCCCCATTAACGGATGCATCTTTTTTATCGCCAGTAAGATTATTACCTGCATAAACATCAATAACCTGTGAAGATGTAAGATTCATTTTTCCAGATAGAGCGCCGCTAGGTTTATTCATTAGTTCAAACTTCCAGCCTAATGTAATAGCTCCCTTTTCGGTTTTTCCTACAGCATTAGCATAAATAAGTATTCTCGCTTCAAACTCATTACTTATATCTAATGTAGATTGCTCAATGATATACTTCCAATCAGGTCCAAACAATTGTTCTGCTCGTTCTGCACTCATCTTATTTTCAAGAAAATCTGCATTTTCTTTCTTATAAGAAATCTTTATTTCAATTGAATCATTACTATTTTCTGCTTTTATATAAATATCTGTTTTAGGTTCTCCTTTACTACATGTTGGTTTTCCAACTTTTGATACACAATAGCTTTTACCATCCCTATTAAATTCTGTTCCTTCACTAAACAGTTCCCTGATTGCTCTTTCTTTTTCTCCAAAGTCACCCATATAACCCCTCATTTCTAATTTTCTTTCTGATCTTACTGATTGTAATTATACATCATTATGTTGTCCATTATTCAGGATAGCTCCAATAATCAAATTTTTAACAATTCTTATTATACTAATAACCAATGTAATTCTAACATAAAATATCTTGCAACTCCATATTAAATGTCCTTCAATTATCTTCTTTTAATCCCTAAATTCTTTTTTAATTCTATTGTATTAATTGATAAGTTTTCCCTATTTGCACCCTGTTTCAACTTATCCAGCCAATACTTCTTCATCAATGGCATCTCCTTCAATTCCAGGCACTTATTATAGTGTTTCTGAAACTCCTCATACATATCCGGAATAAACCATTTAACACCTGCAGCAGTCACCAGCTTTCTAAATGCCTCAAACCCCAGCTCTTTATCCACAGTTGTTATATTCCAAAGTGAAGCTCTTTCATCCAGTGTCAGATTGAAATATTCTCCAAGTGTTACCTTATATGATTGAATATCACACAGCGCAAATATTGCAATCATTTCTGCTTCATCGTAACCATTTTCAATATGTTCCTCTTTTCTTTCCATACTCTGTTCATTTGCTTCATCTATGTTGCCTGAATTTTCCTTAACATGTTCTACTGGCATCTGCGGTATCTTTTCATTATCAATACATTCATCAAGTTCAGTCTCATATCCTGATACATCTATAGCATCCAGTTCTTTATACTTAGCATGATCAAAATATTCATCTATAAGTTCCAAAGTAAGCCTCTGCTTCTTTTTCAGCTCCCTTTTCTGAATTTTATATTTTTCCAGTTCTCTCCTATACAGTTCCTTCTGTTTGATACTGATATTATCTATATTATTATCGAGTTTTTAATATAAATTCCGAAGATCATTTATTGACTCTATATTATCATCTACCAGCAGCAGATACTTTTCCTGAAGTTTATTGAAGGTTTTTAAGTCTTCATAAAACTATGCTGACCTATATGTAAATCTTCTTTTCTCTATCAGCCTCAGCTTAAAAAGTCTCCGATAATACTTTTTCTGAACACCTGTCAATTTTGCTCTCTTTATCGGTCTGGGATCTAAAGTCTTATACTCGGGAGCTTCTATATCTCCATAACAACTATCAGCATTTATATTACTGATCTGAATATCCTTATAATCCATTTCTGGAGCTATCGTTCCTAACCTCTTAAACCTTTTCATCCCTTCAGTCTTTACAGAAATATGTTCTCCATCCTTCACTTCATACCCTAGTTCCTTTAGCAGATAAATATAATGCTCTCTACTGCTTGCCACCATCCTGCAAAATCTGGCATCAGCTTCTACCATTTCCGTAATACTATTCTGCCTTTCCCACTCATCACGTGATACATTCTTCGGACCAGGACTATATTCTGCAGGCATCACCTCAAATCCATATTCTTCACAAAGCCTATTTGTTATAGGCTGCAGTTTTTATTTCCAGTCTCAATTTTTATACTGAAACTTCTTCCCGGTAATCATATTTACGCTATTATATATAAGATGCGAGTGTAGGTGTTCATGATCTGTATGAATAGCAAATACCGCCTCATATTCTCCACCTAGAAATTCATCTGCAAACTTCTCTGTCATTTCATATAGCTGTTCGGGCGTTCCCTCTCCAGGAACAAGAGATATTATTATGTGATAACTCTGCCGCCCTCCCAACTTCTTATACATCTTCTTTGTTTCCACCATCTGCTTATAGGCCGTATCCGGCAGGCAGTTAATACCACCTGTCAAAATACAATCCTCTGTTTTATCCGGATTCATTATATAGGCTATAAGCTGTTTGGTGTGTAGCCCCAATTCTCTTCCAGGGCTTGCTTTCTGATGTAATATCTTCGTTATAGCCACTCTATCACTTCCTTTCTATGCATATTACACTTATGTCCAGGCTTTCAGATACTTAATCATTAATTCTTTGATATCTTCCATATATCCTGCTACACGCTGCAATATTGAATCATCTAAATATTTATATGTATTAGCGATTCTGGTGAGATGATTAATGTTATTACCCAGTTTTGCAACATTATTTATCAGATCCCATCGATCCTTTGCTTTATCTGTATCAATACTTCCACCTGAAGTTACCAGCCGTCTTAAATATTCCGACAATCTCATTCCACAGGCTGATGATTTCTTTTAAAGCTCTTCTTTTTCTTCAGGAAAAAGTCTGTCCGTAAAATTTGTTCTCGGTTCTTTATAGTGTCTACTCTTTCCCATGCTCATTTCTCCCCTTCTTTTAATTAATATGGCAATTTCTCTATCTGTTTCACAATATGTTGTCAACTTGTTAAACTGTTGGCATTTTTGTCACACAAGTCCTTCATTTTATTGTCAAATGACTGTTTTGTTGGAACATTTGTTACACAATTTGTTGTCACATTATTTCACTGCTAATTTCGCGATTTTGCTGAGAAACATCATTTGCCAGATACGTAAATCGCCCTGCGCTTTACAAAATCTGTTTAGGGGAAGTATACACAACTTTGTATACACCAATCCCCTAAGACCCCTATATAATATGTAATATGACCACCTACGGATCGGAACCATTCAGTATCTAACCCAGAAATGTACCATAGTATCTTTTAGGATTTTCAGCTACCTTATCATCTGATTCTTTTTCTTCATGATTACTTGCTTCAGCTTATTCATCCTTATCTGTTACCTTTGTTTCCATGAGAAGCAATATCGCCTCTTTTATAAATCCGGTCTTTCCACCGTATTTTCCATTTAGCTGATGTAAATGATACTATAAGAATGTACACTTACACTCTTCGGTGTCTTTGGCGTAGTTATGAGATCTTTGCCCTCCAGTCTCTGGTCGGACTTGTTGATTCTCACCGTATCGTTGGTAAAGTCAAAATCCTCCATACACAGTACAAAACATTCCCCAAGACGGATTCCTGTCCAGTAGAGCATTTCAAATGCATAGTAAGACATCTCCTTGTCCATGATTGCCTCTGAAAATTTCTTATATTCCTCCGTTGTCCAGAACTGCATTTCCTTGGTCTGTTCTTTCCCCATATTTCCCGCCTTTCTGGCCGGATTCTCCTTCAAGTTATAATACCTGCAGGCATGATTGAAAATGCAGCTTAATTGATTGTGCATGGTCTTCCGATAAGTCTCCGAATACTTTTTGCCCTGTGCATCCTTTCCCGCCATCATTTCGTTCTGCCACTTCAACACATTTCCTTTTAAATTCATAACTATAGTGCATAAAAAACCCCTTTCACTGGATGTCCAGTAAAAGGGGTACATATCAAAATTACTTTAAGGACGATAGCTGATAGCTTCGTGTTACCACCTTAATTCATCTATATCTCGCAATATAGACCTTAGCAAGTACGGAAATCTCTTTCGATACTCTGACGCTATAATGGGCGTTCCCAGTGTAGCCTCATGAAAATTCCACTCGGTACACAGCTCCAAGACTGGTTCAATATTCCTTCAATAGAGTTTTCCACCAAGTAACTCCTCTCTGTGATATCCAAAATATTTACTATCTCTTTTCATCGCTTTTTGACATAATAGATGCATAGTTGTCTTTTGTCAATTTCAATTTTTTACAATTATATTTGAAATCTCTCAAAAGCATCTTTCACTTCATCTAAATCTTCATACTTTCCGGCAATAATACTTATTATTTCGTCATCTGGTTGCCATAAATCCGGAACCATAATTGTTTTACATCCTGCTTTATATGCCGATAGTAAGCCATTCTTTGAATCCTCCAAGGCATAGCATTCCGCTGGATTTGCTCCTAATAATTCACAAGCTTTTAAATAAATCTCCGGATTAGGCTTTGAGTTTTGAACCATATCTCCACAGACAATTCCAGTAAAATAATCATATATGCCTACATCTTTTAAATGTTTCTCAACCTCCCAGCGTGGAGATGAAGAAGCCACTGCCATATTGCAATCATTATCTTTTAAATAGCTTAGCAGATTATAAAGCCCTTTCTTTACAGGAACTTTATTTCCACTATAATAATTTTGTAAAAAATCCTTTGTATACTTTCTTAACTCTTCTTGATTGTATCTATCTCCAAATTCTTCTTTCCATACATTATAAGATGAGACAATATTCATACCCAAGGTCTTATAAACCATATATCCTGCCTTACCTATCCCCATCTTTTCCCCCGCATAGTCCCAGGCCATAATAAATACTTTTTCCGTATCAAACATCAACCCATCCATATCAAAAATTACATTCATATTATATCCTCCATTACTCCATCTCGGTAGTTTCAAATCTGTTTTTCAAGGTAAATCATGTTAAATACGGCATTCTTATTTTCCACAATTACTTGAAATGCCTTGTATTTCCTGTTCTTTTCGAAGAAATAGTATCATTATAGTATCACGAGCTGTATCATCGTGATACTATAAACAGCCATTATTAATGTAACGTTCCTTTTTTATGAAATGCTTATAATCTCATCAAAGCTAAACGTCACAACATCAAGCGGGTATTCATCAGCGTCCCATAACTCAACTTCACATTGCGGGCCCACAGAATAAATACTTACAACAACTCCAATTGTACCCTCAGGGAATCCCTCTTTTTCTACAAGTGTTTTTACTCTGTCATTTTCTTTGAGCATTGTTTTCGTCTATCCTTAATCATATTCCGCAACTGCTATTCCTTTAACACGTTCAGCCATATACTTTCCAGCTATAAGGCTGATAAGAAACTTTCCATCCATATCACCTTCGTAATCCAATTCGATATCAAACGCATTATCCCCCCAAAATCCATGTTTTGAATCTGCTTCTTCAAAATCCAAATCGGAACTGTATTGACATCCAATCAGTTTTATTGCCCTGTCAATCAATTCATCGTCGATAATGGTAAATGTATCACTCAATAATTTGCTTATAACCGAACCATATATATCCACAGTCAAACATTTGTAAGGAAGACAATAAACACCCTCATCAACATGTTCCCGCTTAAGTTTTTCATCCTCTTCGGTTGTTAATTGTATAGTTGTACCATTCCTAAAATGGTAATTATATTCTCTACCGTTATAACTAATAGAATAATTTTTAAATTCTTCTTTTTCCAGCTGATACTTTTTTTGAAAATACACTTCGAGATCCTTCCCTGAAGTATATACTGAACGCATCTTTAAGGTTTTAAAATAATTATCTATCTCAGGTACTTCACCATATATTTGTTTTAACCGATCATCCTCACAATAGACGTCCGCACTATTATAATCATTCATCGGCAACAGTATTAAAATACTTAAAGATTTACTCATACCCTCATCTCACTTTATCAATTATTATCTTCCCTAAGGTCTGCATCAATCAACCCAGCAACCAAATCCTGTAATTGCGTGGCATTCTTACTAGTGATCACAGACTTTCCGGTACGCTTTTCAACTGCGTTTCTTGCTTCCCCGGCAGCCTCCCCTCCCTCAATTGCAACCACTCGATTTTCCTCAAAAGTTCCCGGTTTCTTTTGCTTTGAAATCTCTGTAGTGGTGGCCTCCGCCAGCATATTAAGTACAAGTTCCAATGTAGACATATTATCCCGGAGATTTTCTTTTTTCAGCCCTTTAAGATTCTTATATTCACGAGTGGTCATCCCAGACCAGGCTTTAGAAATCTCATCTTTCCATCTTGAGCCCTCATTTTCAACTGGTTACAATTTGTAACCAGTTCATTTCCCTCTTTTTTTATTCTGTTCTTTAATACTTTCCAATAATTTCTTGCACCATCCGTATTGGGTTGTTCTGTTAACACACGCACTACATCCACGATAGAAAAATACCATTCTTTCTCGTCTTCTACCCATGCCGTTCTAATTGGTTGTTCTTCAAATAATTGAACTTTATCTTTTTTTATCTCCATTCTATTTACCCCCTGTCACTTTTTCCTTGTCACCACTACTTTTCTCAAGTAACATAATTCATCTCCGGCAGTATTAAAGGAATTCTTGACAACTGACTCCAAAAGCTTCCACAACACTCTATTGTTTTAATGCCTCTATATACCCCAATAATCTTTCTTTTTGCGATTTCTTAAGGCTTTCCATTTCAATCAAAAAATCATATTCCTTTGTACCTTTTGAAACCACTCGATAATCCAATTCTTCCACTGATTGAATTGTATCCTGGAGCAGCTCGTATGGCGTTACATTTAATACTTTACAAATAATCATTATCTTATCCGCAGACGGATTCGTTTTCTTACGTTTCCAGTCACTAATAGTACTTTGCGCAATTCCAGTAGCTTTTGAAAAGTCCGTCTGAGCAATCTCACGTTCTTCCATTAGTTTAAAAATACGTTCACTAATTGTCATTTTCGGTTCCTCTCTCCATCATATTTTGTTCTACCCACGCCCGAAACTCCTCTGGGCACGCAGCCATCCACACTAAATAATTGTTCATCAATTCTTCAAGGGTAACCCCATAATCTTTCATAGCGATTCGAGCTAAGTAATCATACACTTCTGTCTCCATAGAAAGAGAATATCCGTCCTCTTTATCAGTAACCCTTACTGGATTATCATCCAATCTTTGCAACACCAACGCTCTAATAAAGTCATCCATTTCTATTGTTTGTTCCTTATCAATATCAACTTCGCCAAACAGTCGCTCATACAAATCAAAAGCCAAAAGGATTTTATCCGTGTCAAAAATCTTGCATCTTACAGGATTTCCATATTCCTTATAAAAGTCTGCCGAATCAAGTTTTGCAATCAATTCGTTGATATTTATTTCCAGATATGCCATAAATATCCCCTCCTTCTCACAGCAACGTCTTGACGTACTGCATACGTATATACGTAATTATATCTTTATAAAATGGTGATGTCAATAAACACATTTACCGCCTGATTATGTGCCTTTATCACGAAATCTCCTTTGTAAATTGCTATCTCAACAATTCCCCTTCAAAATACTTTTCTTGAAAATGTATAGCCTCAAGAATTTCTTCATCCGCATAGTCCCTATCACCTAATGAAACAATCCATTTATCTTCATTATCATTTGTACGATGATAAACAGCTATTATTTCCCCTTTATATGTAGTCAACGGCTTATCGCTACCCAAAATGTAAACATCCTGCTCTTCATCATCTTCTGCCATTATTCCGTCTACGTAACCATAATTGATTGGATAAACCATGGTCGGATAGTCAGGGTGTGCTGTTCCAAGCGGCCTGTCAACATGGCCTTCCACCGTAGCACCAATAACAAACTCCTTCAACATCCACTTATACGCCTCATCCCTTGAATGTAAAGTGACAACTCTCTTCTCCGGATACTTGGCTAACAGCGCCAGAAGCTTAGGTTTATGCTTCTTATCGAATTCTTTTACAAGCTCCACAAGTTCTGGATCCACTTTCTCCTCTACCCATGGCATATCTTCACGTTTTTGACCGACTCTATTAATTATTCCCTCCATGCATACTTCTTCTGCATAGTCTAAGAAGATCACTGTGTCACATGCAGCGATGCGAGGCTTGTACGTTCTATTATAATCGCCATCAATGATCCAACTGTCGCGATGAAGAATCTCAGCTAATTTTCCATCAAATTCTTCCCTTGAGATACGAGTTTTATCCGCCCTCCAAAAAATATTATCCAAATGATATAGCGGTAGTCCTGTTAATGTATGTATTTTTCTGGACAAAGTGCTCTTTCCGCTTCCGGAACACCCTACGATTATAGCTTTTTGCATTGTCTACCCTCTTGATAATTTAATCATCCTTCTTTGTAACCCAAAAAGGCAATCCGCAAAGAAACGCGAATTGCCTTGTGATTCTTATTACCTGCAAACCACAGGGAACAACTCTACTCCATCTTTAGAAAAGCATCAACATCTAGTAAGATTGATTTTATTTTGCAACTATATGTTGTTGTGTTTTTACGTTTATTCCATCGATTTTTTTACTTTTTATGACCTTTGGCAACCAAAGTGCAACCATTAATATCGTTTGTAATAAAAGAATTATATCAATTTATCGTTTGCGGCAAACGATAAATTCTATTTCTATTTGCACCCTCTGCTACTATCATATTACGTTTAGCCATAGACGCAAGAATAACCCTTGTTCGATCAGGTTCAAGGCCAATAACTGCAGCAATGTCAACTGTTTTAGCCTTATCCACCCTGCCTAAATATTCAAGTATTGCATATTCTTTTGCCGTTTTTTGTTTATCATTATCATTTGTATTTATCGTTTGTTTTTCGTCGTTTGAAAAGGCACGATACATATTAACTCTAAGGGCATTTTCCATATCGATAAACTCAACCTCTGGAAGTCCATACTCTTTAATCTGTGTTAATATCTTTGGAATACCACTCCCCCATTGTTCGATAAGATTCATATAAACAAAAGCATTCGCGATACCATGATTTCTAACCTTCGAAAGACCTTCTTTCATCTTCTCAATCGTAACTCCCGGCATCAATCCGCCAGGAGACGAGATTTCAAGTCTATTATCATATATTGCCACCTGCACAAGACTTCCCTGCAGGAAGCTACAATTAACAACAGCATTAATAATTAGCTCTCGTATACTCTCCGGTGGCAGTTCGTAAACATCCTGTCTGTGAATCCCCTTAATCCTTGCTCCAAGATGAATATTCCGAAGAACAAACTGATAAGCCTGCTCTACCTGCTCCCAAAGATTACCTTCATACTATCTTTTATCAACGAAAATCCCACGTGTATTGCCTTTAAATACTGCACACTGAATCTGAGACATTACGCCATCTAAGCCTCTCAGATAATAATATGCATACGTTGGACGAACAACTCCATTTTCTTCCTTAAGAATTCCCCAAGTTATCAGGTTATTCTTAGTAGGAGTCTTAACCTTTTTAGCATCTTTCTCGTCCATGCAATTACGCTGTGCCTCTTTTTTCATGTCCTCACAGAAGCTTATAATATCTGCATCTGTTACTTCAATGTCTTTATTCACAACATTATCAAAGGATCTGTTCTCATCCTCGTAATACATTTTCTGAATAAATGACCTGTCCGCAAGTCTTGTAGAACCAGCTGTATGGATAAAAGTACACTTATCAATTCCAAGAGATTTAAGATAATAAGGTCTTTGCCTTCCTGCGCTGATTTCGACCACGATAACCGTTTTATCTCCCACTGCTTGTGGTGCAATGTCCGGAATAATCAAAGGTTTACAACTATCACTAATGGCATTGGTAATCTTATCAAGCATAGTAAATTCAGCCGTCTTATCAACCCCCACAACCTCTCGGTCATCATTGACACCAATGATAAGTCTGCCACCATCTCCATTAGAAAAGGCAACAATCGTCTTCATATATTTTTTACTGTCTTCCGGCAGTTTTTCTTTGAACTCCAGGTCTTTTGACTCACCACGGAGGATTTCTTCTACTGTCATATGCTGTCACCCTTTCTTTAACTTCAAATTGTCTTTATCAAATTCGCCATAAGTGCATGTTGCTATATCTGCATATTCACTCAGATTGATATAATCCGACTCCGGAGAAGTCTTATAGCTCCTGCGAAGATATTCATGCCCTCCATCTACGCTACATGTCCCACAGATGCAGGTTACATAATCATGTACATTCACTGATTCAATTATATCGCCACAGTGCTTACACTGGATGGCATTTCTAATTATCTTGCGCATTATCTCTAATACAATCTTTATTTATAGGATTTTCAATAAAACTTCATTTTTAGCAAGTGTTTCATTTTCTGTTTCAATCCTAACGATAAAACCTCAATCTATCTTGCTATTCATCTAGCACTTTAACGTTTTCTCAACTTCGCTCTTTCGAAAATCCAACTTTAGATATATAAATTTTTTGAACTTCCGTCAAATAATATCGATTCACACCAACTAATTGATTTCGAAATTCATATTTATAATACCCTCCCCGTTGCATTCTTTCCTCATCAATTCTATCTATATCCAAGATAACTACATCATTTTTAGTTGAACATATCATCTTATTAACTTTAAAAACAAATTCATATACCTTCTTGCCATCCCAGTAGCTATCTAAAAAAATAAAACCCTCTGAATCATCATGAACAGTATTAACTTGAATTTTCTTTGTATATAATCCATTATTTATACTAAATTCTGCATTTCGTATAAGACCCACTATCATTTTCACAATAACAGTATGCTCAGTATAAGAGACTTCATCTGGCACATTTCCTTCTATTATTTCTCGGCAGTTCTCTTCATATGTTAGTTGATTGAGTCTATAAGTATCAACTTGCAGCGGATCTTCTAAAATTGCAATTTGCTCATCTATGTTATCAATACATTCTGAAATTGACATCCTATCATTCATATTCTCAGCCGTAATTGATTCAAGCATTTTATGAATTGGCTCAAATGTACTTACATTTTCATAGCTCCTTTTGTTTATATATCTTTGAGAATCTTTCCTATCATATGTACCTCTAAAACCATTTGTATCATCTTTGATAGTCATCCAAAGAACTTTCCCCCAAAGATAAACATCTGATTTTCGATAATCCAATTGTAAATCCGGCTGCATTTTTTCAAATTCTGGAGGCATTATTTTCATCGGCCCCATTCTCTCAGAATAAACCGTATATCGAGGATCATCTTCATGCCATATAAGTCCAAAATCAGAAAGAACCACCTTACCATCTAAAACCAAAATATTTTCCGGCTTAATATCTCGGTGTGCATATCCTATTTCATGTAACTGTCTTAATATCTCCGCTAGCTCACGCATATCACGAAGCTTATCTACAAGATTTTTACCATTTTTTATTCTGAATTCTTTTGCCTTGGGCATTAAATACCAAGCATAATTTGTTTTTTTACATACTTCTTCATACGTCGAAGTGTTCCAATCAAATATCGGCATGACCCCTTCTATATTGCACATTCCGATTTTACGTATATCTATTATTTCGCTCTTAAATCTATTATATCTTTCTTCACTATATGAGGATGGCATAAAAATTTTAACAACAACATCACATGAAACATCTTTCGGCTCGATTGCAGCATCATAAACGACACCATTCCCGCCTTTATTAATTTTACCCTTTACTTCAATGTTATATCGATGCCCAATCAAATTCTTCAGATTCTTACATTTACCACTCATCCTCAGCTCGCCTTCTTTCTTCATCAGCCATATTTCGATAATTATCGCTAATAGTCATAAATATATCTGCAGTCTGAGGATATCCAGCTTCTATCAAAGAATCTGCTTTCTTTTTATATTTTTCGCTACGAGCTCTCTCTGGTTTACCTCCATCTACAACATGTACACCCCATCGATTTTCTTCTTCAACAATAAAGGAATTCTTCATTTTTTCGGTGACGTTATCCTCTATAAAACGTCTAACCGCTTCGCAAGGCACTATACCATCTTCACCTTCAGGTGCATATGGTAATAATCTTCCTATCAAATGATCAAACAATCTCAATTGATTGTTATTTTTCAGCAATTCTTTAAATTGACAAATCCATGCACAAAATTCCTCATAATCAACTCTTCCATTCTTCTCTGTTGGACAGAATTTGGCCTTATCGAAACCACCATATATTCTGTTTGCAAGCTCACTCTTTTTTTCATCAAATTCTCCACTATCCGATTTATACATAATGAATACCAACTCTGCATAGAACTTTGGATTGAGTTTCATAACTCGTTGCAGACAAACCATCTGATTCCAATCAAGTGCATTACGGCACTTCCATTCCAACGAGGCAATTCTCTCCTGTTTATCAGTATCAACAAATTCGTTCTGAACTATCTTTAACAATTCCGTTAAATAATAATCCGTCATTTGATTATAGTTTTCCTCTGACATATCCTCAATTAAAAATATATTTTCATATATCTCATTTTTTGATAAAACATTATTCGCACTAAGATCAAATAACAATCCAAGAAAAGATCCAACCGTTCCATATTCATGGCACTGTTTAATCGCCCAAGCAATTGTTTTTTTATCGGCTCTTGTTGAAATCTGGTGTCTATCAAAACTCCAGTATTTTTTCTTTATTGATTCTGGCGCATTTGCAATTAAAGCTTCTTTAGACTCAATAACCTCCAACGAAATCAAGTTTAACAAAAGTTCATCATTATTAGAATTCTCAGCAACCACATTTATAACATCTTTTAAAACATTCGTTCCTTTATATACAAAAAAGCGCACATACTCATATACACACTTATTTTCTTCTAGAATAATCAGATTGCAAACTAGGTTTTTATCAAAATGGCTCTCGCTGAAATGCTTTGCAAGGATTTCCCCTATTTGGTTTTTCCCCATTTGTGAAGCAAGTTTTACGAGTTCAATGATTGAATATCCATTTGCTTTAAATTCTGATATTTTTTCTTGAATTTCTTTTTCTATCAGGAACTCATTCTTATCTCTATTCGTAAAACTATTTTTATCATCAAAAGGCACCGGATTAAGTAATGGGAAGTCATACTTTGAAGTAAATAAGTACACATATTCGTATAATGGATTTGTTACAGTAATTGAATTCATCGTTTTTTCGTACAATTCTAAATTACCATCACACATCGCCCAGTCAGCGCCACAATAATATCTATGCCGATGAATTTCTTCCCGCAATTTGTTTTTTATTAGAATTCTATTCTCATCCCTTGTTGTATTGCAGAAATCAATAATTTTGCTTAAAAATTCACTAACTATTTTCTCTGAAAACTTATCTAGTGACGATATCATTTTTAACCATCTGTCAATATCGTCACCAATGTAATCCACACACAAATCAAAATACTTAATAAAAGTCCTATTTACATCTGCCGTATATAATACTTCCGGTTCATCAACATCCCTATACCTAGGTTTAGAAATAGTTGCACAAATACTTGTTTTTCCGCCTGGGAGAAGCGTATATAGAATTTCCCAAGCGTTAGGATACTTATTTATTGCTTCTTCCGCATATTTCATCTTACTACTAGCATTAATAGGCGTTAAATTAACCCATGCACAAAAGATTTCCTCAAGCGTTGATTTTGGACTATTGGAAATATTATATTTAATACCTAATGAATCCATTTTCCATAACCATTCAATAGCTCTTTTTGCATACTGCTTCTGAAAAAGCAACTGTTCAACTGCCCAAAGTATGTGCGTGTAATAATTTCGGCCTGTAACAAAACCTCTGTCATTAACCGAAAATAATTCTTTTATTGCTGAATCTTCTCCGAATGATTTTTCCAGCTTATCTATTACAGCTTTTGGGGATGCTTCGCATAGTTCTTTCATAAACTGAGCAATATATCTCCATTGTTCCTTCGTCTTTATAGTATCTAAAATATTTTTAACCACACCATCAATCTGATGTTGCTGTTCTTGGTGCATTCTATAATAAGCCCTCATTGTAAGAGTCCTTATCATTCCATGTTTTAAAGTGCGAGACCATAGTGGTTTCTTTGCATAAATTGAGGCTTCAAAATGTTTTTCAAATGGATATTCAAATAGAGGCTCTGTTTCTATGAGAACTTCATATAATAAATCTATAAATTTATCCCATACATTCTTAGTGACATATCTATCAATTTCTTCCCACGCATCCTCTACACTCCCCAATTGCCAAGTGATTCCCCCATGATACTCATTTCTCATAACAAAAGGTGTATCTCCCTTGGTATACTTCTGAAGTTCTTTTATGAAATCATCATATCTAACTCCTGACAAATCCTCTAAAACTAACTTATCTCCATCAGATTCACTCCACATTCCGCACAATAATGCAGTTAATATAATAGAATTACAATTTCTTGCCCATTCAGGAGTTACAAATGATGCTCTTCTGTACAATTTCCTACTTAAAGGTGTATATAAGCCATGAGTATTTTCACAAAGCAAATAAGCCTCTTGATAATCCATACCAATACGTTCAAGTGCCTCTATTAAATTTCTTCTTGTTCGTCTTCTTAATACTATTTTCTCTCTTCTATAACAAGGTTCTTCTTCAGAAAAGATAAAGATAACCGTATTACCCGGAATAGCATCAATTGTTTCTCCACGGAAAAATGGAATAAGAATTTTATCCGTTATTTTTTCTTCGTCTAATTTTTTCCAAGTATCCTCATTTTCTGCAACAAGAACAACTTTTTCTTTATAATTATCTTTTAACCATTTTAGTACTCTAAAAAGGGTCTCCTCTTTTGAATTACCAACAATATTAATAACAGGATTACCTATTTGAATTCTTAGTTTATCTTCAAATTCCTCATCATCTACTTCAAAAAAATCTAGTGTGAGTCCCTTAACATCCGCTCTTTTTCTAATTTCAGAATCGATATCAATATAAGATTTTAAATGTCTCTTATCCTTATCCATCTCCCCTAAAATTTTATTTATTGATGAAATCTGAGCTTGAATCTGCTCAAAGCAACTGTTTTCAAATGTCCTCCAATCACTCAAAAAAGCTTCCATATATGTAGGTCTATCTTCTTGCAAAATATAGTATAAAACAGACTCCATAAAAAAATGTATATACGTTTGTGCATCATTTGCGTCTATCTCATACGTTTCCATTAACCGTGTTAATTCTTCACGTAATGCAGATGCAATTTCATATCCATTCTTATCCTTAAGTTTCTTTGAAATAACAGCCATGTTTTCTTTTGCAAATACAGCTTTTAAATCTCTTTCAAATTCTTCGCTTGCTTCAGTATTTTGAGCCAAAAAAACACCTGTATTTTCAAATAACCTTTTCCATTTATGTTCACTAATACAAGTTTCAACATAATTAGATATTTTCGAAATAGCAAAATCTATTGTTTTATCTGCTACAGCAGCCCCATTAACCATGTCTAATTACACTTCCTTTTTTTCTAAACTTAATTTTAAAAAAACGCATTCTCTGTCGCTATAAAACTATGACAAATTATTCATGAAATATGTAAATTAATGCCCATTTCAAAGTTGTCATTTTTCTTATATATGACCATAATATTTTTAATTTTTTTAGCCGGAGACTATCAATGTACAGAAGCTTTTCCCATATTTAGCCTTTCTTCTTTATATATTTACCCGACCTAATTCTCTCATCCGTAGGTTTCTCCGCATCATCTGGCACAGCCCAATAAGATCCAATCTTCATTGCTCCAGGAATTCTCCCCTGTGCACAAAGTATTTGAATTCGCCTTCCAGATAATCCCCACTTCTCTGCCGTTTGAGTTATTGATAAATATCCCATTCTTTTACCTCTCACGTTACTGTAAACGGGTTTATTGCCACATAATTAATTATAATCCAAACCTCGAACATTATCAATTTGATTGCATAAAACATAACCTCAATTTCCCTTTATCAAAATACTCCATCTAATATTGCAAAAAAGACCTCTGGTGCGATATAATCCCTGAGGCCAATTTCATATTCGCTATTATTTTTCCAAATTCGCAAATTCGCGAGCAGTGCACTCTTGTACAACTTTGCTCGTTGGGGAGATTTTCCCCAATCCCCTTTGAGCAGATTTTTCAAATCTGGCTGCGCTCGTAAACGAGCTTTATTACACTTTGCTACATTTCTACGAATCACAATTTTCATAAAATCCATACAAGATTTCCAGAATCATTCTCAGACTTTCCAGCTTTTCCAATTCAAGCTCATCCACAGACTTGAGTGACATCAGATGTTCATCAATTGCCCACATCTCATTTCTGATAGCATCAAATGTCTTAACATTTCCCACAACATAAATCTGATTGTACATGCAGCTTTGTGCCACATAGTCCTGAATCTTCATTCCAGAAAGCCTTATCCTGTTAAATATGATTTCTTTCTCTTCTGGCGTTACTCTAAAATTGACACATGCAGACTTCTTTCGTTTTTTCTCATCCTTCTTTTTCAGTTTTGTATTTCTAAGCAAAGTATCACGCCTGTATATTTTCCCTTGCTCTTTATTGTCACTCATAGGCTATTCCTCCATTCGCTCATGATCCTGATTGAGCCTATCTGCCATCTTACGCTGCTTTGATGGATACAGATGAGAATATGTCATCGTAACTGACATGCTCTCATGTCCTAATCTATCAGCTATCTCCACTGGAGAAAAATCTAGCTCAATAAGATGTGCCACATGACTATGTCTCAAGTCATGAATACGTATCCGCTTAACACCTGTCTCCCTGACACCACGGTCCATCTCGTGATGAAGATAGGATTTTGAAACATTGAAAAGTCTTGTATCACCCTCGCATTTATAAAGCATAGAAAAGTAATCCTCCATCTCATCGCATAAAAAGTCCGGCAGATCAATCACGCGATTACTCTTTTGTGTTTTCGGAACTGTAACATAGATTTAACCCTTTTAATGCTGTAAGGACTTATTAATCGTTAAGGTCTTTTTCTCCAAATCAAAGTCTCCTCTGGTAAGAGCCAATAACTCGCCGCAACGAATTCCACACCAGTACAGTATTTCAAAAGCGTAATAAGAAACCGGCTTTTCCTTCATAGCTTCCTTAAACGTCTGATACTCTTCTCTTGTCCAAAACAACATCTCTTTTGCCTTGGATGAGCCCATAGAGCCAGCAATCTTTACCGGATTATCCTTTATCTTACTGCATCATTAAAAAGAGCTGACAGCTGCGCAGAAATTGATCTGAGATAGGTTGGTTGGTATCGCTTTCCCTCCTCATCTTCCATCTGTAATATCGTATTCTGCCACTGAATCACATCTGTCGGCGTAATATCAGAAAGAGCTTTTTCCTCAAAATATGGAATAATCTTGGTACGAAAGGCATGTTCCTTAGTGAGCCTGGTATTGTATTTGATTCTCGGTCCGATATCATCGAAATACATCTCTACAAATTCCGTGAATCCCATATTGAGATTCTTAGATTTCTGCAGCTAGATCTTTCGCTCATACTCTAGTGCCTCTCGCTTTGTTTTAAATCTCCTTTTATGGAGGACTTTTGTTTTATTTTGCCAATTGGTGTACCTAGATTAAATCGTCCAGGTACCCATAGCCTCATCTTTACTTACTGACATAAATTTCCTCCCTTCATTTTCTCGGTAGTGTCAAAAGACACCCCTTTTTTTCTATATATTTCTTTTATTTCAAAGGGGTTTGCACAAAAAAAGTGACTACCCCCTAAATAACCAGTATAATTGAATCAACGACAAAACAATCATCCGTATAGAAAGGTAGTCACCTATGGACATTATAATGTATCTGATTCAATTAATTCAATACCAATATAAAGTTATTGGTCAA